>Ga0193751_1001419_pt1 | contig 15376 bp, 11 predicted proteins | sample L1c2metaG_FD_143050 | JGI IMG/M metagenome (GOLD analysis project Ga0193751, IMG submission 143050) | Soil microbial communities from a riparian zone of the East river system, Colorado, United States - L1c2 | ecosystem: Environmental > Terrestrial > Soil > Riparian zone | place: USA: East River... | reverse complement strand
AAGCAGGCTGCCTGTCAGCTACTCGATCAAACCGGCTACTATCGAGGTGGAGCCTTCCTCCACTGGTGAAACGCGCCTACGGGGCGCACCGCAATAGCGTAGCGTATTGCGCCGGTTGCGGCATGCGGCGCATTACGGCCTTCGGCCTAATGAATGCGCCCTACTTGCTAAACTCAACGTCATCCTCAGAGTGTGTGAATCTATTCGACTTTCGTCGTTTTTGGGCATTTTCGGGTGTGCTAAGTCATTGATTTGACTCATGTCGCACACTGAGAAAAGCCCGGAAAATCGAAAGATTCACACACTCTCAGGATGACGCCGGCGAGGAGGAAACGCGGCCATCACGCGCCGCGCGAGGTCGGCGAGCGCCCGGTTGCCGCGCACGAGGCGCTTTGCCCCCTCGACCGCGGCCAGCGGCCAGCCGCGCGGCGACAGCGGGACGGTGAGCTCCACCAGCGGCCGGCTGGTCGCGCCGAGGCGGCGCTTGTAGTCGTAATCGCCTATGGAGAAATCGAAGTAGCGGCAGCGGCGCGCGTGCAGCATCTTCATCGTCTGCAGGATCACCATCCGGCCGGGCGAGCAGGCGGACCATTCCACCCCGCCGATCGACATGCGCAGCATCACGTAGGTCGCGCCGCGGGCGATGCCGAGCAGGACGGCCACCACCTCGTCACCGCACGTCAGCGCGGTGAGAACCACGCTGCCCTCGCCAAGGCTGTCGGCCAGGAGCTTGCGATAGAAGGCGGCAAGATGCGGCGCGTCGAGCGCGTAGGGCACGCCGCGGCCGCGCAACCGCGCGCTCTGCTGGCGTTCGAGCGCGGCGAGGATCGGCGCCGCCTCGGCCGGATCGGTGACGTGGCGGAATCGCGCGCCATCATGGCGCAGGAAGGCGCGCCAGTGGCGCGCCACCTGGCGCCGCAGCGTTCCCTTCAGGGTCGCCAGGAAATCCGCCCAGCTGCCGTCGATCGCGACGACGTTGCTGCTGCCGGTGGAGGCGCGCGCCGCGGCCAGCAGCGCCAGCGGATTGACGCGGCCCTCGATCTCGCGCGGCATGCGCTTGAACCGCACCAGGTCGGCGTCTGGCAACGCCGTACGCACGGCCGCCCAGAACAATTCGGCGCCCGGCGCATCGGCCGGCGCGGCCGGCCCGAGCACCGGGGCGTTGTAGTCGCTCACCCCGCAATCGGCGAACTCGACGACGCGGCAGCGCGCGACCGTGCGGACCACGAGCGGCAGCAAGGCGGCGAGCACCCCGGTCGCCCGGTCATGCACGGCGATGCGCAGCGGCGCGCCGACGGCGGGCCCGATGGTCGAATACCAGGTCGCCACCCAGCGCCCGGACTGGAACGCGGTGGCAGCGCCGTCCGCGGCGCGCGCGTCCCATCGGGCGGCGAGATCGTCGCGATCGTCCTCGCGGCGGGCGATAAATCTGTTGACGGCAGCGGCCGCAGGGGTCGCACCGGCCCGCGGACCCTCATCGAGCCGCCCGGCAACGATCCGGGCCGGGTGCTCGCACTCGGACATCGACACGGCCACGCCGACGTGCCGTCAGGGGGTTACGTCGGAAACGCCGCCGGGCGCCGTGCGGTCGATGCGGAAATCAATCTTGGTATGGCCCGAGCGGGCCTTCTTCAGCCACGACGACTTGCGCAGCGTCATCCACAGGGCCGCCTTGGTCCAGAACGCCGGACCTTTGATGGCGCGGCTGCGCGGCTCCCATCCGAACTTGGCCCGCAGCGAGCCGTTCGCCAGGTTGACGATCTGCGTGCGCATCATCGTCGGGGTCGTGAACTCCATCGTCATCGACACGTTGAGGCAGTCGTAGTTCTCGACCCGATGCGGCGCGAACAACGGCCACCCTACCATCTGGCCCGGGATGAAGTCCTCATAGACGCGCGCGTAGTCGTCGAACCATGGGCGGTAGGGAATGTCGACGCCGGCGCTCGAGATCGAGGTCCGCTCCAGGTCCTCGCTGGTGATGAACGGCTTGTCCGGCGCATAGAAATAAATCCGCTTGCGCCCCATGATCTGAAACAGCAGCTGGCCGCCGAGATCGACGTGGTAATAGACGTGCGCCTTGGGCGAGGAGATCAGGATGCCGACCTCGTGGCGCTGGCTGGAGAAGCCGGGAATGTGCTCGGCGATCTCCGCCAGGATCGCGTCGAGCAATTCGCCGTAGCGGCGATCGACCACGCTCGCCTTGCGCAGATTGAGCCACAAGCGGCCGTTAGCGATGGTGTTGAGCACCTCCTCCCCCGAGTGCCCGTTGAAGTCGCCCTGGCGCCAGTAGAACTTGTTCTCTTTCTGCGCCGACATGCTGAAGATGTTATAGTGCTCGCGCGGATATTTCTCGATGAGCGCGGCTAGCGCCGCGCGGCTAAACAGCGGGGATTCATGCAGCCGGTGACCGATGCAAACCGGCTGGCGGCCCCACAGGGCGGTCGTGGTGTCGTCCCAGGTGGTGAAGATCTTGTCTTTGCCGACAGTGCCGGCCACTGGAGCGTCGTGAACCTTGTCGAGCATCGTTGGGGCCTCGTGCCGCTATGTGCCGAACCGCCGCGGGCGGATGTCTCTGTGCTGAACACGTCTGATGTCGTGCGCCGACTATATTGCAAGCGCCGTGCCGCGCGCTCGTTTGCTGACAAACTGGTTAATCCGCCGATCGATCACGCACATGTGAAAAGCTCCGTTTGTTAACGTAAAAACGCGGAGCCGCGAGGCTTGCGCGCGATGCTGCGCTAAATTCGCCGCATCGATGCGCCCCCAATGCGGAGCGCCGAGAGTTGCGTAGCACCGGCGGCGAAGCGTCACAGTCATGTCCGTGCACCAGTCGATCGGCCTTGCGTCCGTCGCCGTTCCGGCGGCGATCGTCGGCGGCCTGCCGATCGCGGTCATCGACTGCGCGCAATCGGCGCGGCTGATGATCGACGCCGCGCTGGCGCGGCGCGGTTCCGGACAGGCGCCGTTGACCGTCACCTCCGCCAACGGCCAGGTCATCTCCATGTGCGCACGCGATGCCGGCATCCGCCGGCTGTTCCTGTCCGCCGACCTCATTCACGCCGACGGTATGCCGCTGGTGTTCGCGTCACGCGTGATGAGCCGGGTTGCGCTGCCGGAGCGCGTGGCGACGACCGACCTGTTTCACGACGTCGCGACGCTGGCGCAGGCGCAGGGCGCGAGTTTCTACCTCCTCGGCGCCTCCGCGGCCGTGATCGAGAAGGCGGTGCACAACGTGCGCCAACGCTACCCGCGCCTGCGGATCGCCGGGTTCCGCCATGGATATTTTGGGCGCGACGAGGAGGACGCCGTCGTTGCCGAGATCAACGCGGCCCGTCCCGACATCCTGTGGATCGGGCTCGGCGTTCCGGCCGAGCAGAACTTCGCAAGACGCCAGCGCGAGCGCCTGACACAGGTCGGGCTGGTCAAGACCTCAGGCGGCCTGTTCGATTTCCTCGCGGGAAGGAATCCGCGCGCCCCGGCCTGGATGCAAGCGGCCGGCCTCGAATGGCTGTACCGCATCCTGCAGGAGCCGCGCCGCCTGCTGCTGCGCTACCTGACCACCAATCCGCACGCGATCTACCTGCTGCTGACCAGGACGTCGCCGGACCCGATGCTCAATGCACGCGGCCCGGCACCGCGGGATTAGGGTGGCAACGACCGCCATGCCTTGCTCGCGGCTGCGCCGGTTGGCCGCGGCGCTGATGCTCACAACGCTGGCGGTCGTCCCGGCGGTCCGGGGAACGGCCGGCGCGCCGCAGCCGGGCGAGCGGTGGCCGGGGTGCGAGGCGCAGGCACCGTCCGGCGTGCCGGCGGCCCGGCTCGCCGCTCTCGCGCGCGGATTCAACCTGACCAGCTGGCTCGACCAATCGCCGCCACGCCATCCGGACATGGCGGCTCTCGCCGATCTGCGCGTGCGCGGATTCACCCACGTGCGCCTCCCGGTGAACGGCGAACTTCTGATGGAAGCGTTCAGCAGCGCCGACGCGGTCGCGCAGCAATTCGCCGAGCTCGACCGTGCGATCGACAGCCTCATCGCCGGCAGCTTCGGCGTCAGCATCGACATGCACCCGGGCGATCGGTTCGGCGGCCTCTACCGGACGGACCCGCAACAGGCGTTCGACCTGCTCGAGCCGCTGTGGCGGCGCCTGGCACGCCGCTACGCCGACCGGCCGGCCGACCGGCTGTTCTTCGAAGTGCTCAACGAGCCCACGGCGAACCGTGCGGTCTGGAACGCCGACGGGCCCCGCCTGGTCGACGCGATCCGGCAAGAGGCGCCCGCGCACACCATCATCTACGGCACGGCGAACTACCAGCGCATCGACGCGCTGATCGACCCGCCGGTCGCCGACCCGAACGTCGTCTATGCGGTACACTTCTACGACCCGATGATCTTCACCCACCAGGGGCTCGACTGGGCGCCTACGGACCCGCTCAGCGAGCTTGAGGGCGTCCCCTTTCCGGCGCAGGCGTCCGATCCATCGATCACGCGGCTGTTCCAGACCCTCATCATGCAGGGGCGTGTCGGCGCCGCCGCCCTGCTGACGACGCAGTTGCGCCGGCCCTGGACGGAAGAACGGATCGACGGCGAATTTGCCCAGGCGCAAAGCTGGGCGATCCGCCACCGCCGCGCCGTGATCGTCAACGAATTCGGCGTGCTGAGCTGGAAGGCCGCGCCGGCGGCCCGCATCCGCTGGCTCACGGCGGTTCGCCGTGCCGCCGAGCGCCATTGCATCGGCTGGACCCATTGGGAGTATGCGGACGGGTTCGGCTTCGTGCACCGTTTCGACGACGGGCATGAGCGCCCGGACGAAACAGTGGTCCATGCGCTGCTCGACGAATGATCGTGATAAGACGTGCGCCGGCGCTCGCAACCAAGCGTCTTATGCCAAAGGCATGAGTCATTGACGTATCGGTCGTCGTGATCCGCGAAGCCTGTCCTCGAAGACGGCGCGACGGCGAGCGGATGACCCCAGTAACCATCGGCGTAATAATGGAATCGCAGCGTCGCGGCTTACTGGGTGCCCCGCCTGCGCGGGGCACGACGAGTCAAATACCAGAGATCTTGGCGACGACTCACTCCGCGGCGATCGCCTCCGGGCCGCGCTTCGCATAGATCGCCTTGTCGCCGCCGGCGTAGAGGGCGGAGCGCCCGTAATCGTACAGACCGTACTTGGCGAAATCGACCTTGTTGAGCACGACGCCGACGATCTTGTCGACGCCGGCGCCGATGGCGTTGAGCGCTTCGATCACGGTCTCGCGCCCGGTGCGTTTCCATTCGACCACCAGCACGGCGCGGTCCGCGCACTCGATCAGCCTGCGGCCGTCGGCGACCGGCAGGATGGCCGGGCTGTCGACGATCACGAGATCGAACAGCTCGCGACATTCCCCCAGGATGGCGGAAAGCCGGCCGTCGTCGGTCTGCATGATCGCGTTGACGGTGTCGGGCCGTGCGCCAGCCGCCAGGATGGACAGCCCGCTGCGCGGATCCTGGAGCAGCGCCGCGCGCAACGCGACGCGGCCCTGCAGGACGTCGACGAGCCCCGCCTTGGCGTCCGGATAGGCGGCGCTGAGCGACGCCTGCCGGAGATCGCCGTCGATCAGCAGGGTGCGCGCCCCGGTCTTGGCGGAGGCATGCGCCAGATTGCCGGCGATCACCGACTTTCCTTCGCACGGCATGGCCGAAACGACCACCAGCACGTCGCCCTGCTCGCGCCGGCCCGCCGGCCGCACGCGCGCGCGCACCGCGTGCACGCTCTCGGCGAACAGCGAGGACGGCTTGTCGAGGACGGTGCGGATGAGATTGCGGGCGCGCCCGAATGCGGGCCTGGCGCGGCCGGTCAGGACGGCGAGCAGGCCGTCGAGCGCGCTCCCGTCACGGGCGGTTGCGGGGTCGGGCAGCGGAACAATGCCGAGACACGGCATCGACAGGTCGCCCTCGATCTGGGCGACGGTCCGATAGCTGCGATCGAGATTCTCGACGATGAAGGCAAGGCCGATACCGAGCACCGCGCTGCCGGCGACGGCGACGACGAGCAACAGGCCGAGCGCCGGACGGTTGGGGCGGACCGGGGCGAGCGCCGCCGCGACGATGCGCGCATCAGGCATCTGCATGCTCTGCTGCTCGCCGGTTTCCTTCGCGCGCACGAGAAACTGGTCGAACAGGGCGCGGTTTGCCTGCACCTCGCGCTGCAGCTCGCGCAGCCGCACATCGGCCTGGTCGAACTTGGCGGCCGTGTCCTTGAGCTTCGTGAGTTCGCCCTCGAGCGAGGTTTCGCGGCTCCTCGCCACCTCGAATTCGTTGCGCACGCTCGTCAGGATACGGCCGATCTCGCCGTCGATCTGCCGGCGCAGGTCGGCGAGCTGCGCGCGCACGCGCACCAGCGAAGGATGATGATCGCCGAGCGAGGCGCCGAGCTCGGCTTCGCTGCGCGCCACCTCGGCATACTGGACGCGAAGATTGGCGATCACCGGCGACTGCAGCGCCTCGTTGAGCGCGGCCGGGTTGCCGGATTGGCTGGATATCTGCTGGACGCGTTCCAATCGCGCCCGGGCCTCAGCCGAGCTGGCGCGCGCCAGGATGAGCTGCTGACTCAGCGTCTCGACTTGGCGCTGGATGAGCTTGATGCCTTCGGCCGTGTCGACGATGTTGTTGGCGGCCTTGTAGTCGGCCACCGCGTTCTCGGAGTCGCGCACCTTCGCGCGCAGCTCGGCGATGCGATCATTGAGCCAGGCCGACGCCTTCATGGTCGCGTCGAGCTTCGCCGAACGCTGATCGTCCCGATAGGTCTCGGCCACGGCGTTGGCGATCCTCGCTGCCTTGGCGGGAACCGTCGACGTGAAGGTGATCTCGATGATGTAGGTCAGCCCGCGCCGCCGCACGTCGAGATTTTCCTGGAACCGGCGCAGGATCCAGGCGATCCGCGTCTCCTCGTCGGCGTCCCGGTGGATGCCGAGCAGGGACAGCACACCGGTGGCGAGGCGTTGAACGGTCGAGACGGAGGCGAATTCGGAATCGTTTGCGAGATCGAGGCGCTCGATGACCCGCTTGGCGAGCGCCGAGGACGTGATCAGGTCGACTTGGCTCTCAACCGCGGCGGCGTCGGATCCGATGCCCGAGAGGACCGACTCGGACGGCGAGACACGCGGTTGGCGCGGATCGACGATGATGGTTGCCGTGGCGCTGTAGCGCGCCGGAAAGACCAGAAACCCTGCCGCGGCGCACCCGAGCACGAGGACGATCACGGTGGCGATGAGGCGGACATGGCGCCGTACGATCAACCACAGACTACGAAGGTCGAGCAGGCTGCCCGACTGGGGCGCGGGGGAGCGCCGATCGCCGACGTCCATCGTCGCGTCGAGCGTCCCGAAGTGCCGATTGCTGGACTTCCACATGCGACTAACGCTCCGATCCGTCTCCCAAGGCCTGTGCCTGGCAAGCATCCGGTCCGAAACAGGAAGTCCTCGTCCCGGTGTGGATCATCCGGCTTGCCTCGGCACGCCGCTGCAAACGACCGTTGCAGGAAATACGCCAATTGCAAAACGCACGTCCCGATGTGGCACCGCGCCGTCGCGAGCGTCAACAATCGCCGCGGAAGATGCTTAATTCCACCGGCCGCCATCTTTTGACTCGTCATGCCCGGCCTTGTGCCGGGCATTTACGCCTTGAAAACCTTCAACAAATCAAAGACGTGGATGGCCGGGACAAGCGCGGCCATGACTTGCGCCACGCACGTGTTCGCGTTCGGCACAGGGGGCGTCATCGCCCGGCTGGCATGCTTCTGGCGATACCGGAGCCGGAGAACCCGACTGTCCCACTTCGGGGCGGCGGCGCGTGCGCTTGGCCCGGAGCGTGCCGCCGCGACGAAACAAACGGCCTGGATCCGGCACGGATGACCGCTTACGGCACGGAAATGGCTGCCGAGCATGCCGGTGCGGCGCGCGCGTCGGCCGTCACGCACACCGCGACGACCCTTGCGCTCGCAGTCATCGTTACCGGCCTGCCGATCGTGGCGCATTTCTCCGGGCATTTGATCGGCATCGGGACGTGCGTTGTGCTCGGCCTGCTGATCGCCAATTTCGCCACCGCGATCGTCCCGCCGGTGCTGATCTTCTCCTACCTGTTCCAGAACCTGTTCGTCGCGCTGGTATCGCCCTATCTCGCCGACCTCAACGACTTCAACGCGATACGTGCCTACAACTTTCTGCTGACCGTCTCGGTCTGGGTGGTGATCGTCGCCCATTACTGGCTTTCGCGGCATTCGTTCGATCGCCGCTTCCGCATCCTGATCAACGCCTCGTTCCTGGCGCTCGGCCTCGCCGCGGTCTACTTCGCGATCGGCTTCTCCGCCAATCCCAAGGGAGCGGCGGTCTATCTACGCAACATCGCGATCCCGTTCATGCTGTTCCAATGCTTCGCGCTGGTCGCCGCCCGGTTCCGGCTGACCGTGCACGCGGCTTTCGTCGCCATGGCGTGGATGCTCGTGGCCTACGGCTACTGCGAGGCGCTGATGCACAGCCGGCTGTTCGAGTACACCAACGGCCGCACCTATGTCGACCTGAACAACCTGATGGTAGATCCCGGCGCGTGGGTGCGGGAGCTCAAGGAAAACGGCCGCGTCATCCGCAGCAACTTCGACATGCTGTTGGTCGATTTCCTCAACACACCCCTGCTCGGCGAGCTGAACATCAAGATCCACCGGCTGCTCGGGCCCAATTTCCATCCGATCAGCTTCGCATACGCGGTTGCCTTCTTCAGCCTGGTGATGATCGCCGCCGGCCGCTCCTATTATGCGGTCATCGCCGCGCCGCTGCTTCTGCTGGTGGGCTCGAAGGGCGCCCTCGTCATGGTCCTGGTGTCGGTTGCCGGGCTCGTCGCCAGCCGGTTCATCCGCGGCCGCGCGTTCCTGTGGCTGTTCGCCGCCTGCCTCGCCGGGTACGCGCTGGCCGGCGTCGTGATCGGCCTGCAGGCCACCGACTGGCACGTCATCGGCTTCATCGGCGGCATCAAGGGCTTCATTCACAACCCGTTCGGCCACGGGTTGGGCGCGGGCGGAAACCTCCGCCTCGACACGACGCAAATCGACTGGGAACGCTCGCAGCGCCTCGGGGAGACCGACATCGGCGTTGAAAGCGCCGTGGGCGTCCTGCTCTACCAGATGGGCGTCGCCGGCATCGTCATTCTGGTAGCGGTGCTGTGGATCGGCTGGCGCGTGTGGTGCCTGTACGCGCGTTCGGACGATCGTCTGACCGGGATCGTGGCGCTCGGGCTGTTTACCATCGTGGTGAACGGCATCTTCCAGGAAGAGGCATTATTCGCTCCATTGGCGCTTGGCACGATGATGGGGCTGGCGGGGCTTCTGCTCGGGCGCGACTACCGGCCTCGCGGGGCGCCGCCTCCACGCTCAAGTCCGGGCGACGCCTCGCGCGTTCGCGAACGCGCCCAACGCGCCTGATGGCACGGTGCTTGCGAGGCGGATAGGCTCGAGACAGGCAGTGAACGCAGGCGCACGGAGCGGAACCTTGGTTCATCGCGCAGCTTCCTATCTGCATCCGGCGGGGCCGGCGCGCCCCGTCGCGGGGTTCGCGCTGTCCGGCGAAGCGCGCCGCGCGGGCGACGCGGCGCTGTCGCTGATCAAGGCGCTGACGGTCGTCATCGTCGCGGTCTCGCTCGGAACCTTCAGCGACCAGCTCATTCCGCTCGCTTCCGACAACCTGCAGCAATACCTGTCGACCGGCGCGTGGCTGGCGGTGATCTTCGCGAGCCTGTTCCCGCAACGGGTTCTGCGCATCGCCCCGTGGAACGACACCATCGTCACGATGGCGTTTCTCGGCTTCGCCATGACCTCAGTCGTGTGGTCGAATTATTCGAGCGCCAGCCTCCTGAAAGGGCTCGCCCTGGCGGTCACGACGTTCGGCGCCTATCGGCTCGCCGTGAGCACGCCGCTCGACGACATCATCGATTGCGTGATCGCCGGCCTCCTCGTTCCGCTCGCCGCCTCGCTCGTCCTCGTGTTCCTGCGGCCCGATGCGTCGGTGATCCAGGGCTGGATGTACCACGGCCAATGGACCGGGATATTCGCGTCCAAGCAGTCGCTGGGGTTCGCCGGAGCGTTCCTGATGTTCTTCGCCGCCTACCGCGCGGCGATCCGCAAGGGCCGACTGTTCCTCCTCGCCGCGTTCGCACTGGCGAGCGCCTGCGTCATCGGCTCCGGATCGCGCGGCGGCGGAACGATCGCGCTGGCGGCCATCGCCAGCCTCTATCTGTCGAGACGGTTCGCCGGCGTCAGGAAAACGCTGGCGCTGATGCCGCTCGTCCTGATCGCCGCCGCCAACGGCCTCATTGTCTATTTCGCGCTCAGCCGCAGCGCCTTCATCCCGTGGTTCGACGCCCAGATCGACCTGAGCGAACGCACGCTTATCTGGCAGTATTCGCTCGACCACTTCCGCGGCAACGCCGTCCTCATCGGATTCGGCCTCAACGGGTTCTGGTCCAACCCGGCGTTCTACGACGCGTTCCTGCGCCAACACGGTTGGGTGCTGGACAATTTCCACAACGGTTATCTCGCGATCCTGATGGAGACCGGGACCGTCGGGATGGCGCTGTTCACGCTCATGTATTTTTTCTCGATGCGAAAGCTGCAGTGGCTCGCTGCCAACCGGCTGCTGTCGCGGCGCCACTACGGGGTGCTCGTCTGCCTGATAAACCTGCTGTTCCTCATCAATTTCACCGAGACGGTGTTCTTGCGGTCGACCAATTTCACCGCGACCTTGCTGATCATCCCCCTGTTCATCTGCTGCCAGGCGCCACCGCCGCAACAGCCCGCCCGCTTGGGACGTGCGAGCCATGACCCGCCCGGGCGAAGCTAGGCGCCGGACCAAGCGCGGCGCGTGGGCGGCGCTGTGCCTTGCCGCCTGCGCGCTCACCGCCGATCTCCCCGCCAGCAGCCCGGCCGCGCGGGCGCAATGGAGCGCGGCGCACGAGACGGCGCGCAAGATGGGGCGCGGCGTCAACATCCTCGGCTACGACGGCATCTGGGACGGCGGCGTCGACGCGCCGTTCAAGGAGGATTACTTCCGGCGCATCCATGCCACCGGATTCCGGCACGTGCGGATCAACCTGCACGCCTTCAAGTACATGGACGTCACCAACCGCATCCAGCCGCTGGTGCTCGACCGGCTCGACTGGGTGATCGGCCAGGCGCTGCGCAACGACCTGATACCGGTCGTCGACGAGCACGATTTTTCCGACTGCCAGCGGCTGCCGGAAGCGTGCGGCGTGAAGCTGATCGCGTTCTGGAAACAGCTGTCCGCCCGCTACGCGGGCAAGTACCCCGGCCTGGTGTTCGAAATCCTCAACGAGCCGGGCGGCCGCATGACGCCGGCGTGGTGGAACTTTCTCGCCGCCACCATCCTCAACGACATCAGGGTCAGGAACCCGACCCGGACCGTGATCGTCGCCGCCATCAATTCCGACGACGCCGGCGAGGTCAGGACGCTCGAGCTGCCGGCGAACGACCCGAACGTCATCGTCACGGTCCACTACTACAAGCCGATGGCGTTCACCCACCAGGGCGCGGAATGGTCGCGCAAGTTCGCCAAAACGACCGGGGTCGACTGGGGCAGCGCGGCGGACAAGCAGCAGGTCACGCGCGACTTCGACCTCATCGCCGCATGGGCGGCGGGGGCGGGCTGTCCGATCTATCTCGGCGAGTTCGGGGTCTATGACCGCGCCGACATGGACGCGCGCTCGCGCTACCTGTCGTTCGTCGCGCGCGAAGCCGAGCGACGCGGATGGGCCTGGGCCTACTGGCAGTTCGATCACGATTTCGCGCTGTTCGACAGCGAGCGCGAGCAATGGGTTCGCCCGGTGCTCGACGCGCTGATCCCGCCGGCGAGCGCCGCGCCGGACGGCAAGGCGTCGCGATTCTGACTTCCCTCCCCTGGAGGGCCCTTTCGGGAGAGGGATGTAATCGGCGGGCGCGTCGGTTGGCCGCAGAGCATGCAGTTGTTTACGTTACCCGGCGTTTTGCCTTGGGTGTCACGGCGAAATCCGCGATGAACCGGGCGGATCGGGGTCGCGGCAGCACGAACAACCGTCATCCGGTGCTTGGCACGTTTCTGGCGATGACTGATCCGGACGCTTCCCGGCTGTTCCGGTTCGGGGCAGCGACGACCTGCGAATTCGACCCAGTGGTCCGACAACAGACCGGCCGATCGTGATCAGAACCGTTCAACGCGTCTCCGCCCGGTTCGCCAAAGACAAGACGGCGCGCGGCTCGCTGGTCGCGTTCGCGATCAAGGTCGGCGGCTCGGCCCTCAACATCGTCATGTTCACCATCGCGGCGCGCGTCATGGGGCCGGTCGAATTCGGCCACTTCGCGATCTGGTTCAACGCCGTCTCGTTCCTCGCCGTCATCGCGCTATGCGGGCAGGAAACGCTGATCGTGCGCTCGTGGAGCGAGTATATCCAGCACGGCCGGTTCGACTTGGCGCGCGGGGCGGTCTCGTTCGGGCTCGCCGTGTGCGTGGCGGCGGCGCTGTTCTGGGCCGCCGGCGTCGCAGTCGGCAGCATCGCGACCGGCTGGGCCACCTCGCCCGGCCTCGCCGTCGCCGCGTGCCTGTTCCTGATCGTGCAGACGGTGGCGTGGTTCAGCTCCAACGTGGCGCGGACCGTCGTCGGCTTCCTGTTCGGCGAGGGCCTGCGCGAGACGTGGCGCATCGTGGTCATCGTCGGCGCCTCGGCGCTGGCCTTGGCCAAGCTTCAGGTCACCTCGACCCTGATGTTCACCCTGTGCGTCGTCGGCGTCGCCCTGATGATCCTGGTGCAATTCGTGGCGATCCTGCGCAGCCTGCCGCCGGAGACCCGCGGCATCGCGCCGGCGACCAATGTGGCGACCTGGACCAAGCGGTCGATGCCGATGTGGGCGGCCGCCATCCTCGACGCGTCGAGCCAGTACCTCGAAGTCATCCTGCTCGGGCTGCTGCTCAGCCCGGTCGCGGCCGGAGGCTATTTCGTCGCCGCCCGCCTCGCCAACGTGTTCGCGATGATCGCCGGCGGAATGGCCAACTATTCGGCGACGACGATCGCCTCGCTGTTCTTCCGCGGCCAGCACCCGGAGCTGCAACAGTCGCTGCGCACGGTTTCGCTCACGGTCGCGGCGCTGGTCGCGGCCGGCCTACTGATCGTGTTCGTCGGCGGCGATCTGCTGCTGATGATCTTCGGCAAGAGCTACGTCGACCAGCACGCCATCCTGGTGGTGCTGTCGATCGGCACCGCGGTCGCCGCCCTGGGCGGGCCGGCCATGTACGTGCTGCTCCTCACCGGCCATGAAAGCCTCTACTCGCGCGTGGTGGTGGTCGGCTTCGTGCTGCGCGTCGTCGCGCTTCTCATCTTCACGCCGATGTTCGGCGCGATCGCCGCCGCCGTCGCGTGGACCACCACGTTGATCGTGACCACGATCGCGCTCAACCTCGTGTGCCGGCGGCTGGTCGGCATCGATCCTTCGGTCATGGCGCTGCTCGATCTGGCGCACCCGCGCCTCGCGCCGGGGCGGGCCGCGCCGGCGGCCGCGCCCGGCATCGCCCACGGCAAGCGGGTCGAGCCATGACGACGCGGCGCATCGTCCTGATCCAGCCGCAGGCCGAGGGGGCCGGCGCCCAGGAGATCGCGCGCCTCCTCGACCGCGGCCTGCAGACGCGCGGCCACGAGGTCCACCATCTGTTCTTCTTCCGCCGCACCGCCGCGTTCGATCATCTGCCGAACGCGATCTTCTGCTCGCGCGAACGGCCGCGCGGTCCGTGGTCGCTGGCGCGCATGCTCGTCGCCCTGTTCGGCCACTTGCGGCGGCTGCGCCCCGACGCGGCCCTGTGCTTCCAGCACTACGGCAGCCTGATCGGCGGGCCGATCGCGCGCGCGGCCGGGGTCGGCGTCGTCATCGCCAACCGCAACTCGGCGCGCGAGCTGATGCCGGCCTGGCTTCGGCTCGCCGACCGGGGGCTCGGAACGCTCGGCCTGTTCGCCCGCGTCGTCGCCAATTCGGGCAACGTCGCGCTGGAGTTCGCGGACTACCCGCCCGCCTACCGCCGGCGGCTGGTGCGGATCGACCACGGCTTCGAGTGCAAGGCCAGCGGCCTCGATCGCGCGACCGCGCGCGCGCGCCTGAACCTACCGGCCGCCGCCGTGCTGCTCGGCTGCGTCGCGCGGCTGCACCCGCTCAAGAACCTCGCCGCCGCGATCCGGCTGCTGGCGTTCGACCGCCGCTGGCATCTGGCGATCGCCGGCCAGGGCGCCGAGCAGGCGGCGCTTACCGCGCTGGCGCGCGACCTCGGCTGCGCCGACCGCGTCCACTTCCTCGGCGAGCTCGCGCCCGAGCGCGTGGCGACGATGCTGCGCGCCCTCGACGTGTTCGTGTTTCCGAGCCTCGCCGAGACCTTCGGCCTCGCGGCGGTGGAGGCGGCGCAGGCCGGGGTCCCGGTGGTCGCCAACCGCCTCGCGGTGCTGGAGGAGGTGCTCTCGGTCGACAGCGAGCGGTGCGCCCTGTTCGCCGACGCCGGCGACCTCGCCGCCCTCGCGGCAGCGGTCCGGCGCCTGGTCGACGACAAGGAGCTTGCCGCAGCCTTGTCGGCGCGCGGGGCGAAGCTCGCCACGCGCTACTCGCTCGATGCCATGGTCGACGCCTACGCGGCGGTGATCGAATCCGAAGTGACCAGCCGACCGAGCCGCGGGCACGGCCGGCTGCCGGCCCTGCGCTCAAGCGCCCCCTGATCCGCAAATGGAACGCACATTCGCCATGCGCCTGATCATTCGCCTCGACCCCGACCGACTGAAGCAGTGGCACCTGCGCCTGGTTCAGCGCCTGGCGCATCGGCCGCTCACGCGCATCGCCGTCGAATGGCGGCCCGGCGGCGCATCGCTTCCGCGCGCCGCGATCCTGACGGCTGCCATCGAGCGGCTGGTCTTCCGCCTGCGCGAGCACAGCCCGTTCGAGGCCGCCGCGCCGGCGGATTTTGCACCGTTCGTGTCGCGCGACGGCGGCGGCGCGGGCGACGCCATCCTCGACCTCACCCGCGGGCCCGCGCAACCGGGCGAACGGGCCTGGCAGCTGCGTTTCGACGGCCGCCCGGACGACGCGGCCGCCATCGGCGCCCTGATCCGGTCGCGCACCCCGGTGGTGTCGGTGGTCGACGCCGCGACCGGCGCCGAAATCGTCAGCGGGCATCCCGACGCCCAGAACGGCCGGGTGCTCTCCTGCGCGTTCGACGACGTGATGGCGCGGACCGCGACTCTGGTGAAGGCGGCCCTCGACGGCTCGACCTTGCATCACGGTGGCGAGCGTCCCGCGCCCGCGCCGGCGAGCGTGGCCGCCATCGCCCGGTT
>Ga0193751_1001418_pt1 | contig 15381 bp, 14 predicted proteins | sample L1c2metaG_FD_143050 | JGI IMG/M metagenome (GOLD analysis project Ga0193751, IMG submission 143050) | Soil microbial communities from a riparian zone of the East river system, Colorado, United States - L1c2 | ecosystem: Environmental > Terrestrial > Soil > Riparian zone | place: USA: East River... | reverse complement strand
CAAGCTCTTGCTGATTGGCGACGGGCCCGATCGTTCCCAGGCGGAGTGGCTCGCGGTGCAAAAAGGCATTCACGAGCACGTGCTGTTTCTCGGGAAGCAGGATCAGATTCGCGAAAAACTGGCTATTTCCGACGTGATGTTGATGCCGAGCGAATTGGAATCGTTCGGACTCGCGGCGCTGGAAGGTATGGCCTGTGAAGTCGTCCCGATCGCCACCCGCACCGGAGGAGTGCCGGAAGTGATCGAGCACGGTGTGACCGGATTTATGGCCGACGTCGGCGACGTGGACACCATGGCGCGTTACGCGATCGATCTGCTGAGCAATGAATCCGCCCTGCGGGCAATGGGTAAGCGGGCGCGAGCCGGCGCCAAGGAAAAATACTGTTCCAGCAAGATCATTCCGCTTTACGAAGGCTTTTACCGAAAGGTGCTGGAGCAATCGCCGAGGTCGTCATAAGCTCTTCCGGATTAGGCAAAATGGGCAGCCGCAGCCGGATCAGCGTCCCACCGCCTTCGCGCTTCTCGATCATCATCTTGGCGGTATCTTCGTAGAGCACCTTCAGGCGTTCCGCGACGTTGGCCATGCCGATGCCGATGCCCCCAAAACCATCGGGGCGTTCGAGCAATTGCGCTGCTCCCATCCCCACGCCGTCATCTTCCACCTCGACCACGAGCCGTGACTTGATCACTCGGCTGCGCAGCGTAATGCTGCCGCCCTCAACCTTCGGAGATAGTCCGTGCTTGATGCAGTTTTCCACCAGCGGCTGCAGCAACATGCTCGGCACCATGGCTTCGAGAGACGCCGGATCGAGATCCTTGATGACCTTGAGCTTGTCCCGTCCAAAACGTACGACTTCAATATCCAGATAATTATCGATGAACTCCACTTCCTCGCGGAGCGGAACAAACGAATCCGTACTGTGCAGCAGGCGGCGAAGAATGGTAGCGAGTTTCAGGATCATCTCCCGCGCCGTATCGGGATCGAAGCGCACGAGCGACGAAATGGAATTGAGAGTATTAAACAGGAAGTGCGGGTTGATTTGATTCTGCAACGCCGCCATGCGCGCCTGCAGCAGCAGCCGTTCCTGCTCTTCCAGCTTTATCTGGATGCGAACGCTGTTGAAGATTTTCAGTTCCGTGCCCACCACCACGATTACCGTAAGGTAGATCGCGCACTCGACCAAATACCCGTTCAGAGTCCCTCCGCCGCCCTCCGCCCACAGGCCAGGGCTTTCCAGGCTGAAGATGGAGTTCGGCCAGAAGTGCCAGATCTGCGTCTGCAGGAAGCGCAAGCCCACGATGGTGGCGAAAAAAGTGATCTGCCAATCGAACACGCGCGGCCTCGGCAAATTGCGCCGAATCATGCGATAGAGGGTGAGGTCGATGAACGGCGAGAATGACCAGATGTCTTCCTGTTCGGGCGCGAAGCGGCGCAACCACCCGGCGACAATTCCGGCAAACACATTCAACGGCAAGCTCGCCCACTCGCCATACACGACTGCAGGCAGCGATATCAGCGCTCCGCCGAGCCCTCCCGCGAGACGCCCGCCGATCACGCCCAGCAGGAGTGCCGTTTCGAGCGACAGGTCGCCGGCGCTGAAACTCTTGACGCTGCATCGTATCCAGACGCCAAGCGCGATCGGGATCGCCATCCAGAACGCCAGATAAATTTTGTGCCGGGGTTCGCGCTGCTCACGGAAGATCAGACTCTTGAATTCTTTGGAGCGCACCAGCGCGCTCGACACGGCCGCGGCCACGCCCAGCTTGATCAGGAGATTGACGAGTATCAGCCGCGGTTCCAGCATCGAATGAGTCCAGCCCCGGAGGGGCGACCTACCTTAGCCCAGCGCTTCATCGCTGGGAAGAGCGGACACCATGGTTCAAGTCCCGGAGGGACGACCGAGTTCTCATCCCGCCGCCTGCAGGGTCAGGCTCCGATTCCGATTGTACCCGCTGCCTGTTGCAAAAGCTGCTCGACGTTGACATTGGAGCCCGCCGGGACTCCACCCTGCGCGAAGTCGCGGCTTCCACCGCCGCGCCCTCCGACGGACGACAAAACCTGCTTAAGTAACGCCCCCATATCAGCGGCACCAGCAGGAGTCTGCGCGAAAACCAGTCCCGGCGTATCCACAGTGCTCGCCACCAGCGCAATGGCCGGCGTCGCCGTTCGCGTCACTTTCTGCGCAAACAGTTTGGCGAAGACGATGTCGCGATCGGAAAACGCCCGCACGATTATCTTCCGCCCGTTGGTCTCCGGTTGATTATGGAGAGCGGCCAAAGCCATGAGTTCTGCAAGTTGATCAAGCGCTTCGTCTTTTTGTTTCCGCAACAGCTTGCTCTCTTCGATACTCTTGCGAATCTGCTCCGGCACATCCCACAGTTTCGCCGAGAATAACGCAGCCGCCTCGCTGAGGGCACTGTAGTCGCGCCGCGCCATGCGAACTGCGCGGCCGCCGCAGACAAACTCCACTCGCGTTCCCTGCCGCACTTTCTCAGTTTTCCGCAGCAGGATGGACCCAATCTGCCCGGTTGTGTCGACGTGCGTTCCGCCACAAGCCGACAAATCGAACTCCGCGACCTCGACCAGCCGCAGCTCGTCATGTTCCGCAGGAGGCAGTTTGCGCAGGCCAAGCTTCTCCGCTTCCGCGCGCGAAACATAGCGAATCCGCAGGGGACGGTTCTCAAACACAACCTCATTGGCTCGCTTCTCGGCCCCGGCAATCTGCTCGGAACTTACCGACGCCGTCGCCAGATCAATCGAGCAATAGTCTTCGCCCATGTGAAACGAGACGGTCGGCATCTGGTAAAGCTCGACAAAAGCGGCCGAAAGAACATGCTGTCCGGAGTGTTGCTGCATGTGGTCGCGGCGGCGTTCCGGATCGATGCTGCCGCGGACCCTGACGCCCGCAACCAGCAACTTCGCCGGCGCTTCGAGGTAGTGCAGAATCCTGCCGTCTTCCGCATCCGCAACTTCCGCTACCCGCAGTCGCTCGGCCCCTTCGAGCGTCAGCCACCCCGTGTCATGAACCTGACCGCCGCTGGTTGGGTAGAACGCGGTTTCCCGCAGGATGACAGCCGGACGCGATTGCTCAGCGGAGGGAGGTGTGACGTCTTCGACAACAGAATCGAATTCGTGCACTTCGGAACTATCGTAGTAGAGACGTTTGGTCATGACGAAAAAGTCGCGATAAGCATTTGCTAGTGGAGAGCCGGGCGTCCCCGCCCGGCCACCCAAAACTAAACGGACAAAGTGCCCGCAGCTCCACCAGCGAGCCTCGCGCAACAAGCAAACAAAAAGTCAGGCACCGGCGGTCCACTGCACACGAAAGAGCCCGTTACCGTTGCTTCCTTCCGGACCTGGCGGGGTTGGCGGGAAAACGTCGCGCGGAACCGATGCCTGACTCTACATTTTAGCAAGACACCAGTGAAAACAGGAGGCTACCGAGAAACCTCGCCGTAGAGACGCGGCTTGCCGCGTCTCGGCAGCGGCAACACTTTCAATTATCATCGTGCTATGCCCGAGTCGGAATGCGCCGCCTTCAAAGAACTTAAAGAGCGCGAGACCCGTGCTCAAACGGCATGGACTTCGCATCTGTATCGCAATAAGATCAAGCCAAAACCTTCTGACAGAGCTAACAGAAAGCAGCAGAAAGAGAAAATGGAAGCATACCAGCAGGCTCACAAAGCTCGCCTGTCTCACGCGAAGACATGTCCAACGTGTTTGTCCAACCAGCGATAAGTCATGTATAGGAAGGCCGGGCGGGGCGCCGGGCGCTCCACCAACTTGTTGACTAGCGCACCACCAGCACTTCCCGAATCGCATCGCGCGCCAGGAAGAATTTAATCGACGCGAAATCCCGAAACAAATTTTCAATGTGGCGGTTGTTGAATACGCGCTGCAGGCGCGGGGATTGCTTTTCAGACGCGGGACGGCCGGGCGGCACGAACTTCACCTCTTGTATCTCCAGCATGTCGGTGCCGGTGACATGATAGCGATAGCAGGTCGTGTCCGGGCCCGCGTCGCGCGTGTGAAAGAATGCCAGCAGTAATCCACCCGGCTTCATCACCGACCACAAACGGTCGATGGTCGGCTTCACCAGGCTCTCTTCCATGTAATCGGGCAGATTCCAGCACAGCACCACGTCGAACTGAGCGCTCGCATACACCAGGTTCTCGTCCAGAAACTTCTTGCTGTCCACAACCGAGTTTCCCTCGCTGTCCTGAATGCGCAGCGCGGGTTCGAGCGACGACCGCAACAAATCTTCGCTGTAATTCTTGTGTCCCTTGCTGGTGAAAAATCGGATGTTGTTGGCGGAGGTCGCGCCCATATCGAGCACGCACAGCGCCTCCTGCGAATTCAGCAGCCGGGAAATCTCTCCCATGCCGCTCGACCGACGGGTTATCTTCCTTGGGACTGCGGCACCCGCAGTCTGCTTCGTCAGAAACAGATGCCATCGATCCCTGCGCCCGCCCTAATTACGAAGACGCGAGCCCCGCCGCTTTTCCGGCCTCTTTCTGAATATCAACCTTCCCTTTCAGGAAGGCGCCCTCTTCAATGGCGATGCGCTGCGTGGTCACGTCGCCGTTTACCACCGCCGCCTTTCGCAACTCCACGCGATCGGAGGCATTCACGGACCCATCCAACTTACCCTGAATCACCACGGCCTTGGCAGTGACGTCGGCCTTGACGTTTCCGTTCGGCCCGACGGTCAGGCTGTGGTTGCGGAGCTCAATTTTCCCTTCGACGCTCCCATCCACGTACAAGTCTTCGGAGCCCGACACCTCTCCCTTGATCACGACCGACTTGCCGATGTGGGCAAATTCTCCGGTCTTCGGAGCATCCATGCTTTGGCCTCCATCTCGTCGCGCTCTATTCGCCGCGAATACACTGATTGTAAATCATCCGCCCGCTCGCGGCTCGGAGCGGTAGCCGGAAATCATTCTCCATCTAGAGGTTACAGCAACGGACGGAAGCGCAGTTTCACCCGGAAGCAACCCCCTGTTTTGCTACCATGGTCTAAACGGGGCAACGTGCTCAGTCCAGTCATGGCGGTCGTCAACTCTATCTCGCGCAAATCCCTCGCTCACTCCGTCGCCCACGCCGGTGCCTGGATTCTGCTGCTCACCGCCGCCAGTTTTGCCGGGCAGCCAGCGACAGTTTCTTCGTATCGGGATCCGGTGGAACTGGTGCGGAAAGCAGTACAGAACGAAATCAAGGCGGCCGATGACGACAGCGCCCACTTCCTGTTTCGCGGCACCAAGACTACGCCTCAGGGATCTACCACCCGGCTCTATGTCGAGACCAGGGAGGCTACTGCGGGCTTGGTGATCGCCTATAACGGTAAACCTCTGAGCCCAGAACAGCGCCATGCGGAAGAGGCCCGCGTCGAACGTTTCATCAAGCATCCCGAAGAATTAAAAAAGAAGCGTGACCAGGAGCGCGCGAGCGCCGAGCGCACTCTGCGCATCGTGCGCGCACTTCCCGATGCCTTCCTCTTTGAGTATGCCGGAGAAGAACAGGGCTCGGAAGGCATTGGCCGGGCTGGCGAGATTCTGGTGAAATTGAAGTTCCGGCCTAATCCCCACTACCAGCCGCCATCGCACGTAGAAGAGGTCTTGACCGGCATGCAGGGCTACGTGCTGGTGGACGGCGCCCATTACCGCCTCGCCACCATTGACGGTACGCTTTTCAAGGAAGTCGGCTTCGGGTGGGGAATCCTGGGACATCTTGATCCGGGCGGCCGCTTCACGGTTCAGCAGCAGGAGCTCGACGATAATGTCTGGGAAATCTCACGCATGAGCGTGAACTTCACCGGAAAGATCCTCCTGTTCAAGAGTCTCTCCATCAATTCGACGGAGACATTCACCGGCTTCAAGCGGGTTCCCTCGGACATGACCTTCGCCCAGGCGCTGGAACTGCTGAAGAAGGAAGAATCCTCTGTGGCCGCCCGTGTAGAGACGGGGCTTGCCCCGTCTTCATTGCACCGTCCGTAAACCTGGTGCCTCTCATTTCCCCGCGCGAAACGTTTCTTCGCGCACAGTGAACTTCCGCACCAGATCTTCGCGTACCTGGTACCCCGTCCCGGCTGCATCACTGACGGCGATCATTCCATCAGCGCGGACTTCCACTTCGGGTTCAATGATGTCCTCTTTCCAATACCGCTTCGATGCCGACACGTCTCCCGGCAAACGAAAATTCTCAAGCGTCGACAATGCGATATTGTGCCCGCGTCCCACTCCCGATTCCAGCATCCCGCCGCACCACACCGGAACGTTGTGCCGTAGCGCGACGTCGTGTACCTTCTTCGCCTCGCTGAAGCCGCCCACGCGGCCGACCTTAATATTGACGATCCGGCAGGCGCCAATCTCGAGAGCAAAATCGGCGTCTCGCGCGTTAAGAATCGATTCATCCAGACAGATCGCCGTCTGGATAGCTTTTTGCAGCCGCGCATGCAGATAAATTTCGTCGTTCCACAACGGCTGCTCGATCATCAGTAAATTGAACGCATCGAATTTGCGCAGGTGCTCGACCTGATCAAGCGTGTAGGCCGAATTCGCATCCACACTGAGAACAATATCCGCCCAGCGCGCGCGGATCTTCTCCAGCACGTTCAGATCCCATCCCGGCTTCACCTTGATCTTGATCCGCCTGTATCCCGCCGCCAGCTCAGTTTCGATTTTCTGGAGAAGTTGTTCCGGTGAGTCCTGAATGCCTATCGAAACGCCGCAGGCGATCTCGCGCCGCGTTCCTCCTAACAACTTCCAGAGCGGCTGTTGTTTCTGCCGCGCTTCCGCGTCCCACACCGCATTTTCGAGCGCGGCTTTCGCCATGCGATGACCACGGACTCTGACAAATCGCGCCGCACAGTCCCGGCCGGCAGACAGCTCGCCCTGCAGCAGCAGGGGTGCCAGGTACTGCTTGATGGTGGGCCACGCGGTTTCGGTCCATTCTGGACTGTAAAAGGGATCTTCCCCGGCGACGCACTCGCCACACCCGCGCACTCCATCGGCCTCAACACTCACCAGCAGGATGCGGCGGCTATAAACGCGGCCAAAGCTCGTTTCAAAAAAATGCACGAGCGGCATGTGAATTTCACGCAGAGTTACCGATTCGATTTTCATAATGAGTTGCGGTTCGCGTCAGCGCTCGCTTTAGCGATGCCGAAAATGTTCCATCTGTAGAGACGGGGCTTGCCCCGTCTCCGCGGGAAATGCGACGGTTCGCACGCTCTACTACCGCCGAGCTTCGTCCCACTCTCCCAGCAGGAACCGCCCATTCCCGTGTCCGTCGCGCTCATAGCCGAGCACACTCAGTCCCTCTGCAAACGCCCGGTTGAACCGTTCACGATTACTCTGCTGCACCGCGAGCGCCTGCTTGCGAGTCGCCGCCTCCGCCTTCCACTCGTAGATGGCTGCCGGCACCTCGATGCGCGCACGACATTCGAACTCCGCGCGCGGCGCATCCGCCAGGACCGCTTCGACCCTTTTCGACTTCATCCACCACTCCGCCACCAGCCGGTCAGTGGGCAAGCCTCCCTGCAACGGTGACGATGTGATCCCATACTGGTTCACGTTGTAGCGTCGCGCGATCGCACCCAGCTTCTCGATATTCAAATACGCGTTCTTGATCTCCAGCGGATCGAACGTCCACTCCATCAGCTCAAAACCCCGAGCCAGCGCCTCTTCACGCTGATAGAGTTTCATCCGCCGCCCCAACCCTCCATTGCGATATTGCTGTCGCACGGCCAGCATCTGCGAGTGCAGGTAGCAGTACCCGTTTCGCATTCCGGGGATCGCGAGCGCAAAGCCGATCAGCTCACCTTCACCGTGCCTGTCGTCGTTTCTTTTGTCGTTTCTTTGAAGAAAGGCCCCAATCACCTGGCCGCCGATCTTCGCAGCAACAACAAACATCCGCACCGGAATCAGGTCCGCATCCGCGAACCTCCATACTTCCTTCTGCAACGCAAAGCAGGCCTGCATTTCCCCAAGCGCTTCGCACTTGCGGATGGTCACTGCCCCGGTCGTAGTTCCGCCCACGGTTCCGGCGGACGCTCCGGTGGACGCTCCGCTGGTCGTTCCGGTTATGCCAGTTTTTCCTGCTGCTTCGCCTGTTGCCATAGGGTTTCCAGTTCGTCCATCGAGGCCTGCTGTGGCGCTCGCCCGCCGTCGCGCAGGCGCTTCTCCATCCATTGAAAGCGTCGCTTGAATTTGCGATTCGTCTTCCTCAACGCCGACTCCGGATCGAGCGACAGATAGCGTGCAATGTTCACCAGCACGAAGAACAGATCTCCAACTTCATCTTCCAGGCGCTCGCGCAGTTCCGGCGCAACCTGCGGCTTTCCCGACCCGGCAATCCCGGTCCCCGATGGTCCCTTGACGGGCGCCGCCTTCAGTTCCTCCCGCAACTCCACCGTCTCTTCTTCGAGTTTGGCAAAGAGCCCTTCAATCTCCGGCCAGTCAAATCCCACGTGTGCCGCGCGTGAGCTGAGCTTATGCGCTTCGAGAAGCGCCGGCATTTTCGAGGACACGCCCGAGAGCACCGATTGCGAATCGTCCGCATTCTCAGCGTTCTCACCTCCGCCCGCCGCCAGCCGCTTCTTTTTCTCTTCCCCTTTCAGCGCCTCCCAGTTTCGCAGTACTTCGGCCGGAGTATCCGCTTTCACTTCACCAAACACGTGCGGATGCCGGTCCACCAGCTTATTAGAAAGCCGGTCCAGCACATCATCCAGCGAGAAGTGGCCTTCCTCGCTCGCCATCTGCGAATAGAACAGCACCTGCAACAGCAGGTCGCCCAATTCGCCGGTCAACTCCGGCCAATCGCGATTGTCGATGGCTTCGAGGACTTCATAAGTCTCCTCCAACGTGTAGGGTTTGATGGTATCGAAGGTCTGTTCACGGTCCCACGGGCATCCACCCGGAGCCCGCAACCGCGCCATGATCTGAACCGCTCGCTCGAATCGTTCGCCGGTGGTGGGCATCCTGATCACTGTAAATGAATGTTACTTTTGCCGGCAATGGTGGACCTGCGAGTCTCTGGAGCTAACCGTTTTGCTCGCACATGGCGGACGTCGGGCCCTGGCCCTAGTACGTCACTAGAGAGTTCCAGAGTTTCAGATCGGTTGTCGATGGCATAATGGGGCCACAACGTAGAATTTGTGGAAGGACAGTTTCACGTGATCATATCCTTAGTGACTAGGCGCCACGTTAGCTATCGAAACAGGGGAAAGCTTTCCTTTGTGGTTGTGCTCGCTATGATTTTGTCGGCTGCTAAAGCACAACAGACGCCCGTCACCGCGAACAAGGCAAGGATTGGGCAAGTGACGTCTGAACGTGCGAAGGATAAGGAGGAGCAACTCGCGAAAGTGTTTGAGGGCATACGAGAGGACGCGAAACTCCCGCGCTTGTCCAGGATTAAACACCGCGACAGTCTCGAGGAGACAGTCTGCACCATCGCCCTGACAGACGAACCGCCGAAGCGTAGTTCATCCGCCACACGTGGCTTCTACAAAACGGCGACCCCTGAATCTGCAACCCCCGAACTGAACAAGGTTGCGCTTTTCAGTGACCTGCACCCGAAATACAATCCAAGAATCGCCAGATACTCAGTGGCGGTGTGGCCTGTGAAGGACCGCCAAGCAGGAGTACAGACGTACTGGGTGGGGGTTCAATTGTATTGGAGCGCAGGAATGGAATTTTTTGATTATCATTTCACCGACGATATTTACTACCACAACGAATGGAAGAAATCGATTGCTCCATCCTGTCGCGGAAAATAACAGCTGTTCCAGAGGACGATCCATCTCTCATGCTTCGCGCAGCGAACCAGCCAGCAGCTCCGTTTCATCCGAAATAATCGCATCCACGCCCCACTCTGCGAACTCGCGCATGCGCTCCGCCCGATTCACCGTCCAGACCATGACTTTCTTCCCGGCCTCATGTATCGGCTCCATGAGTTCGCGATCTACCAGTTTGAACTGCGGGATCACCCATTCCGCCGGCATTTCACGCCAACCTCGAAGCTGACTCCGCGTCTCGCAAAGAAATCCCAGCGGAGTCGCCGAGTCGAGATCGTGGATTACAGTGAGCACCTCGGGAAGAAACGACGAAACCACATATCCCGTTTGCGGCGGATGCTTGCGCAACTCTGCGAGCGTCTGCGGCTCCAGCCCCGCAACTTTCAACTCGATATCGAGAAACGCCCGATGCGCAAATTGCCGCAGAACATCTTCCAGCGCAGGTAACGGCAGAGTCTTAGAAGCAGTGTTCGCAATCTCCATTCCACCGACAGTTGCGTCGTGGCAAATCACAGCCTGCCCGTCAACGGACCGGCGCACGTCAAACTCAAACCCGTCGCAGCCATGCTGCAAACAAAGCTCAAATGATGCCAAAGAATTTTCAGGAATTTGGCGGGAAGCCCGCGCCCCGCGATGCCCCAGAAGAAGAGGTTTCATGGAAGGTCTCAGGTCGAGGTTCTCGGCTGCCAGCAAAATCCTTCAAGGCCTCCGACTGAGAACTGAGAACCGAGAACTGAGAACTATTTTTTCAGTCCAGATCGAAATCCCGGATCGGTCTCCCCGTGTCCGGCGTTTCTTTGGCCTTCTTCACCGCCTCCTGGAATTTTTTCTCCAGCAGCTCCGAGGCATGCTTTTGCGCTTCCATCGATTGCCGGAAGATCGAGTCGCGCCGGCTGTCCTGCTCCTTCATGGCGCGAGCCGCTTCTTCCATGTCGTTGAAGGTTTTTGGCTTGACCGGTGCAGTGTGAGCGATGATGCTGCGTGTTGCACTGTCGATTTTCATGACCGCGCCGCAGCAGGGGCAAGTCACATCAAAATTAGATTCGCGTTTCGCCACACCGCGATCATACCGCAATCCGCGTCAGCGCGGCGTGAGGCGAATCGGCAGAATGCCGAACACAAACAGCAACTCCCAACCCAGCAGGACGATCGACACAAACACCACCAGTACGGCCAGAATCTCACCAAAGTTCAGGCCCCTCTTTCCCTGCTCAAAACGGCGCGCCCCGAGGCTCAAAATATTCAGCGTGGCAAAGCCAAACACCAGCGCCCAGAGAATGTTGTAAATCTCCTCGCGGGTCGATCGCAGAAGGAACATCGCGGGCAGAGCCGCTGGCAGAATAATGATCGCCAGCGCGTGAGGCCCACCGCCAGAGAACCCTGTCCAGCCGCGGGCCTGTCCCATCGCAAAAAATAAAGATGGGCAACTCCGGAATAATGATGCGCAGGTGCGGGAGGCAGCCGAGGAGGGCCGAGGCAGTTTCATGCGGAAATTTGATAGTACCGTGTTTACCGTTCCAAAGTCAGCCAAACCATAAAAAGAGGACTCTCACTAGTTCATAAGGTTGATTTTCTCGGCTCTGTCACAGAGGATAGTACGCTAGATCGTACGCGATGATCGTGAACTTCGCAGAGCGCGCGCACAACCACAACTGGGAACTCGACCCGGTGACCAGGTCCTTGCTCGATACTGATTTCTACAAACTACTAATGCTCCAATTTATCTGGAAGCATTACCCGCGAACCCATGTGTCGTTCTCTTTGTTCAACCGCACAACGTCTGTGCGCCTGGCAGACATGTTCTCGCGCGAGGAGCTTGTCCACCAGATGGAGCACGTTCGCGGCCTGCGGTTTCGGCGGTCGGAACTGGTCTGGCTCGCCGGCAACACTTTCTATGGCCACCGCGGAATCTTTGAACCCGCCTTTCTGGAATGGCTGGAACGCGATTTCCGATTGTCGGACTACGAACTATCGGTCAAGGACGGACAGTTCCATCTCTCCTTCGACGGCCTTTGGACCGAGACAACCATGTGGGAACTCTATGCGCTTTCCATCCTCGACGAGCTAAAAACGCGAGCCGGTTTGAAAAAACTGCGCGAGTTCGGTCTCGACATCCTTTATGCCCGAGCAAAAACAAAACTCTGGGGCAAGATCGAGCGCCTGCGCGGCGTCCCCGGCCTGGCCGTGGCCGACTTCGGAACCCGCCGCCGTCACAGCTTCCTCTGGCAGGAATACGTGGTCAACGCCATGGCGGCGAATCTCGGCAGCGCTTTTACCGGAACCTCGAATGCCTTCCTCGCCCATAAGCATGATCTGGAAGCTATCGGAACCAACGCGCACGAGATCCCCATGGCCCTCGCTGCGCTCGCGCCGGATGAGGCTGCCCTCAAAGCTTCTCAGTACCGCGTCCTCGAGTTGTGGCAGGCCACCTACGAAGGCGCTCTCCGCATCATGCTGCCGGATACTTTTGGAACAACGCAATTTCTCGAAAACGCCCCCGACTGGATGGCCGATTGGACCGGCCAGCGCGTCGACAGCAAGGATCCCTACACCGCCGGCGACGAATACATCCTATGGCTCAAGGGCCGCGGTCGAGACCCGCGCGACAAACTCATCATCGCGTCCGATGCACTCGACGTTGATGACATCCTCGGCCTGCACGCCTACTTTGGCGGAGCGCTCGCGAACGGCGTCACTTTCGACGATTTTCGCAGCGCCGCCGATTTCCACGATCCGAAAAAGTGGACCCCTGGCCGCCGCATTCGTTTCAGTGCAGGTTGGGGGACTCTGCTGACCAACGATTTCCGCGGCTGTGATCCCGCCGGCGGCAGCGACTTTGACCCAATCAGCCTGATCTGCAAGGTGTCCACCGTCGAAGGCAAGCCCGCGGTTAAGCTCTCCGACAACTACGCCAAAGCGCTCGGCACGCCTAGCGAAATCGAACGCTACCGGCGAGTCTTCGGGACGGCGGGAGTCAGCAACATGCCCGTGATCGCGTGAATAACTCGATGCTACCTCAGCCGTCATCGCCCGTTCCCGATTTTCTCTATGGCACCGCCTGGAAGGAAGATCGCACCCCAGCCCTCACGGAACTCGCGCTCCGCATGGGCTTTCGGGCCATCGACACGGCGAACCAGCGGCGGCATTACTTCGAAGCCGGAGTCGGTCAGGGATTGGCCGCCGCTTATCGCACCGGGTTAGTCACTCGCGACCATCTTTTTCTGCAAACAAAGTTTACTTATCAGCCCGGTCAGGACCACCGCCTGCCCTACGATCCCGCAGCCTCACTCTCCGTTCAGGTCGCGCAGTCGATGGCCAGTTCACTTGACCATCTCGCGACCGATCACGTCGACAGCTACGTGCTGCACGGGCCCGCCTCCAACCACGACTGGACCGATGCTGACGCCGAAGTCTGGGAGGCCATGCGCAAGGAGCGCGATGCCGGACACACGCGAGTCCTCGGCGTAAGCAATGTTTCGCTGCGCCACCTGCAGCAGATGGCAGCCGCGCGCGCCGAACTTCCTGCCTTTGTGCAAAATCGCTGCTACGCCCGCCTCGGATGGGACCGCGCCGTGCGCTCGTTTTGCCGCGAGCATGAAATCGCCTATCAGGGATTCTCGCTTCTAACCGCAAATCAGGAGGTTTTACAGCATCCTCTGATCGCGAGTCTAACGAGCGCCACTGCCACGCCGGCACAGATCGTGTTCAGCTTCGCCCGCATCATCGGAATTCTGCCGCTGACCGGCACCACCAACGCCCAACACATGAAGCAGGATCTCGCAAGCCGCGACCTCACGCTCCCGCCGGACGCAATACCCACCATCGAATCTCTTGCAGGATGAAAGTTCGTGTGGTGACGGGCATCTTGCCCATCCAAGCCGGGCGGGGACGCCCGGCGCTCCATCAGCGAATTCGTGCGGCTATTTCCCCTGCACGACCGCCTCGCGTTCGCCAACCTGCTGCCGCCACATCGCGTAGTACAGACCTTTCTGGTCAAGCAACTCCGAGTGCCGTCCAAATTCAACGATGCGTCCACGCTCCAGCACGTAGATTCGGTCGGCATGCATCACCGTCGATAGCCGATGCGCAATCAGAATCGTAATCGCCTCCTGATTCGTCGCGACTTCACGGATCGTGCGGCTGATTTCTTCTTCCGTCAGCGAATCAAGCGAAGATGTGGCTTCATCGAACACCAGCAGTTGCGGATGCCGCAGCAGCGCGCGAGCAATCGAAAGCCGCTGCTTCTCGCCTCCGGAAACCTTCACGCCACCTTCGCCGATCAGAGTGTCCAAGCCCCGGTCCGCGCGTGAAAGCAAGCTGTGCGCGGCCGCTTGCTGCAAAACCTCCATGCATTCTTCGTCTGTCGCCTTCGGATTTACGAACAGCAGGTTCTCGCGAATCGAGCCCGAGAACAGCTGCGTGTCCTGCGTCACAAATCCGATCTTTTCCCGCAGCAGATCCAGATCCACGCGATTCGATGGAATCCCGTTGTAAAGAATCTCGCCTGCTTTCGGAGCGTACAAGCCCACCAGAAGCTTCACCAGCGTTGACTTCCCCGCCCCGGACGGTCCCACAAATGCGATCGTGTCTCCCCGAGCCGCGCTGAAGCCGATCTCGTCCAACGCCAGGCACGAGGAACTCTGATGCTGAAAACTCACCCGCTCAAACTGCAGCGTCATGAGTTCTTCAACCGGTTCCGGATTGGCGGGCTTCGGGTCGCGAGGGGTGTCGAGGATCTGCTGAAAGTTCTGCAGCGAGACTTCGGTTTCGCGATAAACGTTGATGACGTTCCCCAACTCCTGCAACGGCGTAAAAATGAAAAACGAATAAATCATGAGTGAGAAAAATTGCCCGATGGTGATCTGCTGGCGGAAAATCAAATAGAGCATCAAAAACAAAATGCTGGTGCGCAGTGCATTGACCGCCGTCCCCTGGACGAAACTCAGGCTGCGCAGGTACTTCACCTTTTTGAGTTCGAGCTTCAGAATCTTTTCCGTGATGCCGTTGAGCCGTACCACTTCCTGATGCGCGAGGCCGAGGCTCTTCACCAATTCAATATTGCGCAGCGACTCTGTTGTCGAGCCCGCGAGGGCGGTGGTTTCGGCAACAATGGTCTTCTGCATCTTTTTGATCCGCTTGCTAAGCACCGAACTGATAATTCCGAGCAGTGGAACCGTGATCAAAAATGCGGGAGCTATCGCCCAATGCACGCGGAAGGCATAGATCATCACAAAGACGATGCCGACCACCGAAATAAAGAGCACATTGATGGCGGCGGTAATAAACCGCTCGACGTCGCTGCGAACCTTTTGCAACTTGCCCAGAGTTTCGCCGCTGCGCTGGTCTTCGAACACCTGATAGGGCAAATCCAGCGAATGCCGAATCCCGTCCGAGTACATTTTCGCGCCCAACCGCTGCACGATCACGTTGACGAAATAGTCCTGGAAATTCTTCGCCACGCGCGACACGAACGCCACTCCCACCGCCGCCAGCAGCAAGAGTCCCGCACCGCGGATGAATTGCCCTTGCGTGTACTGGTGATACTTCGTGGCATAGCTGTCGATTACATGACGAAAAATCAGGGTGT
>Ga0193751_1001417_pt1 | contig 15385 bp, 30 predicted proteins | sample L1c2metaG_FD_143050 | JGI IMG/M metagenome (GOLD analysis project Ga0193751, IMG submission 143050) | Soil microbial communities from a riparian zone of the East river system, Colorado, United States - L1c2 | ecosystem: Environmental > Terrestrial > Soil > Riparian zone | place: USA: East River... | reverse complement strand
CGCACCGACTTCTTGTACTGCTTCAGTTCGGTCTTGGTCAGCGGCTGGCAGGCGGTCGCGGAGCACTTCCAGACGCCATGGATGGAGCAGTACATGTCAGGCCACCCGTCCCGACCGGGACGGCGCGGCCGGTTGGTGTCGGTCCGGGAACTGGAGCGGTTCGACGGGAACGGCGCGTTCCGCTTCTTCGGCTTCGTACTCGAGCTGCCAGAACGGGATGAAGTGCCCGCCGCGCATCTCCCCGTCGTTGGCACCGGCGGCAGTGGCGGTGTTGATGTACGGGTCGACGCGGCGGCCTCGCTCGTCGCGGCCGCACTGGCAGTCGAGGGAGCCGGGTGCGCGGTGGAACCAACGACCTCGGTCGTCCTGGACCTGCACGTTGCCCAGGTCGCCGGCCACACGGGTGGGGGCACCGTCGGCGATGCGACGGTCGTACTCGTCGGCCCAGGTTTTCGCCTCAGCGGTCCAGCGGGTGGGCATGGTTCAGCGGCCCTTCTTCTTGGTGCCGCCGAGGATGCCGGTGCGGATGGTCTGGGACTTGCGGGTGACGTCCTTTCCGACACCGCGCAGGGCCGGGTTCTTCGTCGAGTGCGGACAGAACGGCTTCTGCTTGCCGCACACGGAACAGTTCGCCATCAGTTGCTACCCGCTTCCCAGTCGTCGTCATCGGTGGAGGTCTTCGGTACGGAGTGCAGCGATATCGGGCCGTGTGCCTCGATCAGTTCGCGCTCTTTGATCCAGGTGAGTAGGTAGGTGGCGCCGGCGGTGAGCATGGCGGCGGCCGCGAACTGGGCCCAGCCGAGCAGCATCGCCACGGAGGCGACGAGCCAGCCGAACGCGCAGATCTGCACGACCAGGGCACCCCAGAACAGCGGCCGAAACGGATTGGGTGCCGACCTGGGCCGGGACGACTTGCGGTCGGCGGTCACGACGTTCACACCCGCAGTTCGGCGATCACGTCGGCTAACAGTTCGGCTAGGTCGTCGTTGGCCATCTGCTCGGCGCCCTGGCCGAGTCCATCACCAGCGTGGAGGGCCTCGACGCGGATGGCGAGCTGGGAGGCCACCTGGCGGCGGGTGTGTCGATCATCAAGTGACGGAAGCGCGGCTCGTGCCCTGCGTTGCCGCCGAGGCTGCTCAGTGCTGCGGTGACCGTTGTCAGCCTGGTCGACGGTGTCGGTGTAGTCGTTCATGAGGAAAGAACCTCCACGTGCGCCTGCTCGGATCCGGGGCCGTCGACCGGGTTGGTCCACACCCACTGCTCCAGTCGCACCGTCAGCCCGTTGAGCGCGGTAGGGGCGCCGAGGTGCTCGCGGTAGATCTCGCCGGGGCCGAGTTGCTCGAGGTCGTGGGTGGCGGGACGGGCACACCAGGGCGGGCAGGCGAGTGCGTCAGGGACCGCTGACGGTAAGAGCAGTACGGACATGGCGGGCTCCCCTTGGTGGTTGGTTCCCGGCCGCCCACCGCTCGGGGGGTTTCGCCGTGGGCGGCCGGTTGCCTAGAAGTATACGCGGCGGGATCTGTGTATAACCAGAGGCAAGAGGGTGGTGGGGCGTCCTTTCCTGGGGTTCTAGAGAAGAGTGGCGTACCCGGCGCGCAAGCGGTCTAGGACACCCCGTGCGTCCTCACCGAAGCTGGCGAGCGCCTCCAGTTCTGTGAACAACTTCGCCAGAGCGCCGACGTCGTGCGGGTTCGTCATGAACGCGGTGGCGACCTCGGTGCCGACAATCGCGGCACGCTCGTCGTGGACATCGAAGGCGTGCGTCGGGGTCACCGACACGACCGTGGTCCACGGGATGATCCCAACCCGGACGTTCGGCAACTGGCTCACCCGCTCGATGTGTGTGATCTGCTCGACCATCAGCGCCGGGCCGCCGATCTGCCAGAGCAACGATCCCTCCGTCATGACGAGGACGAACTCCCGCGATGGATCGGTCAGCAACTCCTGCCTAATGAGCCGCGCGTCGACGCCTTCCTGGACCTGGCTCTCCGACAGGTCTCCACCGGAGGAGAACACTGCCCGCACGTACTCAGGGGTTTGCAGTAGTCCGATCACGAATGTGGGACAGAACGATCGGATCACCTTCGACGACGCTTCGATCCGCCCGATCCGCTGTTGCATCTTCCCGACGCCGCGACTCATCACGACCCGAACCGGCGGGTTGGTGTTCTCTCTCAAATCCCGCGCGATCTGCACGAGTCGGCGACGCACCGTGGCTGGCGCCCCGTAGAAGCGCAGCAGGGCTGCTACGTCGTCCGGCTCCGGCACGAACTTCCCGGCCTCGTAGCGGGAGATGGACGGTTGCCGCTTCCCGATGACGTCGGCCGCTTGCTGCCCGGTCTTACCTGACTTGTCTCGCCAGCGTGAGAGTCCGGCGGCCAGGTCGTCTTGCCCCCCGGTCTGGTTAGGCACTTCGCCTTTGCCGCTGCCGGTTGCGGTGGAACTGCGGGTGCCGCGCCCACCACGACTCAACGTCCTCAGCGTCGTCCCAGGCCACATCTCGGGCGATTCGGTACCGGCGTGCGGCTGGACCATCTACGGCGTCGGCGTGGAGGAACCGGCCAGCGTCGTCGTAGGTCATGACCGCGACACGTTCGCGGTCGAGCAGCCAGAACTCCTCGTCGATGAAGCCGCGCGGAGTTGGCTGTTCGGTGAGGTCGAGCACCCGACTCTCCATCCCGGCTCGAATGTTGACGAGGTGGCCCCATTCGAGCTCGAACCGCAGATAGTCGCCGGGTGGCGCGTGGAGGACGCGCAGGGACCGCACGGCGGCACCGCGATCAACCTGGCTCCGGATCCAGTCGCACCACGGTCCGACGACCATCGGGTCCGGGTGAGCTTCCCCCGGAGCCAGGTAGCGAGCAAGGTCTCCCCCGTCGCTGGGAACCTCGTAGGCGGGCAACACCTCGTGCCGGAACGCCTCGTGCTCGAAACGGTCGGTGTAAGCGTCGAGAGCCTCAGCGTCGAGACGCATCACGACACCTCCGGGAGGAGAGCCTCCGGCACCCAGATCAGGATCTCGCCCTCGGGAACGTCGACCAACAGCTCCAGGTCGGTGACAGGATAGCCCTGCACTAGGACTCTCTGGCCTCGGCGGGTGGCGCGGGGACAGGTCTTGCCGTGTTGACAGGACTCGCGTGACCACTCGAACTTCTCCATGGGTGTCCTCCCCGAGCGAGCGTGTAGAGGGGAGTGTCCACGGCGCTAGAGGGGCTAGTCAACGTGACCGGCTGTATACCGATCATGGATTCGGGTCCGTCGCCCCAAGCCCCCGAAGGGGCTAGGATCATCGCCTGAACGTGGAACACCCCCGCGATGGCTGGCGACCATCCGGGGGTTTGGCAGATCCGACTAGGAGATCGTCGATAACACCCAGGGAGCATGGATGGCTGGAGCAGGTCGAGGGTTCCGCAAGGTCGAGCTCATCCTGCTCGCCTGTGCAGAAAGGGACGGGCACTGGAACTGTGTCTACTGCGGGACGGCTCTCGCCGGTCTCGACGCGACTGAGGGCACGGTGGAGTACCCCGCGCGGTGGTACGACGTTTGCCCTGATGGATCGCACTGCTCGTCACCCTGTTGGCATGCCAGCTTCATGGTTGCGGCACCTGGATACGAGTGGCCCGTCTCAGACCACGTGATGCCGAGAGTTAGAGGCGGTGGCGACGAGCTCGCCAACCGGGCAAACGCTTGCCGACGCTGCAACAGCGTCAAAGGCTCCAAGCTCTTGAGTGAGCTCTCGCCCGACTGGAGTCGGCGCTGAACGAACCGGCGCCCGAGGCGGCCGGCAGGATCGGCCGTTCCCTCAAGAGCTACGGCAGTGACGTGGATCGCCACGAGCTGGTACGGCTGCTTGAGGTGACGTTGGCACTCGCCGCCACCGACAACAGCGAATGGGGCTGGCTTGCGCAGCGGGCCGGTTGACCCCGTCCCGTCCTTCTACGGTTCGCATTCACAACCCGCTCAACCACCAGGGCCACCAGAGCGGTAGCGGCACGGGACGTCAACCAGCAGAAACGGTCATAGCCGCTAGATCCGGCTGTCCTCGTACATCCGTCCAGTGTGCGTTCGAGTCGCACCGGGGGCACCACCGCGCAGGTCAGAGCGCCTGATCTGCGACTACTCAAGATCGACAGTCCGGAAACGTTCCGCATTGAAAACGGCCTGACCTGCGACGATGGTCTAGTGAAGTTCGGAAACGGCCTCATCGGGCCGGCCGCATCGCCCGATCTAAGGCGTCGCCAGCCGCCCGAGACTGGGGCCGCTGATCCATGTAGCGGTTTTGAGTGAAGCTCGGATTGGCGTGCCCGATGTAGCCGGAGATCTCCCGAGCGGTCAGGTGCTGCTCGTCTAGGATGGTTGCCGCGGTGTGCCGGCACACATGCGAGGTGAACCACGGATAGCCGGCCTTGTCCCGGGCCTGCTGGATGTAGTGGACGTAGTTGTTGGGGCAGCGCCAGTTCCCGGTCTCCACTGAGAACACTGGGCCGGTGTCATAGCGCTGGCCGGGGTAGCGGAGCCGCAGCATCATCAGCACGAAGTCGGGCAGGGGTAGCACCCGGAATCCGGCGAGGGTTTTCGGCTCCTTCAGGATCAGCCCCTGGCCGGTGACCCTGGACAGGTTGTCGCCATGGACCACGACGCCCTCGTCCAGGTCGACCCGGAACCAGCGCAGACCCAACACTTCGCCGATGCGGACGCCGGTGCCCATCATGTAGCGCATCACGTCGGGCAGGTCCCGTTCCCGGGCCCGTTCGTCGGCGTCGATGCGGGACAACAGGTCGACCCGCTCGGCCGGGGTGAGCGCGCGCTTCGTGGCCCGGGTGTTGCCGCCCTCGATGCGTCCGGCGCCGTCCACTGGGTTGACCGTTAGGGCGTCGAACCGGATGGCGAACGCGAACACGTCGGACAGCACCGTCCGGTAGGTGCGGACCGTGTTGGGTGCCAGTCGCTTCTCGAGCTCGCGCAGGAACGCATCGCAGCGGCTCGTCTTACATTCGCGCAGCCGCAAGCTCCCGAACGCAGGGTTGATCTTGTTTCGGAGTCGGCCCCGGTACCGGTCGTAGGTGGAACCCGGCCGGGAGCGCTGGACGTCGGCGAGCCACCGCTCCCCCACGTCGGCGAACGTGGACTCAGCGGTGATGTCGTCGCCGACGGTGTGCGCACGCTCCGTCAGGGCCCGCTTCAGCTTGCGGGTCGCCTTGTTCTCGGACTCGTCGACCCTGCGTACCGGCCGTGTCACCCCGTCAGGGTCGCGGAACCGGGTACTGGCCTCCCACCTCTTCGGCCCAAGCTCGTACGTCCGGATCTTCCCGTAGGTCCCGATGTCCAGCGGTGGCCGGCCCACGTCAGCTCACCCCGACGGCTTGCCCGCAGTGCGGGCAGAAGTCGATGGTGTCGTGCCGTTGGTCCGGGATGGCGCGCACCACGTGCAGCCGGTGGCGGTCAGGGATGTCGAACTCCGGTGCCGCGCCGGGGCCTCGCATGATCCGCAACCAGGCTCGGGCGAGAGCGATGTGAAACCGGTCGGGGTTGAGCCGGGGGTTGATGCGGATCACGCCGTTGGTGAAGTTGATCGCACAGGGGCCACTGAGCGTCGGGTCGGGGATGACGTCGAACCCGGTCCTGGCGGCGACCAGTTTCATCAGGAACACCGCTTGGTCGGTTACTGGGCAGGTCGGACGTGGCATGTGATGGCATCCCCGGTTACTAGCGGTAGGTGTCTGCGCTCGTTCCGAGAGCACCTCAGCGCGTCGTCCATTCAGCGCTGCCTGTTACGCCGATCACCCCGAGTCGGGGGAACCTGTGACCGCACTGGAATCATCGGACGGTTCGACGTACTCCGCCAGCCGATCCAACGCCGCCGGGTCCATCGCCACCTCACCGGTCTCACCCTGGGTTGGCTGGTTGGCCTCCAGCTTGGCTCGCAGCTCCGCGACCTCGGCCTCCAGCTCCACGATCCGCAGCCGGGCCGCCGCACTCGCGCGCAACGCCATCAGGTGGGCGTGCCGCTCAGCCTTGGTGAGCAGGTTGACGTTCTCCACCAGGGCTACCTCGTCGGCGACGGGTAGGCCCTCATCCGGCATGCCGGCGGCGCGTCTGGCCACGCTGTATTCAACCCCAGCCAGGTGCGCCAGTGTGCGCAGGGTCTTCTCCGTCGGCCGCGACCGGTAGGTGCCCTTGCGGATGGAGGCGAGGGTGGTGTGCAGGATCGGCACCCCGTCGTGTTCGGCCAGGCGTTCGAGGTCGGTAAGGTATCGAAAACCGTGGCGGTCCATCGCCATGTTGACCAGATCGCGCAGCGAGCTTGGTGGCGTGTCCACGGCGTCGCACCCCCGGTAGATACGTGTGTCGCGGCTACAAGCAGTCCAGACCCTAACCGTAACCCACCAGCGTTTTTTTCGGGGTGCACTTGACCCAAAGATTGAAATGGTCCATAGTCGTCTTGTACACCGCACCGAGGGGAGTCACGCGTTGCCAACGACCGCGAGAACCAAGCGCCGGATCGGTCGCCCCCCCAGTGGCGACCGGACCATGAAGGTGCTCGACCACGGCGCCGTCCGCCGAGGCCGCAAGGTGAAAGGCTGGTCCCAGGACGCGCTCGGCGCAATCTGCGGCATCCACCAGAGCCAGGTGTGGCGGATCGAGACCGGGCAGCAGGAGTTCGTCACCGAGGACGTGGCGATGATCATGTCCCGAAACCTGGATCTCACCCCGTGGGAGCGCTACTTCGCCCCCCTCGGCTCCGTTGCCGTGCCAGGTGATCCAAACAGTCCACAGTCGCATTCAAAGTCGGTGGCGTCATGAGCGCCGTCGTCGCGCGCATCGGCGCGACGTCCAACCGGTTCACCGCATCCGGGCTGCCGGTGCGGGCGTGGCGCACCGATCAGGTCGCCGAAATGTTGGGCGGCATCTCCACCGACGCTGTGCTCGACCTGCACCACCGAGGCGTCCTCGGATACATCCGCGCCGGGAAGCGCTACCTGACCCCGGTGGAGGAACTGGACCGCTACCTCGCGGACATGACACGCACAGGCACCTAGCCCCAGAGACAGCGAGAGAGCGCCAGCCGGCCAGCCGCGCTCTCCCACTAGTACTGCTCAACGAGCGACACCCCGCCTAGAAACGGACCGTCACATGAAGCATCCCCCAGGAACCCCCGTAGCGCCACCCCGCTCCAGCAGGGTTAGTGCAGGTCACACCGGTTTCGTCGCCGCGAGCACCCCCTGTCACACCGTTGGTCTCCCCCCGATCGTGGCCCTAGCCGCCCAGGTACTGCGCCGTCCGGCCCAGTCCGGGTACGTCAGCCGGCTCCGCGTGGACTCGCTCCCCAGCGGAACAGGCCCCGGCCCAGACCCCGCCGGTGCTCACCGCAAGTCCGGTAAGCACCGCAAGCCGGCCGAGCCGTCCCGCCTCTGGGCGCACGTCGTCACCCTCGGCGGTGTCCTACACAAGGCGTCCATCGTCATGGCGCTGCTGGCCCCGTTGGCGGTGACCCGGTGACCACCGTCCCCTGGGCCGAGCCGGTCACCACCGATCTTGGGCACGACAGAGACGGTCACCCGGTCGTGCTGGTCGTCTCCCAGACGTTCGTGCCCTACGAGGTCGACATCCGGATTGAGGTTGGGACTGACCGCCAGTTGCACCTGTACCGCGTCCCACCGCACCTGGTCGAGGACCTCCGTGCCGCGCTCCTCCCGCTGTGCCCGGCTGATCGGGAGGCATCGTGAACCCGTTGACCCCGCTGCGTGAGGTGCTCACCACGCCCAGCGACGAACCCGCCGTGCTGGCCTGGATAGCCAGCCGAATCCGCTTCGAGTGCGACGGCCGCGACCTTGCCATGGAAGGCATGGCCCGGATCGGCATCGGTGGTGAGGCGATCGCCGCCTACCGGGAAGCCACCGGGGACCTGCGCGACATGGCGTCCCGCTACGCCTACGACGCCCGAGGTGATGCCGCGTGAGCGCCCCGACCAAGACCAAGGTCACGAGCTGCTTCATCTGCGGTTCCCTGCTCCCTCGTGACCGCGTGGAACGCCAACCGGACTTCACCATCTACCACCACCCCGGGCGCCCCGTGTGCGTCCACGAAAAGGGCGCGAGGAAACCGCAGTCATGAACCCCACGAATGGATCCGGGGGCTTGCGGATCGCAGGTTCCGACTGGATGCCGGAGCTACGCCGCGTGCGGCCGCATGATGGCGGCCCTGCGCGAGATGTTCCGCGCAGCGAAGGTATCGGCGGGGCCAGCGAGCCCGCAGTCAATGCAGCGGAAGTCGTCCCGGGTGGGTCGGTTCCGTTTGTCGATCAGCCCGCACCCGGGGCAGGTCCGCGACGTGTTGCGCGGATCAACCGGCCGCACCGGCACGCCGGCCATCGTCGCCTTGTAAGCGATGAACGTCCGGAGCTGGTGGAACGACCAGGAGTGCTGGTCAGCACGCTGAGCCCGTTTGACCGTGACCCGGTCGCGGATGCCTTGAAGATCCTCCAAGGCGATACCACGTCCGGTGCGTTGGGCCTTGCTGACCAGGGACTTGGAGATGCAGTGGTTGACGTCCCGCGCCATGCGGGATTCCTTCCGCTTCCGGTGCCGCAGCAGCCGGGTCGCGGACTTGGTGCGCTTAGCCTGCAACCTGCGCCGCAGTTGCAGGTTGCGACGACGGACCGCCCGCAGGCCTTTCCCGGAGTGGGTGGTGCCGTCGGAGTCGGTGGCGATGTTGACGATTCCAAGGTCCACCCCGAGCCACTCGTCTGGTTCGGGACCAGGTGGCGGGTCTTCCACGTCGATGACGACGGCCAGGTAGAACTTGCCGTCCCGGTAGATCAGATTGGCTTGACCTCGGATACGGTCCCGGCGCTCGGGGGCCCATCGACCCAGGTAGGCGACAGGTATGAGGATTCGCCCGGCCGTCGTGGTGAGGATGGAGACGCGGTCGCGAGCCTTCCACGAGAGGATGCGCTGGTCGTAGGCGACGGCGCCGAGCGGGCGGAACGTGGGCTGGATGTTCTTGTCCCGCTTGTAGGCGCGACACGCCTTGTGCACAGCGAGGATCGACATCTGCGCGCCCAGACGGTGCGGTCCTGCGGGGTCGCGCAGCTCGGCATAGATGAGCTGCTGCACCCGGATTTTGTTCGCGGTGCCGTGCTCGAACGCGACCTCCGCGGCTCGGTTGGCTGCAGCGTTGCACTGCCGCATGGTGGTCAGCAGCGCATCAGCCTGCTCCCCCGTAGGGGTCAGCTTCAGCAGTTCCGTCACCATCACGCCTATGAGTATAGCGCTCATAGGCGCGCCTATTCCTGCCCCCTGATCATCGCGGTGGTGACCAAGTGACCGCTCAAACCGCATTGACCACCAACCTGACCCGATTCCGCGACGTCCGCTGCCCGGTATGCCGCACCTACCTGCCGGCCAACTACGTCAGCCGTGGCCCGGTCGAGACCTTCTACATCCACCCGGGGCGTCCGGTGCTGTGCGTCGTGGAGAACCAGCCGCGCGAACTGGTGATCGCGTCATGAAGCCCAACGACGCGATCAAGCAGGCGATCGCCGCAGGCACCATCCTGCGGGTTCAGCCGGTAGCGCCGGAGAAGCGGCCCGTCGAGGAAGTCTGGCACGGCCTGGTCGTCGCACTGGCTTGCCTGCCCGTCAATGCCCTGATGCTGATGCTTGGTCTCGGCGCGGCGCATTCGCTGTGGCCGGACGTCCCCGCCGCTGGCTACTGGACGTCGATGCTGTTGTTCCTCGGCATCCGGACCGTGTCCCTTACGGTCCGGCCGGCCCGGTCGACGGGGTGGCCGGGATGAGTCCCCGGACAGCAGCCGTCATCACCGTCGTCTCCGTCGTGGCGACCGTCCTGACCATCACCGCCGCGCTGCACCTGGGTGGCCGGCTCGGCGGCGAAGTCCACGACTGGGTGACCGGCGAGGCCACCGCTGACAACTACGGGGGTAGCCGGTGAGCGCGCAACTGCACCTGTCTGAGCTGCACACCTGCGGCCGATGCGGTCAGCGGCTCGTCCTCGAATGGCTCGCCTATTGGTTCGGCCCGGACGCCCCTCGGCACGCCAGCTGCGAGCAGTTCGCGCGCGCCATCACCGAGGACCCGGAACGGTTCCAGATGCCCAAGGGTGGTGAACCGCGATGAAGCCTCCGATCTGCCCGGGGCCGTGCAACAACTGCAACCGCACCGCGATCCGCTCCCGCAACCCTGAGACCGGCGACATGGAGTGGACACCGGTCACCGACTGGTTGTGCCCCATCTGCGCCGACCCAGCCCCGGCCCGTGCGTTGCCGTCCGAGGCCGTCCAGGCGATGGCCCGCCGGGCGTCCCGTACCGCCGCCGAGATGGCACGTGAGGCCGACCGTCGTCGCCGCAAGACCGACCGGTACCGGAGAGCCTCGTGACCCTCACCCTGGACCGTCTCACGCTGCGCAACCTGCGCCGCACCCTCGACACCATCGACCCGCACATTCCGCTGCGCCACATGGACCGCCCCGACTGGCACCGACCGGTGTGTCAAGCGCCGTGCTGCGCACCGTCGTGGCCGCACCTGTCCGAGTTGGCCACCACCGGGCTGGTCCCGTCTTCACTGCCGTCACCGTTGGATCCGGAGCCGTGGCGGATGGTCGTGGTCGCGCACTGCGTCGCCGGTACCGCGTCCGCGTTGGAGCGGGTGCGGGCCATGGCCGGGGTGCGTGACGTCGCCGTGTGGGTACCGCCGGCGTTGGTGGTGGCGGGATGAACGGGCCACGGATCGGCGGCCTCTTTGAGGGCTACGGCGGCCTGTCCGAAGGCATCCGGTCCGTCCTAGGTGGAGAACTCGCCTGGTATTCCGAGATCGAACCCGCCGCGATCAAGGTACTTGAGCACCACTACCCCGGTGTCCCGAACCTCGCTGACATCACGGCCGTCGACTGGTCCCGAGTGCCTTCGGTCGACGTGCTCTGTGGGGGATTCCCCTGCACCGATGTCAGCTCAGCTGGTCGCCGGGCCGGACTACGGGCCGGTACCCGCTCGGGCCTGTGGATCCACATGGCCGAGGCGATTGCCGCCCTCCGCCCGCCACTGGTCGTGATCGAGAACGTCCGCGGCCTCTTGTCCGCTGGAGCGGGGGCATCTGCTGATGACCACGCCTTGGGATGCAGCGTATGCGGCTGGGCTGATCGACGGGGAGGGCTGCATCGGCAGTCACCGTCGACGGGCTCGTCTGAGCGAACGGACGTACTACACGGCCCGAGTGCAGATCGGGATGACGCTGCCGGGGCTGGCTGCGCTGCAGTACATGCAGGAGCGATGGGCCGGCTCGCTGACCATGACGCGCCGCGAGACAACCGAGTGGACCGAGGCATGGACGTGGTCCTTGCAGGGCCCGGCTGTGCTCGAACTCCTGGAGTCGGTTATTCCGTATCTGCGGGTGAAGGCCGAGCAGGCGCGGACGGCGATCGCCATGGAGACGTTCAAGCGGTCGCTACCGACGCAGCCGAATGGGCGTCCGATATGGACCGCCGACGCCGAGATGACGTGCGACCTGCTGAAGCATCGGCTGCACGAGCTGAATCAGAAGGGCCCGCGTGCCCTGAGTGTGGAGGCGTAGTTGAACCCGTTTGCGACTTGGAACCCTGCCCGCTGTGTGTGGGAGTCGGGCCAGGAACTGGTCTGCGGGCATGTGGAGCCGTACTCGGCGATCTGGCCGACCTCGGGTTCGATGCGGAATGGGCAATGCTTCCGGCGTCCGCCGTGGGAGCTCCCCATCGCCGCGAACGGATCTTCATCGCTGCTGCCGACACCACAGGCGCGGGATGGCGACGGGTCGAACCGCAGCATGTCGGCGACGACAGCGCACCTGCGGCACAACGTCCAGGGCAAGCGGAACCTGGACGACGCCATCGCACTTCTACCGACGCCGAGGACGAGCGACATGCACGGGACGGGCGAGCACGGGACGGGCGGCCTCGACCTGCGGACCGCGATCTCGCTACTCCCAACCCCGCGGGCATCGGACGGGGAGAAGGGCGGCCCCAACCAGCGCGGCTCGTCGGGGGACCTGATGCTGCCCTCGGCGGTGATGCTGCTCCCGACCGCGACCGCGATGGACTCCCGCTCGTCCGGCAAGGGCCAGAGCCTCTCTCACGGGACAACGCTGACGGATGCAGTCCGGTCGACTGGGGCGACTACAGACCAGCCATCCAGCGATGGGAACGAGTCCTCGGACGACGGGCACCCGCCCCGACTGTTCTAGGTAAGCGCGGCGGGCGGCAACTCTCACCGACATTCGACGAATGGTTTCAAGGCCTGCCCGCCGGCTGGGTCACCGATGTACCAGGCCTGTCTCGGAACCAGATGTTGAAGCTGCTGGGGAACGGCTGCGTGGTCCAGCAGGTCGCCGCCGCGATTCGGCATCTCCTGCCATTGCTCTTCAACTCCCAGGACGTGGCCGCATGAGCGTCAAGACCTACGCCGTGTGCGACGTCTGTGGCGCGCAGGAGGAGATCAAACACGCCGGGCCGCTCAGCGAATACGAGTACGCGAAAGAACTCGGCTACATCGGCTGGTGGCAGCGCGAGGACGCGTTCAAGGACGTGTGCCCGAACCATCCGTCGCCGGTGGTGTCATGACCGGCCGCGACTGGATCGTCCGGGCCGCGTGTCGGGACGTTGATCCGGCGCTGTTTTTCGCCAAGCGCCGGATCAACGACGCCGAGGCCAAGAACATCTGCTGGCGCTGCCCGGTGCGTGAGGCCTGCCTGACCGACGCGATGGCCACCGAGGCGCGGATGTCGCTGAGCGACACCTGGGGCGTGCTCGGTGGGCTGGACGCGGCCCAGCGGCTCCGACGCCGACGTACAGCCGGGCAGACCGCGCGGCAACGACGCGACGCACGGGACGACGAGATGAGGGCGGCGGCGTGAGCACCGACTACCAAGAGGAGGCGCCGATGACCGCGCAGGTACAGCTACTACTCGACTCGACACCGCCCAGCCTCGGGCAGGTGCGTGAGATGGAGGATCGGAAAGCCCGCGACCTCCGTGCCCTCGCAAAGCTGTGGTTCCGGGGCCTTGACCTGCCGGCCCGCGTCGCGCTCCTCAACGAGTTGCGCGGCGTGCTGGCGGAGCAGTCGCCGTTTGCTTCGGAGCCGGTCGATTCCGTGGCGTGGGTGCCAGCGGAGACTGTGGTCGCGAATTCCTGGAACCCGAATACAGTCGCCCCCCCGGAGATGGAATTGCTCCGCATCTCGATTATGCACGATGGTTTTACTCAGCCGATCGTTGCGAACGCTGAAGACGGTCATTACGAAGTCGTCGACGGCTTCCACCGTAACCGGGTCGGTAAGGAGTGTGACGACGTCCGGGACCGGATCCAGGGGTACTTGCCGGTCGTGCAGATCCGCGCTGAGCAGCAGGGCCGTAATGACCGGATCGCATCCACGATCCGTCACAACCGGGCCCGCGGGAAACACCGCGTAGACGCCATGTCCGACATTGTGGTCGAACTCAAGGGCCGTAACTGGCCTGACGAGCGCATCGCCAAAGAGCTCGGCATGGAAGCCGACGAGGTTTTACGCCTCTGCCAGATGAGTGGTATTGCTGAGCTGTTCTCCGACGACGAGTTTTCAGCATCCTGGGATGTCGCCGACCCCGACGACGACTTCGAGGGCATGGATGGCGACATCCCCCAGCGGGAGGTACCCGACGGACAGCAGGACCGGATCTACCACACCTGGGACAAATGGGAGGCATTCGCCGCCGGGTTCTTCGACTCTACACCGTCCAACCGGACACTCACCGAGCCCCGCATGAAAACCATGTACGCGGATTTTCTCCGGGACATCCCCCGATTCCAGAAAGCCATGGACGGTGTGATCGCTGACTGGCCGAACTCCACCGAACACAACCTGTCCAACGAGCGCATGAACAGGATCGCCTGGCTCGGACAGGCCGCGATGTGCTGGGACACGGGCGTGCCAGCGGCGTTCTGCAACGGCTTCTCACTCCTAACCAAGGACGAGCAGGAGCGGGCAAACCTAGCCGCGCTGGAACACCTCAACAAGTGGCTGGCATCCGGTGGCCGGCCACCCCTGGCCACACTCAAAGACGCGGCACGCACAACACAGCCGGAGCTGTACTGATGACCGACCTGCGGAAGAAGTACAACCCGAACAAGACTGTTCTGCAGGCCGCCCGTGAACGGATCGCGTGGACCTTCGACGAGTTCGAGAAGGTCTACATATCGTTTTCCGGGGGCAAGGACTCCACTGTGATGCTGCACCTGGCCATGGAGGAAGCGATCCGCCGCGGCCGGCAAGTCGGGATCTTGATCATCGACATGGAGGCGCAGTACCGGGCCACGATCGACCACATCCAGGCGTGTGTCGACATGTACCGCGACCACATCGACCTGCACTGGGTGTGCCTGCCACTCAACCTACGCAACGCCGTCACCAACTTCGAGCCGCAGTGGACCTGCTGGGACCCCGACCAGCAACACCGGTGGGTGCGCGACCTCCCGGTGGACGCGCACCCCGGCTACGAGTGGTTTGTGCCCCGAATGGAATTTGAAGAGTTCATGGTGGAGTGGGGGTACCGGTACTCCGAGGGCAAGAGCACAGCGGCCATGATCGGTATCCGGGCGGATGAGTCCCTGCACCGACTCGGGACGATCGTCAAGTGGGACCGCAAACCAATGTGGAAGGGCCGCCGATTCACAACAGGGGTCGGACGGACCCTGTACAACGTGTACCCGATCTACGATTGGCGAACCGAGGACATTTGGCGTTTCCACGCCCGATTCCCGGACTTCCCACACAACCGGGTGTACGACCTGATGCACAAAGCTGGGGTGCCGTTGTCTAAGCAGCGGCTCTGCCAGCCGTACGGCGACGACCAGCGGCAAGGATTGTGGTTGTACCACCTGCTGGAGCCGGACACCTGGTTCAAGCTGGTGGCCCGCGTCAACGGTGTCAACACGGGCGCCCTGTACGTGCAGGAACGCGGCAACGTCGCCGGATACGGGCATGTGGACCTGCCCGCCGGCCACACCTGGAAGTCCTACACCAACCTCCTCCTCGCCTCTCTGCCGAAGAAGACCCGCGAGCACTATGTGCGGCGGTTCCAGCCGTTCCTTAAGGGCTGGGCGGGTCGCGGTTACGCAGAGATCCCCGATGAGGCGCCGACGGTGCTGGAGTCGAAACAGTGGGTACCGTCGTGGCGGCGCCTAGCTAAGTGCATCCTGCGTAACGACTTTCATTGCAAGAGCTTGGGACAGGCGCAGCCGAAGTCTGAGGCGTGGCTGCAGTTCCGGGCCATACAGGCTGGGCGCAAGGAACGGGAAGCGCTCGCCCGTGCGGTCACTGACACGGTTGAGGTCATATCGCTCGACGAGCCACTGTTCAACC
>Ga0193751_1001416_pt1 | contig 15386 bp, 12 predicted proteins | sample L1c2metaG_FD_143050 | JGI IMG/M metagenome (GOLD analysis project Ga0193751, IMG submission 143050) | Soil microbial communities from a riparian zone of the East river system, Colorado, United States - L1c2 | ecosystem: Environmental > Terrestrial > Soil > Riparian zone | place: USA: East River... | reverse complement strand
CGATGCTGTCGAAAAAGGCTTGAGAATATCTCCGAACAGTGATTCCGGTGATTCATGGGGCCACTGCGTGGGAGGCGGCGATGATGGGTCGGCAGATCGGTGATCAAACGAGCCTATTCTATGAGTTTCGGCTCGATGATCGTATCCCGAAGGGACACCTGCTCAGACGGATAAACGTCTTTTTGGCACCTGTTTTGGACAGCATGCATGAGCAACTGGCCCCCTATTACAGCGAGATCGGTCGGCCCTCGATAGATCCGGAGCTGATGGTCCGGATGCTGATTGTTGGGTACTGCTACGGCCTTCGCTCGGAGCGGAAGCTTACCCAGGAAGTAGAACTGCATCTGGCCTACCGTTGGTTCTGCAGGCTTGACCTTGATGACAAGGTTCCACACCACTCGACATTCTCGGAGAACCGGCTCCATCGGTTTCGGCAGAGCGATGTCTTTCGCCGGATATTCGAACGCGTCGTCGCTGCCTGCATGGCCGCCGGTCTGGTCAAGGGCGAAGGATTTGCCGTCGACGCGAGCGTGATGGAAGCCAATGCCAGTCGCTACCATGGCAAGGCGCCGGACGAGATCGAGTGGGCCGAGCCCGAACGCCAGACGCGCGCGGTGAAGGAGTATCTTGCTGCTCTCGAAGCCGAGGTCGAGCCCAATCCTGATCGCAACCCTCCGAAGGTCATCTCGCCGAGCGATCCTCAATCAGCGTGGACGGCGAAAGCCAACAAACGGGTGCAGTTCGGATATGGGTTAAATTACCTGATCGATATCGAGAACGCGGTGATCGTTGACGTCGAGCCGACACCCGCCCGTACCTACGACGAGGTCGAGGCCACAAAGAAGATGCTCGATCGTACCGAGCGACGTTTTGCTCTGAAGCCGAAGCGGCTGGCCGCCGATACCGCTTACGGGACTGGCCGTTTCCTGGGTTGGCTGATCGGCCACAGGATTACGCCGCATATCCCGGTTCGCGACGCCAGCGATCGTGCTGATGGCACATTCTCACGCAGTGACTTTCGTTGGGACAGACGGCGAGGCATTTACATTTGCCCGAATGACAAGGTGCTGCAGACCACCGGAACGGTGCATGACGGCCAAATGCTTCGCTATCGTGCTTCAAAATTCGACTGCGATGCATGTACGCTCAAAATGAAGTGCTGCCCCAACACGCCGGCGCGCCAGGTTCCGCGCGATATCAACGAATATGCCCGGGACGTGGCGCGTCGGTTGATGCGGACCAAGGCCTTCCTGAAGTCTCGCGACGAACGCAAACGTGTCGAGATGCGCTTTGCTCATTTGAAGGTCCACCACGGCTTCGAACGAGTGCGGCTCAGAGGTCTTTCCGGTGTAAGAGACGAATTCCACCTGGCCGCAATCGTGCAAAACCTCAAAACCCTGGCACTCCGAACCATCGGACCACCGGCCATTCTACAAACTGTACCGTTCGCGTAAGCAGCAAATAGTGCCCAAGACACAACGCTGTCCTATCGCAAGTCAATCAACTAGCCCAGAAAGGTATCCCAATCGAAAACGCCGCCTTTTTCGACAGCATCGGTCAATCGCGTCATTTTAGCCGGCTGCCTGTTACTTCCGGTCTACCCCGCTCAACGGACATCGTCAGCTCGCCCCGGCCGTCTCAAAGGAGCCGAACGCGACCGGTGCGCGGCGCAATGAGGCCGTCAAGAAAGCTATTGTGATATCCGACAGCCGCCGCCGGACGAGGGGTTTTACTCCGCCGCGCTCGGCTTGGCGCCCGCGCCGTAACGCTGATCGATATAGTCGATCACCAGCGCCTTGAAGTCGGTGGCAATGGAAGGTCCGCGCAAGGTGCGGAATTTCTTGCCGTCGACGAACACCGGCGCGGCCGGCGCTTCGCCGGTGCCGGGGAGGGAGATGCCGATATTGGCGTGCTTGGACTCGCCGGGGCCGTTGACGATGCAGCCCATCACCGCGACGTTGAGCTCCTCGACGCCGGGATAGCGGGTTTTCCAGCCCGGCATTTCGTCGCGGATGAAATCCTGGATCGAGCGCGCCAGTTCCTGGAACGTGGTCGAGGTGGTGCGGCCACAGCCGGGGCATGCCGCGACCAGCGGCACGAAGGTGCGGAAACCCATGGTCTGCAGCAGTTCCTGCGCCACTTGAACTTCCAGCGTGCGATCGCCGCCGGGCTCGGGCGTCAGCGAAATCCGGATGGTGTCGCCGATGCCTTGCTGCAAGAGAATGCCGAGCGCCGCGGCTGAAGCGACGATGCCCTTCGATCCCATCCCGGCTTCGGTCAGCCCGAGATGGATCGCGTAATCCGAGCGGCGGGCGAGTTCCTGGTAGACCGCGATCAGGTCCTGCACCGCGGAGACCTTGGCCGAGAGAATCATCTTGTTCTTCGGCAGGCCGATTTCCTCGGCGCGCTTGGCCGACAACAGCGCCGACTGCACCATGGCCTCGCGGGTGACCGCGCGGGCATCGAGCGGGTCGGGCGAGGCCGCATTCTCTTCCATCAGCTTGGTCAGCAATTCCTGATCGAGCGAACCCCAATTGGCGCCGATCCGCACCGCCTTGTTGTTCTTGATCGCGATCTCGACGATGTCGGTGAACTGGCTGTCGCGCTTGTTCTTGAAGCCGACATTGCCGGGATTGATCCGGTATTTGTCGAGCGCTTCGGCGCAGGCCGGGTATTCCGCCAACAGCTTGTGGCCGATGTAATGAAAGTCGCCGATCAACGGCGTGGTGATGCCGAGCTTGCGCAGGCCATCGCGGATATGCGGAACGGCGGCGGCGGCTTCGTCGCGGTCGACCGTGATGCGCACCAATTCCGAGCCGGCGCGCGATAACGCCGCGACCTGGGCCACCGTGCCTTCGACGTCGGCGGTGTCGGTGTTGGTCATCGATTGCACGACGATCGGCGCGCCGCCGCCGACGGCGACATTGCCGACCATGACCTGGGTGGTTTTGTGCCGGGCGCTGGGGCCGGCGACGTCGTTTTGCGGCAGTTTTTCGGGCTTGTTCATGGGGTCTCGAATATCAGGTTTTGGCGACATTCACCAAGGGGGCGGGGACTGCGGTATAAGTCGCAGCGACGCAGGGACTATTCCTCTATGTATTCAATAGTTTAACGTGAGCGCTACGGTCGGGTGCGAGGCGATCCCTGATTGCTATATTGGGCAGGAATCGCTGATTTCAAAGGGCATCGCTGCCTTTTCATTGTCCGCTGCCATTTTAGCATCTCACAAAACAATGTGAGGGAGGCGAGGCATGCCGGCGCGCGATGAGCCGATCGCCACCGGCGAGACCGGCTAGAGCCTGATGAGTTTAGGTTGAAGCAGCGTCCTCACAATTATCTCGGTCATCCTGAGGGAATGTGAAGCAGTGCGTCCGTGTCCCGGACGCGGTGCAGCGTTCTTCACGGTGCACCGCAGAGCCGGGACCCAAGGCGACGCAGAGTGACAATGGACCCCGGATCAGCAGCGCACCGCCATAGCGCGTCGAAGACGCGCGTAAACGCGCTGAAGGCGCTGCGCAGCGTCCGGGGCACCGCATTCCTCATCCTAAGGCGCGCCAGCGGGTCGCGCGGATGCGTGCCCGACGACAGGCTCCGCCGCGTCTCGAAGGACGACGGCCCGGTCTGTGGCCGTTCATCCTTCGAGGCTCGCTTTGCTCGCGCCTCCAGCGACAACGGCACAGCCGTTGTGCAAGGATGACGGCTTCGACATCGGTATGCCGATTCAATCAAAAGCCATCATGCTCTAAAGGTTCGGATCGGGCACTAGCTTCGGATCCGGCTTGTTGACGAGATAGAGCCCCGCGATCACCAGCAGCGCCGCAGCACCGAACGCGAGCGTCAGCGCGTCATGCAAGATGAAGTACGCGGCCACGACACCGAACAACGGCGTGATGAAGGTGAAGGACGACAATTTGCTGGCGGAATAGGTTTTCACCAGCGCGAACCACAGCACGAAGGTGCAACCGACCACCCAGATCGCCTGGTAGGCGAGCAGCGATATCGACAGCAGACTGGGGTAATGGGTGATGGTTTCGCCCGATATCCACGAGGCGCCACCGAGAATCGGAATTGAAAGCGCCACCTGATAGCCAAGTGCTTTCTCCGGTGCGGCGTTGCGCAGCCGCGTGCCCTTGGCAATCAGCGTGGTCGCCGCCCATAGCGCGCCGCCGCCCACCACCATGAGGTCGCCGAGCAATACTGTTGCATCGACATTCGGTTGCGGCACGCCGATCGCCAGCGCCACGCCGGCGAAGCTCAAGGCCAGTCCGCTCCATTGCGGCGCGCTCAGCCGTTCGCCGAGAAATTGACGCGAACCGAGCGCGACAAAAAACGGCGCGGTGTAGAGAAATACCGCCGCACGCGAGGCCGACGTGAACACCAGGCCAGAGAAGATCAACACGAATTCGATGCCGAATAGCAGCCCCGCCAGCAGGCCGGGGCCAAGCGTGCCGTCACGTTCGAGGAATTTGACGCCACGCAGCCAGCCGACGATCAGCATCACCGGCAGCGCGCCGGCCGAGCGGATCATCGCCTGCAGCATCGGCGGCACATCGGCAAGCGCCAGCTTGACCGCGATCTGATTAAAACCCCAGCTCACGCACAGCATCAGCATCAGCGCCACCGCGCCCGGCGAGAGCGCGCGCCCGGCGGTAGAGATCATGGTAGTTGACGACATTGATCCTCATGGCCGGCTTGGCGCCGTGTTGTTGGGGCATGATCCCGACCGGAACCGCCGCGCGAGCGCAAAGTGGTTTTCCGGTTTTCGATCGCGACAAACGCGTAGCGTTTGCGCGGAGATCATGCCCAAAAATCAGACTCTTTGGCAATGCGCGCAAATGCCGGTGATTTCGACGACCGACATTTTGGGGACAAAGCCGGTGGCGCGCGCCGCGGTATTGAGGCTTTGCGCCACCGGCGCTGCCGGAATTTCGCCGACCGAGCCGCAGCGCTCGCAGATCAGAAACGCCACCATCGCGGCCGCGTCGTGGTCGTGCGCGCAGGCGAGAAACGCGTTGCGGCTCTCGATGCGATGGACGAGGCCGTGCTCCATCAGGAAATCGAGCGCGCGATATACCGTGATCGGCGCCGGCCCCGGCATTGATTTCGCGAGTTCGTCGATCACCTCATAGGCGCCGAGCGGCCGGTGGCTGGACAACAGCGCCCCCAACACCTGACGGCGGATCGGGGTGAATTTCTGCGCCTTCAGCGCGCAGACGCGTTCGGCATGCTGCAGCGCGTCCGCGGTGCAGCGGCGGTGATCATGATCGGGCGCGGGAAACGTCGGTTTGGCCAGCCTCATGCCGGCCAATCTAGCATTTCGGCGGGCAAACCCAAATCCCCAAGCGCTGCTTTGTTTGAGCAGGAAAACCCATTGCCCATTTTGCGCTAACGCGGCCCTTCGAGGTTCGGATCAGCTCAGGGTTCCCATGATCTAGCCATGTGGTTTCGGCGCATCAGTCCTCCCGTCGCCGGCCATCCCCGAGTTCGGCGTCCCACGGACGTTGCCAAAAAAACAGAGCGCCGCGTCTGGTGACGCGGCGTTCTGCCGGAATGCTTTCGCGGATACGCGGCTGGCGCGATCAGAAGTGGAAGTTGACGCCGACCTGTCCGCTGTTGATGGCCAGCGTGCCGGTCGCGACGCCAGGCGGAAACTGGGTTGCGAAGAAGGTTTGGCTATCGAAGCGGCGATAGAGGTACTCGGCCTTGAGCGACCAGCGCGGTATGAACATCCATTCGACGCCCGCGCCCACGGTCCAGCCGGTTTGAGTCTTGCTGTCGCTGAACGCCACGACTCCATTGGTCGCGGTGACTTTGGTATCCGTCAAGGCCAGACCGCCGGTGCCGTAAAGCAAAACCTGGTTGAACGCGACGCCGACACGGCCGCGCACGGTCGCGAGCGCGTCGACCTTTGCCGTCACGGTAACGCCAAGAGCGCTCGCGCTCGATTTGACATCGCCAAAAGCGCCGTCGGCCTCGATGCCAGCGACGATCGTACCGAATTGCCAGTTGTAGCCGACCGTTCCACCGCCGAAGCCGCCTTTGATCCCGAGGGGATCGCTGGTGTTTTCGGCGGCATAGCCGCCCATCGCGCCGATATAGAAACCGCTCCAGTTGATGGCGGGGTTCACCACCGCGGGCGCCTTGGTATAGGGCGCGCCTGGCGCCGGTAGGTCGGCCGCAAATGCCGCGCCGGCGATGGAAGCCAGTAGAAGTCCCAGAGCAACTCGTTTCATTTTCATTCCTCAGCAATAAATCAAACCCGAAAAGCGCAATAATTGAGATCGATGATTGTTACAACCCTGCGACACAACTATTGCCGCGAAAACTGGAAAGGTGTGGCTTTGGGAGCACAGAATTTTCGGGGGGCTTACCGCACGACGCAGCGTCGCGAGTTCCCGCGCCGCGCCGGCTTTGCGCGGACCGTTGTTCGATCGGCGGAACTGCCGCCATCAAATCTCGAAAAACACCGTCTCGTTGTCGCCCTGCAGGTGGACATCGAAACGATACACCGGATTGCCATTGCTGGGTGCGCGGGCGGCGATCAGCGTGGCGCGGCGGTCGGGCGGCACCAGCGCCAGCACGGGGTCGGTGGCGTTGGCCGCCTCGCCGTCGAGGTAAATCCGCGTATAGTTATGCAGCAACATGCCGCGCGCGAAAATCGCGAGCAGAATATGCGGCGCCTGCGGCTTGCCGTCGGGGTCGGCGACCTGCCCCGGCTTGATGGTGTCGAACGCATAATCGCCGTTGGCGTCGGTCCCGCAGCGGCCGAAGCCGCGGAATTTTGAATTTGGCAGCGCGCGCTTGTCCTTGGGATCGGCGAAGCGGCCTTGCGCGTCGGCTTGCCACACCTCCAGCATGCAATCGGGAACCGGCTGGCCGTCGCCGTCGAACACCCGTCCTTCGATCCTGATCCGCTCGCCGGTGGCGTCCGGCGTCACCAGGTTGTTGGTAAAGGCGTCGTTCCAGTCGTATTTGCCGCTCGGCGTCATGCCATAAGCGAAAAACGGGCCAACGGTCTGCGATGGCGTAATGCCCTGCGCTTTGGTTTCCGGCACTATTTGGTCTCCATCGGTGTGGCGTTGCGGCCGCGCAGCACGATGTTGAAGCGGTAGCACAGCGCCCATTCCGGCTGGGTGTTCTCCAGATCGAAGGAGGAAATCATCCGCAAACGCGCCTTCTCGTCGGTGACCGAATTGAAGATCGGGTCGAACGGGAACAAGGGATCGCCGGGGAAATACATCTGCGTCACCAGCCGCGACACGAAGGAATAGCCGAACACCGAGAAATGAATGTGGGCCGGCCGCCAGGCATTGTGATGATTGCCCCAGGGATAGGCGCCCGGCTTGACGGTGACGAATTTGTAATAGCCCTCGCCGTCGGTTTGGGCGCGTCCGGCGCCGGTAAAATTCGGATCGAGCGGCGCCGGGTGCTGGTCGCGGACGTGAATGTATCTACCGCAGGCATTGGCCTGCCAGATTTCGAGCAGCGTGTTCGGCACGCCGCGGCCGTCCTCATCCAGCACATGGCCGTGCACGATGATGCGTTCGCCGAGCGGCTCACCCTGGTGCTGCGTGGTGAGATCAGAATCGTTCTCGCGCACCGTCTCATGGCCGTAGACCGGCCCGGTCAATTCCGACAGCGTATGGCGCATGATGATCAGCGGCTTTGAGGGCGAACGCTTTGCCGTGCTCTTGTAGGCCGGCGTCAACCGCGCCGGATGCGCCGCGTTGCTCGCGATGGGGTAGGCGAGTGTCATGGTTATATCCTCCCCCGGCCGCATGGGCGGCCGGTCACACTAATTTGGGGAAGCGGTTGGCGAGCTCCCCTTGTCACCTCGCCCCGCTTGCGGGGAGAGGCCGGATTGCATCGCAGATGCAATCCGGGTGAGGGGGACTCTCCACGAGTTTCTCTCCCACTTTCTTCGCGGAGACTCCCCCTCACCCCGAGCCTCTCTCCGCAAGCGGGGCGAGGGAGCAGACGTCAATTCAACTTCTCGATCGCCATCGCGACGCCCTGTCCGACGCCGACGCACATGGTGGCGAGCGCGCGCTTTGCCCCGCGTTTCTCCATCCCGTGCACCGCCGTCAGCGCCAGCCGGGCGCCGCTCATGCCAAGCGGGTGACCGAGCGCGATGGCGCCGCCATGCGGGTTGACGAAATCGGCATCCTCCTTGACACCGAGCTGACGCAGGCAAGCTATGCCCTGGCTGGCAAAGGCCTCATTGAGCTCGATCAAATCGAAATCGCTGATCTTCAATCCCAGCCGCTCCATTAATTTGCGGGTCGCGGGCACCGGACCGATGCCCATGATGCGTGGCGGCACCGCCGCCGAGGCGAGGCCCAAAATCCGCGCCCGGGGGTTAAGTCCGTGCTTCTTCACCGCGGCTTCCGAGGCGAGAATCATCGCGGCCGCGCCATCGTTGACGCCGGAGGCATTGCCTGCCGTCACCGTGCCGGGGTTGCGCACGATCGGTTTTAGTTTGGACAAGCCTTCCAGCGTGGTTTCCGGGCGCGGATGTTCGTCCTTGTCGACCGTCATGGGCCCGGCCTTGCCGCCGGGCACCGAGATGGGCGTGATCTCCTCGGCGAAATAGCCTGATGCGATCGCTTGTCCAGCGCGCTGCTGCGAGCGGATCGCGAACGCGTCCTGATCGGCCCGCGACACCTGGAATTCCTCGGCGACGTTCTCGCCGGTCTCCGGCATCGCATCGACGCCGTATTGCGCTTTCAGCAATGGATTGATGAAGCGCCAGCCGATGGTGGTATCGAAGATCTCGGCGGAGCGCGAAAACGCTTCCGGTGCCTTGCCCATCACAAAGGGCGCCCGCGTCATCGATTCGACGCCGCCGGCAATGGCGAAATCGATTTCACCGGCGCGGATCGCGCGCCCCGCTGCGCCCACGGCATCAAGCCCTGAAGCGCAGAGCCGATTGAGCGTGAGTCCGGGGATCGAATCCGGCAGGCCCGCCAACAGCAACGCCATCCGCGCCACATTGCGGTTGTCCTCACCGGCCTGGTTGGCGCAGCCGAAATAGACCTCGTCGACCTCCGACCAGTCGACCTTGGGATTGCGCGCCATCAAGGCCTTGATCGGGGCTGCCGCCAGGTCGTCGGCGCGGACTTTGGCGAGCGAACCGCCGAAGCGGCCGATCGGGGTCCGCACGGCATCGCATACAAATACATCACCCATCGATCTCTCCCTGGAATGCCGCGGTTCCGCGCCGGCCGGCTCGACTTGAGCGCAAGTTTTAGGAGCGGGGGTGCGGCAGGTCAATTGATCGCATCAGCTTCAGCGGCGCTTTCGCGCGAGGTCGGTTATGCCTTGAGGTCCGGGGTCGCGCGCCAGGCGGTTGCAGCACACGAAGGGACTTCCAACCGTTTGCCAGTCCGTGGCGCCAAGCTGGTCGGCGCCGGCTGCACCGGCCAGCGCAGCCATAAAGAAGACCCAAGCAAATAGAAAAACGACGCACGAAATCGTCATGTTTCGCTCCAGCCCTGAAGCCAAAGAATGATTTGCTTAGTATCGTTTATTTTATAACGATATCTACGCTGGTGCCAACCGCTTGACGTTGATCGTGCGCTTGCGAACCTGGGCCAAGTCGTAATTCATCTGCATCCTGAGCCAGGTGTCGGCGGTGCTACCGATGGCTTTTTCAAGCTTTACAGCCATTTCCGGCGTGATTCCGCTGCGTCCCGAAATTAGATTGTGAAGCTGCTGCCGCGTGATACCGAGGCCCTTGGCTGCGGCGACAATCGAAACGTCGATATCGTCGAGCGTGTCGCCGATCAGCTCGCCGGGGTGGGGTGGATTTTTCATCTCCATTTTCTTCTCCCTCAGTGATAGTCCACAAGGTCAACATCGGATGCCTTGCCAGCTTCGAACCGAAAAATAGCCCGCCAGTTCGCGCGCACGGTCACGGCCCATAAGCCTTTAAGTTCGCCCTTCAATGGATGCAGGCCGAACGTCGGCAGTCGCAGCGCGTCGATCGTTTCCGCTGCCTGCAGCACGCCCAAAATCTGCCGGAGCTTACGCACATGCTCGGCGTTTACGCCTTTGGCGTGTCGTCCTCGAAAAGCTGCCGCAGTCCCTTGTGTTTGAAACTCTCGATCATTGTTCCCCGATCGTTATGTCAGCTAGTGTAAAGTTAAATTTTACGCATGTCAAACGTGACTTTACACACCGTATTTTACCTTGCCATGCATGGGGGTGGAAAACAGGTCATGCCGCGGCAAAGCCATAGGACCAGCCGCCAAAATTTTGTAGTTTGCGCACCTGAAGCCCGGTTCTGATTGGATCAGAACCGAGCTCCAGATTTCTCATTTTGACGCGTTTTCTTCACGCGAACCGGTACCCACTTCACTCGAAATCGCTTTAATGACGATCCAGCCATCCTTTCCCGCGCCATCGGACACTCAGCCCGCCGCCGAGGCGGCGGCGCGCGTCACGCCGATGATGGAACAATACCTCGAGATCAAGGCCGCCAATCCCGGGCTGTTGCTGTTCTACCGGATGGGCGATTTCTACGAGCTGTTCTTCGAGGATGCCGAAATTGCCTCTCGCGCGCTTGGCATTATGCTGACCAAACGCGGCAAGCATCAGGGCATGGATATCCCGATGTGCGGCGTGCCGGTGGAACGCTCGGACGACTATCTGCACCGCCTGATCGCGCAAGGTCACCGGGTCGCGGTGTGCGAGCAGATGGAGGATCCGGCGGCGGCGCGCGCCCGCGGCAACAAGAGCGTGGTGCGCCGCGACGTGGTGCGGCTGGTGACGCCGGGCACGCTGACCGAAGACACGTTGCTGGATGCGCGCGCCAACAATTACCTGCTGGCGATCGCGCGGGCGCGGGGATCGGTGGGTGCCGACCGTATCGGGCTTGCCTGGATCGACATTTCCACCGCCGAATTCATCGTCACGGAATGTTCGACCGGCGAACTCACGGCGACGCTTTCGCGCATCAATCCCAATGAGGTGATCGTCACCGATGCGCTGTATGGCGATCCTGATCTCGGACCTGTGTTGCGCGAACTGCCGGCGGTGACGCCTTTGACCCGCGACGTCTTCGACAGTTCCACGGCCGAGCGGCGGCTGTGCGACTATTTCGCCGTCGCCACCATGGACGGCTTAAGCGCGATGTCGCGGCTGGAGGCGACTGCGGCGGCGGCCGCCGTCACCTATATCGACCGCACCCAGGTGGGCAAGCGCCCGCCGCTGTCGCCGCCTTCGCGCGAAGCCGCCGGCACCACCATGGCGATCGACCCGGCGACCCGCGCCAATCTCGAACTGACCCGCACACTGGCGGGCGAGCGGCGTGGCTCGCTGCTCGATGCCATCGACTGCACCGTGACGCCTGCGGGATCGCGACTATTGGCGCAGAGACTGGCGGCACCGCTGACCGACAGCGCTGGTATCGCGCGGCGGCTGGACGCGATCACGGCGTTCGTTGCGGATGCGGCGGTTCGCGACGACCTTCGCGCCACGTTGCGCGCGGCGCCCGACATGTCGCGCGCACTGGCGCGCTTGTCGCTGGGGCGCGGCGGCCCGCGCGATCTCGCTGGCTTGCGCGACGGCATCCTCGCCGCGGATCGGGCGCTGGCGCGGCTTGCCGCGATCGAGCCGCCGCCGCAGGAAATCGCTGCGGTCATGGAGGCGTTGCGCCGCCCTTCACGAGAATTGGCGCGCGAATTCGAACGCGCGCTTTCGGAGCAGTTGCCGCTGGTCAAGCGCGACGGCGGTTTTGTTCGCGAGGCCTATGAGGGCGCGCTCGATGAGGCGCGCAATCTGCGCGATGCCTCGCGGCTCGTCGTCGCCGCGATGCAGGCCCGCTACGCCGACGACGCCGGCGTCAAAGGCTTAAAGATCCGCCACAACAACGTGCTCGGCTATTTCGTCGAGGTCACCGCGCAGCATGGCGACAGGCTGATGGCGCCGCCCTTGAACGCGACCTTCATCCATCGGCAGACGCTGGCGGGCCAGATCCGCTTTACGACATCGGAACTCGGCGAGATCGAAGCCAAAATCGCCAATGCCGGCGACCGCGCGCTTGGGATCGAGCTCGAAATCTTCGAGCGGCTCTGTGCGTTGGCGATCGTCGCGAGCGACGACCTGCGTGCCGCCGCACACGCTTTTGCCGTCCTCGACGTCGCCACGGCGCTGGCAAAACTTGCGGTCGACGACAATTATGTGCGGCCCGAGGTCGATACTTCGCTCGGCTTCGCCATCGAGGGCGGCCGCCATCCCGTGGTCGAGCAGGCATTGAAGCGCGACGGCCAGCCGTTCATCGCCAATGCCTGCGATCTTTCGCCGGTACCCCCACCCTACCCTCCCCCGCAAGCGGGGGAGGATAGGGTGGGGGCAGGCCAGATCTGGCTGATCACCGGCCCCAACATGGCGGGAAAATCAACCTTCCTGCGCCAGAACGCGCTGATCGCGCTAATGGCGCAAGCTGGCTGCTTCGTGCCGGCGTCGCGGGCGCGGCTCGGCATTGTCGACCGGCTGTTCTCGCGCGTTGGTGCTGCGGATGATCTGGCGCGCGGCCGCTCTACCTTCATGGTGGAGATGGTGGAAACGGCCGTCATCCTCAATCAGGCCAGCGAACGCTCGCTGGTGATCCTCGACGAGATCGGCAGGGGTACCGCGACCTTCGACGGGCTGTCCATTGCTTGGGCCGCGATCGAGCATCTGCATGAGGCCAATCGTTGCCGCACACTGTTTGCCACCCACTATCATGAACTCACCGCACTCTCGGCCAAATTGCCGCGGATGTTCAATGCGACGGTGCGGGTCAAGGAATGGCAGGGCGACGTCGTGTTCCTGCACGAGGTGTTGCCGGGTTCGGCCGACCGCTCCTATGGCATTCAGGTCGCAAAGCTTGCAGGGCTTCCCGCACCGGTGATCGCGCGCCGCGCGCCAAGTCGGTATTGGCAAAATTGGAGGCGCAGGACCGCGGCCAGACCGCCCGCGCGCTGGCCGACGACCTGCCGCTATTTGCGGTGCCCTCGCGCGCCGCCGCCGAGCCGCCCCCGCCAAACGAGGCGGAGAAGCTGGTCGAAGCGGTGAAGGCGCTGCACCCCGATGAAATGTCCCCGCGCAACGCGCTGGAGGCGCTTTATGCGCTGCAGGCGAAACTGCCGAAGGAGTAGTTGTCGTAGCCCGGATGAGCGCAGCGACATCCGGGAACAAGGGCAACAATGAACCCCGGATATCGCTGCGCTCATCCGGGCTACAGGCTGAAGGCGACATTGCCGAAGGAGTGGCGTCATTGCGAGCGAAGCGAAGCAATCCATGGATCCGCAATACGGCTGGAAATTGGATTGCTTCGTCGCGTTGCTCTTCGCAATGACGCGTCAGCGCACAAGCTTCCTCCGCCCGAACCACCACAGCGCGAGGTTCCAGCCCACGGAGGTCATCAGCGCCAGGCTGAGGGCAATCGCGGAGCCGAACCAAAGCGCGGCGAGATGCAATACGGCGATGGCTACGCCAAATCCCATCATGCCGAGGCCGCCATTGGCGATCACCGCAGCGGTTGCCTGTCCGCCGATGCGCGGGTGCAGGATCAGCATCATGCTGGTGAACACCACCGGAAACAGCGCAATCGTGCCGCTGACGCCAGGGCCGACCCAGCCGGACAAGGTGGTGACGACGGCCACCAGCGTCGCGACCAACCCCGCGCGCAGCGGGATGTCGTACCAACGGCGCGTGATCAGCGGCATCCGGACGTGGCGAAAGCGGCGCAGCAGCGGCAGGCAAATCGCAAACGCAACGGCATTCGCGATCAGGCCGCCGCTGAGCGACCATGGAACCATTCGCGCCAGCGCGGCGAGGGCGATCCAGACCACCACCGCGCCGCCGGCACTGATCAACGCATTGAAACGCTGCGCCAACACCACATAGGTCAGCCCGAGGAAGATGGTCGCGGCATTGATCGGCAGGCTGGCCAGCGCGCCTTGGGCGATAAATCCCGCATCGTGATCAAGCGCGAGGAACACGTAGGAAGGGCCCGCCGAAATCGGCAGCGTCGCCACCAAGGCGCCGATCACCGGGCCCGACCGCTCGGTGATGACCGATGCCGTGACCACGAAGGTGGCCGCCACCGCCATGCGCAGCGCGAGCACCAGAATGAAGATGAGATCGGGGGACATGGGCTGTGTTTTCTTACCCTCCCCTGGAGGGCAGGGCTATCGCATATGGCTGAGGGTTGCCATGAGGAAGGCATTGTCCCAGCCAGCGCGTTTGATTTTGCGCCGCAGGGAGGCTCGATCTGGGTGAGTTCGCAGGATGTTGAGGGCGAGCCTGCGCAGAATGGCGAGGTTCTCGGGAGCATGGTCGCAGCGCGAGCGGTTGCCGTCCTCGGCAAAATGGACGTCGAGCACCCAATGGAGCTGGTTCTCGATGCCCCAATGGCTGCGGGCGACGTGGAGCAGCCGCTTGGGAGAGATGTATTTGGACAGGAGATAGTGACGCACGACGGGTGCATCGGCGCGCTGACCCCGCAGGCGTCGGCGCGAGGTGATCCGGCCCACTGCGGTGACGCCTGGAAAGCCATAGAGGGCGGCCAAGCTGGTGTTGCGTATGATGGTGGCGCGTCGCGCGTCGCGCGCCGATCGTGGGTGGAACGGTCGATCTGCTCGACTGTGCTGCGCTTGCCCGATCGCGCAAACTGTTGGGTAACCGCGGTGAACAAGTGCCCGCGGTTGGCCTTGATCGCCAGAACATAGTCGCCGCCGCGCTCGAGCACCGCAGCCGCGAACGCGCGGGTACAATGCAGCGCATCGGCGGTAACGATGCAGCCTTCCAGCGACAGAAGGTCCAGCACTTCCAAGGCACCTGCCGTCTCGTTGCGACCAGGCGCTTTTTGCTGGGCCAAAGCCATCCGGGCATCCACCGCAAAGACGTTGACCAGGTGCAGCGGGGTGGCCTTTCCACCGCGTTCGTAGGCGCCGCGCAAGGCCTTGCCGTCGACGGCCACCACCCCGGTAAGCTTGAGGCCATTGGCCTTGGCAAAGGCCGCCATGAAGCGACGAAATGCGAGCTCGAAGGCTTGCGGCTTGAGCAGACGAAACACCCGGCTGAATGTATCGTGACTCGGGATGCCATGCTCCAGGCGAAGGAAGAGCCGCAACAGCTCCTCCTTCGATTGTCCGAAGTCCGCCATGTCCGAGCACGACTCCGCCCCGCACAGCGTCGCCGCCAGCGCGATGAACAGCACCTCCAACAGATCGTGCCTGGCATTGTCCGCGCGCGGGTCCGGCAACCTCCCAAAGGCCTTCTTGAACTTCTGCATCCGACCCCCTCCATGATCTGGGAGTCGTCTTCAGAATCCGTCTTGCCTTCCAATGCAATAGCCAGCGAAAATCCATATGCGATTCCCCTGCCCTGGAGGGGGC
>Ga0193751_1001415_pt1 | contig 15392 bp, 18 predicted proteins | sample L1c2metaG_FD_143050 | JGI IMG/M metagenome (GOLD analysis project Ga0193751, IMG submission 143050) | Soil microbial communities from a riparian zone of the East river system, Colorado, United States - L1c2 | ecosystem: Environmental > Terrestrial > Soil > Riparian zone | place: USA: East River... | reverse complement strand
AGGCTGGAGCTGCTCAGGGCCGAGAAGGAGCTGACGCGCCGTGGCGACGAATTAGCGCGAATGCGACAGGAGCTGCCCTGGGTGCGAATCGAGAAGGAGTACCACTTCGATACCGACGAAGGCCAAGCGTCCCTCCCCGACCTTTTCAGAGGACGCTCGCAGCTCCTGATCTATCACTTCATGTTCGGACCCGACTACACCGCAGGATGTCCGTCCTGCTCGGCGATCGCGGACGGCTTCAATGGCTCCGTCGTCCACCTCGCGAATCACGACGTCACGCTCTTTGCCGTGTCGCGGGCTCCGCTCGCGAAACTGCAGGCGTACAAGCGGCGCATGGGCTGGAGTTTCCCCTGGGCGTCTTCGTTCAACAGTGATTTCAACTACGACTTCCACGTGTCACACACTGAGGAGGAGTGGCGGGCGGGAGCCGTCGAGTACAACTTCCGCACCGCGGACCTCCGTCTCCCCGAGGGCGAGGAGAATGCTTTTATTGATGCGCTCACGTCGATGGTTGGAACGGACTGGGCAACATATAGAAAAGAGGGGCCCGGCATGAGCGCATTCGCGCTCGAGGATGGCGTCGTCTACCACACCTACTCGACCTACGAGCGCGGAGTGGACGCCATCTGGGGCATGTACCCGTGGCTCGATCGCGCGCCACTTGGTCGCAATGAGACCGGCCTGTGGTGGCGCCGCCACGACGAGTACGAGATCGAGTGAACCCTGGGTCTTGAGCAAGCCCAAGCGGTCCGCTGCAAGGTTCGCGAGCCGGCGTGGCGGCGAGGCTCCGGACGAGCGGGGCCGATATACCGTCAAGCCAGAATGGCTTCGAGCGGATACGACGGTCAATGCCGCGTTCATCGTGGTCGGCGGTGTATCTGGTTCAAACCTTCCTGGGCACCGGCGTCACTGACCTGGCGGCGCGAATATCGATCCTCGGGTGGGCGGTGGCTATTCCCCTTTTGGCCGCGCTCGCCATGTTGAACGTGGTGCGGGAGTGGTATCGATATACGTCCTACCCGCTCTACTGGGGTATCGCCGGGTCAGTCGCACCCGTTGCGGCCCTCATCGGCTTGGGCGCCGCGTTCTGGCACATATGGTTTCCTGCGGCGATCGTGTTGATGGTCAGTGGCGTGGCAGGCATCGCGCTATATCAGGTGTCAGTGCACCGGCTCCTACGTGACAACTCTGCCCCTTAGTGGGGTCAGCTCACTGCTTTCTTCACGAGGGCGCCGATCCTTGCCTCGTCGGCGGCGGTCAACTTCGTGAGAGCGTAGGCGGTCGGCCACATGTTGCCTTCGTCAAGGCGCGCCGCGTCGTTGAATCCCAGCGTCGCGTACCTCGTCTTGAATTTCTGCGCGCTTTGGAAGAAGCAAACGTTCTTGCCGTTTTTGGCATACGCCGGCATCCCGTACCAGAGTTTCGGTGAGAGGGCTGGCGCGCTGGTCTTGATGATCGTATGGAGCCGCTTGGCCAAGGCGCGATCGGAAGCCGGCAGCTCGGCGATCTTCGCAAGCACCTCGCTTTCACCGTCCGCCTTTTGCTTGGACGCCTTCATCTCTTGGACGCGGTCCTGCATCGCGGCTTTTTCCTCGGCCGTGAATCCCTCGTACCTCTTTTTGGTCGCGGTGGTGCTCTTAACTTTCATTGGAGATTTCCTTCTTATGAGTACTTGATGGGAACGACCCTCATGCTAGGGTCCCCGCACGGCGGCTGCTTCTTCAAATCTGCTTGACATCAGGCAATTACAAATGCGATCAGAAATGGAGAAGCGGCTGCGCCCGCACCGTCGTTTATGGTGGTGTGCATCGGATTCAGATGACGAAGTTACCAATGGCGGCCATAGCCAGCTCGGCTGCCTGGCGCGACATCCTCGCGCGACCCCGCCTCCAACTCACCATTGGGCTCGTCGCGCTGGAGTTCATGATGGGCATCCAGTACCTCGTCGTCATCGCGGTGATGCCCCGCGTACAGAAGGACATCGGCGGGATCGCGTTCTACGGTGCCGTGTTTGGCGGCTTCATGCTGGCAAGCCTCGTCTCGATCCCGCTCTCGGGCCGGCAGGCAGATCGCGACGGGCCGGTCAAGCCGTTCCTGCAGAACCTCGCCGTTTTCATCGCCGGCACGCTGCTATGTGGCCTGGCTCCCTCGATGCCGCTGCTCGCCGCGGCGCGCGTCGTCCAGGGCTATGGCGGCGGGGCCCTGTACAGCCTCGCGTACGGCATCGTCGCAAAGGTGTACCCGGCCGCGCTGCGTCCGCGGATGGTCGCGCTGCTGACCGGGACATGGGTCTTCTCCGGCCTCATCGGGCCGGCGTTCGGCGCCGCCCTGGCTCAGAGCGTTGGGTGGCGGTGGGCGTTCCTCTCGGTGATCCCGCTCACGGTGCTGGCGGCGGTGCTCCTGCTGCCGTCAATCCACGAGATCTCGGGCAGTGATGACGAGCTGGAAGATGCCGCTGCGCTGGCCGCTGCAGCTGACCGCGGGCTGCACGCTTCTCGTCGCCGGCCTGTCGTCGCTCACGTGGCCGGGGGTTAGCGTCGCCGCACTCGGCGCGGTTCTGGTGGGCACGTCGATCCGCCACGTGCTTCCCGCCGGCACGCTCACCGGCCGCCCGGGCCTTCCGGCCGCGGTTGGCGGCGCGTTCCTCCTGAGCATGGCTTTCTTCACCGCCGACAGCTTTGTTCCGCTGGTCATCACCGGCGCGCGCGGCCGGAGCCTGACCGAGGCCAGCATCGTGGTTACGCTCGTGTCGATCAGCTGGTCCGTGGCGACGTTCTGGCAGGCGCGAATGGTCGACCGCTTTTCGCATACGTGGATGGTGCGAACCGGATCCCTGATCCTCGCGGGCGGGACCGCCGTGTTCGCACTGGCGATTGTCGGCCTGCCTCTCCCCCTGGCTTATGCCGCGTGGACGGTGGCGGGCGCGGGCATGGGGATCGCGTTCCCCACGCTCTTCATCGCCACTGCCGATCGTGCCGAGCCGGGACAGGAGGCCGCAGCGGTCGCGGCCCGCTTCGTCTCCGGGCGCGTGGGCATTGTGCTCGGCACGGGGCTGGGTGGGGTCGCGGTGGGCGCGACCCAGGCCGTCCACTCGCCCATAGGTATTGGACTCGGCGTCGCGATGGGCCTGGCCGTAGTGGGGGCGCTCGTAGGGAGCCTACTCGCGCCGCTCCTGGACCGGACGGAGGTGGCCGCCTCCGCCTGACGGGACGGGGGCCTGCGTACCATTGACGTTTCCATGGAGATCCGCGACCTCGTCAGGCTGCGCAAGGCGAAGGACCGCATGGACCGCGAGTTCGACCAGCCGCTCGACGTACCGGCCCTGGCGCAGTCGGCCGCCATGTCGACGGGACACTTCTCCCGCAGCTTCAAGGCTGCGTTCGGCGAGGGCCCATACAGCTACCTCATGACCCGTCGGATCGAGCGGGCCAAAGCGCTGCTCAGGCGCGGCGACATGTCCGTCACCGATGTGTGCTTCGCGGTCGGGTGTACGTCGCTGGGCTCGTTCAGCTCGCGCTTCACCGAGCTGGTCGGCGAGTCGCCCAGCGCCTACCGCGGGCGCAGCCACTCGCCGGTCGAATTCATTCCTCCCTGCATCATCATGGTGATGACAAAACCGATCAGAAATGAAGAAGCGGTTGCGTCGAAACGCTCATAAGGTGGTCGCATGAAAAACCTGAAACTCCACAACTGCTTCATCGGCGTCCACGACCACGACGAGGCGCTCGCCTTCTACCGAGATCTTCTGGGGTTGGAGGTGCGCGCCGACGTCAAGTACGAGGGCATGCGCTGGACCACTGTCGGGCCCAAGGGCCAGCCGGACGTCAACATCGTCCTCGAGCCGCCGCTTGCCGACCCGAACGCATCCCCGGCCGACCGCCAGGTCATGAAGGAGATGCTCGCCAAGGGATTCCTGCGCGGCGTCAACTTCAGCACCGAGGATTGCGATGCGACCTTCGAGCACATCCGGGCCGGAGGTGGCGAAGTGCTGCAGGAGCCGATGGACATGCCGTACGGCGTAAGGGACTGCGCGTTCCGCGACCCGTCCGGCAACATGATTCGGTTCAGCCAGAGCAAGGTCTGACCGCAGCAGCGGTCGGTGGCGTAAGAGTGCGGATTGAAGCGATGACGCTGGGCGAGGCGTGGATGGCGGTCGCGGCGGCGATTCTGAAAGCCGGAGTCGTCGGAAGTTGGGAAGGACTGCCAATCGTGGAGGTGTTCCGTGCGACGCTCGACGTGCACTCACCCAGCGTGGACGACCCGATCATTGTCAAGCACGGCGATCCCGAACGCATTGCGTGGATGCACGCGAACTTTACCGACCGCTCCCGAGTGGCAGAGCTTGGTGACTCCGACAGCTACGCGACGCGCCTGTACGACTATGCCCACGCAGGCCACGATCAGATCCACTGGGTGATCGACCGGCTGGCCGCCAATCCATGGGCCCGCGACGCGACGATCACGACCTTCCAGCCACTTACCGACACGAGCTACGTCCCATGCATCAGCCTGCTCGACTTCTGGCTCGTCACGGGCAAGCTCCAGCTCGGCGTCTATGCACACGCGATCGACTTCGGTACCAAGGGATACGCAAACCTGATCGAGCTCGCATCGCTGCAAACTCGCGTGGCCGGCGACATTGGCGTCGGGGTCGGCACGCTGACGATGACGGTGAAGTCGGCCCACATCTATGAAACTGAGCTTGACCTGATGCGACGCATCATCGCGGCTACATAAGCTTTAGTCGAAGTAGATGCCGCCATTGACGTCGATGACGTCGCCGGTCACATAGCTTGCCTCTTCGGAGGCTAGGAACAACGCTGCCGCCGCAACATCTTCCGGTACTCCGCTTCGGCGCACCGGTGCGGTGGAGCTGATGGTGCGGTCGAGCTCGCGCTCCTGGTTGGCGTCGAGTGCCTTGGTGGCGATCCCGGTAAGAATGAACCCAGGCGCAATCGCATTGCTGGTGATGCCATAAGGACCCAGCTCACGGGCCGCAGCCTGGCAGAGCCCAATTACTCCCGCCTTGCTGGCGGCATAGTGAGCCGTCCCGATGATCCCCCCTCCCTGCTTGCCGGCGACGCTTGAGATCCAAATGACGCGGCCCCAACGGCGAGCCATCATTCCTGCGACAACGGCCTTGAGGCACAGAAAACCTCCCCGAAGGTTGATCGAGAGAAGCCTGTCGAAGTCATCGGTCGAGAGGTCCCAGATTGGAACGCGCTGCGTTACCCCTGCGTTGTTGACGAGGATGTCGACGGGGCCGATCTCTTGGACCGCGGCTTGCACCGACCTTTCGTCGGCAACGTCCATATGAATCGCTCGCGCCGCGGCTCCAATCGCCGCAGCGTTGTGAGTGGCGCCATCGACGTCAATGTCGCCAAGCACGACCTGGGCCCCGGCCGTTGCCAAGGCGCGAGCGATAGCATTTCCCAGGCCAGTTGCTGAGCCCGCGCCGGTGACCAACGCGACCTTGCCGACCAGCGTCACACGTGACATCTTATGTGTGGTCTGCCTTCTGTCTCACTCGGCTGAAGAGCGGACCGGAAAGCTAACTTCTTGCCTCGCTTGGCACATGTGGTGAGTGGGATGGCTCGTGACGATTCGAAACTCAGCGTAGCTGAGCAGATGAGAGCACCGGGTAACAGCTTGGTATTGAGAGCCGGCCGCCTTTTGTGGCGCGCTTACGATCACACCTTGGCACCCCCCATGCGCAAGCTCTTCCTGTTGGATCTGCTAATCGAGACTCGCAATTTTGGCGAAACGAGATGGTTAGGCCAGCCAATCTGGCAGAACGTATTGGACCTCCACACGATGCAGGAGACGATCTACGAGGTCAAGCCTGAGCTCCTGATCGAGTGCGGCACTCACTGCGGTGGATCAGCCCTGTTCTTTGCCCACTTGTTTCAACTCATGGGTGTCGGCCGAGTTGTCACGGTGGACCTCGTGAAAATGCACGAACTATCGCATCCTCTGATCACGTTCCTAGAAGGCAGTTCTGTGGATCCCGAGATCGTCGCTCACATGCGCGAGATCGCGGACGGTGTCAGGGGTCCGGTCATGGTGGTGCTGGACTCCGACCACAGCGCAAGTCATGTCCGGCGCGAAATGGAGGCGTACTGCGATCTGGTCACAACTGGGAGCTACATGTTTACGCAGGATGGCGCACTCGACGATTTGGTGGCCCTCCGACTCGGCCCGGCCGGGCCGCGAAAGGCCATTCATGACTTCCTTGGTTCTCATCCCGAGTTCGAGATCGATCACGCCAGGAGTCGGCGCTTCCTGATCACAAATTCTCCAATGGGCTGGCTCAAACGCAAGTAGTACGTTCTTGACTTGCGAAGTGTTAGAACGGTGACACAACCACTGGTGGACCGCCTGCGCGTGATCGTCGGTTCCGAGCACTTCCTTCAGGGCGAGCGGATGGACGAGTACGGTCATGACGCCACCTTCATGGAAGCGCCCGCACTCTGCGCCGTTCGGCCGGCAGACACCGAGCAGGTCGCCGCGGTGGTCCGCGAGTGCGCCGCCGAGCGTGTGCCGGTGGTCGCGCGCGGCAGCGGCACAAGTCTGGTCGGTGGGCCGGTTCCCATTGCGGGCGGCGTCGTGGTGAGCCTCGAGCGGCTTACCAAGCTCGAGGTCGATGGTCCCAACACGGTTGCCACAGCCGGCGCGGGGGTCATCACGGCCGCCCTCGACCGAGCTGCCAACGAGTACGGTCTCATGTACCCGCCCGACCCGGCCAGCATCGAGATGTCGACGATCGGGGGAAACGTGGCTTGCAACTCGGGCGGAATGCGATGCATCAAATACGGCGTCACCGCCGATTACGTGATCGGCGCGACGGTGGTTCTGGCCGACGGGCGCGTCATGCCGCTCGGCGGTAAGCTCCGCAAACGAGCCTCGGGTTACCGGCTGCTCCAACTCTTCATTGGCTCCGAGGGAACCCTCGGCATCATCACCGAAGTCATCGTCAAGCTGGTGCCGCTGCCACGATTCCGCGCCACCGCCATGGTCGGGTTCGCCACTCTCGAGGACGCGGGCTCGGCCGTCTCGCGATCGCTGGCTGCCGGCCACTTTCCTTCTGCGATCGAGATCCTCGACCGCGGCTCGCTCGAGCTGGTGCGCGACAAGCTGCCGTCGGGTTTCGAGCCTCACCTCGAAGCGGTGCTGATCGTCGAGCAGGATGGCAACGACGAGGAGTTCGTGCAGCTCGACCTGATGCGAATGGTCGAGGTGCTGGACGGCGCCGACAATCGGATCGCGCAGTCACCGCTCGAGCGTGACAAGCTCTGGGACGCGCGCCGATCATTCGGGAAGGTACTGATGACGATGCCGAAGAACTTCTTCGCCGAAGACGTGGCGGTCCCGATCGCGGAAGTCCCAGAAATGATCCGCCGCGTTCACGAGCTGGCGCGCCAGACTGGACTTCGCATCGTCACCGTGGGTCATGCGGGTGATGGCAACCTCCACCCCACGATCCTCTTCACAGACGAGCAGCGTCACCTGGTCAGCCACGCGGCGGCCCAGATCTTCAGGGACGCGCTGTCGCTCGGCGGCTCGGTATCAGCTGAGCACGGCCTGGGCGCCCTCAAGCGAGACTTCGCCGAGCGCGAGCACGGATCGATCGCGATCGAGCTGATGAAGAAGATGAAGGTAGTGCTCGACCCGGACGGCATCCTCAACCCGCACAAGATCTTTCCGGAGCAGCCCGCCGACGACGAGTTTCTGAACACGATGCCAGGCTGGATACCCGATCCCAATCGCCGCCCGCGCAGAGCCGAGCTGGGCCTGTGACCTCCAGGCTGTCAATCCTCACGCCCGAGGGAAAGCTGGTCGACGGCGCGAAGCCGAGCATGAACGACCCCGCTCTGATTGAAGCCCTCCGCTGGATGTTGATGTCGCGGATATACGACGAGCGCGCCACGGCGCTACAGCGGCAAGGCCTGTATGGCGTCTTCTCTCCCGCGCTCGGACAGGAGGCGTCTGTTGTCGGCTCCACGATGGCTCTCGATCCGGCAAGGGATTGGATCGTGCCGCAATATCGCGAGCTCGTAGCCCTGGTGCGGCACGGCTATCCGCTCGAGCGCCTGGCTGCGATGGGAATGGGACGCGTCACCGAAGCGGCGCGAATCCCAGATGGGGTCAACGTTCTTCCGAATCAGGTTGCGCTAGCTACTCAGCTTCCACATGCGGCCGGTCTTGCGTGGGGCCTGAAGCTCCAGAAGAAGGACTCGGTGGTGATGACCTACGTCGGCGACGGCGGGTCGTCAGAAGGCGACTTCCACGAAGGTCTCAATCTGGCGGGCGTGCAGCGGGCGCCCGTGGTCTTCTTCCTATCCAACAACCAGTGGGCGATCTCGACCCCGAGGCGCGTGCAGTCGGCCACACCAAGCTTCGCGCTGCGGGCGGCCGGCTACGGATTCCCCGGTGTCGAAGTCGACGGCAATGACGTATTGGCGGTCTACTCCGCCGCCACTGAAGCAGTCCAGCGTGCGCGAGCCGGCGAAGGTCCAACCTTGATCGAGTCAATCACCTACCGGATGAGCTTTCACAACACGACTGACAACCCATCGCTGTACGAGGATCCGGAACAGCGGGAAGACGCCAGCAGGCGTGATCCAATCGATCGGGTGATCAGATATCTGACGCAGCGAGGAGTGTGGGACGAAGAGCGCGACAAGGAAACGCGGGCGAGTGTTCGTGCGGAGGTTGACGCGGCGCTCGAGAAAGCGGCCACGTTCCCGGTCGTCGAACCAAACCAGCTCTTTGACCACATCTATTCAGAGCTGCCCGAGCGCCTTCGCCGCCAGCGCGACGAACTCTCACGTGATGGGAGCCAAGCGTGACCCAGCGCAATGTTCTCGAGGCAATCAACAACGCTCTCGATGAGGAGATGTCCAGCGATCCCAGAGTCATGGTCCTGGGACTCGATGTTGGCAAACTGGGAGGCGTCTTCCGCGCCACATCGGGCCTGCTCGAGAAACATGGCGCGCAGCGTGTGGTCGATACGCCGCTCGCAGAAGCAAGCATCATCGGCGCTTCATTGGGACTCGCCATCTCCGGCATGGTGCCCGTAGCGGAGATTCAGTTTCTCGGCTTCACGGCGCAGGCCTTCCATCAGATCGGCCCGCAGCTGGCGCGGTACCGGGCGCGCTCGAGGGGCCGATACCACTGCCAGGTGACGATTCGTGCCCCATTCGGCGGTGGAATCCATAGCCCCGAATTCCATTCCGATGCGGTGGAGGCTCAGTTCGTTCAGTCACCCGGAATCAAAGTCGTGATGCCGTCGAATCCATATGACGCCAAGGGTTTGCTGATAGAGGCCATTCGGGACCCCGATCCGGTCCTCTACTGCGAGCCCGATCGCCTCTACCGGCTAGGCAGGATGGAAGTGCCGGACGGCGCGTACACGATCGCTTTTGGAAAGGCGGCCATCCTCCGCGAAGGAGCGGACGTCACCCTCGTCGCCTGGAGTGCTGCCGTCGAATCGTGCTTGATGGCAGCGCAGCGGCTCGCGGACGAAGGGATCTCGGCGACTGTCGTTGACCTGAGAACCCTGGTTCCTTTCGACGTCGAGACGGTTGTCGGCGCCGTCGCGAAGACCGGCCGCTGCGTTGTGGTGCATGAAGCCCCACTGAGCGCTGGATTTGGTGCCGAGGTCGCTGCAACGCTGGCGAGCGAGGCGTTTTATGACCTCGACGCGCCGATTGCGCGCGTGACCTCGTGGGACGTGCCCTATCCCGCCGCACCGCTCGAGGGCTGGTACCTTCCGTCGGTCGAGCGAGTGGTGGCAGCCGCTCGCCGGACTGCGGGCCAATAGTCTGACCCCTCACTGCGCACCGATGAATTCCGGGCGCCGGCGGAGTCTGTATCTGTAGAACCCGAATTTCTCGTTCACGCAAGGAGGATGACGATGGCCACCGATCGGACGACGCAAGCGAAGGGCACCGGCCAGTACGCCGAGGTCAACGGCATCAATCTCTACTACGAGATTCACGGCAAAGGGCGGCCGCTCATCCTGCTGCACGGCGGTCTCGGGTCGGGCGAGATGTTCGAGCCTGTCCTACCTCTGCTTGCGGAACGCCACCAGGTCGTCACCGTCGATCTCCAGGGACACGGCCGAACCGCCGACATCGATCGACCGCTCGACGCCAGGATGATGGCGGGCGACATCGCAGCGCTCATTGACCATCTCGGGCTGGCCATACCGGACGTCGTGGGCTACTCGCTTGGCGGTGGGGTCGCGTTCCAAACGGCAGCCAAGTACCCGGCCAAGGTCCGGCGGCTCGTCATGGTCTCGGCGAACATACGGCCCGACGCAATCTATCCGGAGATGCGGGCACAGCAAGGGCAGGTCAACGCGGCGTCCGTCGAGTTCATGAAAGACACGCCCATGTATCAGCTGTACCGGCGGGTCGCGCCACGCCCTGAGGATTTCCCTCGGCTGTTGGACAAGATCGGCGAAGCGATGTCCAAGGACTTCGACTTCACCGAGGAGGTCCGCGGTCTCCAGATGCCGACGCTCGTTATGGCCGCCGACGCCGATATGGCCCCGCCGAGCCATTACGTCGAAGTGTTCAAGCTGCTCGATGGCGGCCTCCGCGACGGCGGTTGGATGGGCGAGGGTCGGCCCAAGGGCGGTCACGCACTCGCGATCCTTCCGGGCCTGACCCACTACAACATCTTCAGCTCGCCACTGTTCGCCGCTGCCACCCTCGCCTTCCTCGACGAGCAGCACGCGTAAAACCTAGACCTGTAATCTCGTTTCAATGGATGTCACGGAGAGCAATTTCGCATCAGCGGTTCTCGACCGCTCCCAATCTCTGCCCGTGGTGATCGACTTCTGGGCTGACTGGTGCGCGCCCTGCCGGCAGTTGGGCCCCGTTCTAGAGCGCGAGGCTTCGAAGCGCTCCGGCAGGCTGGAGCTCGTAAAGATCGATGTCGACGCCAACCCGGCCATTTCGCGGTCGTATGAGATTCAAAGCATTCCCGCGGTCAAGGCCTTTCACAAAGGCCGAGTCGTGGCTGAGTTCGTGGGTGCTCAACCGGCGGCTGCGGTGGAACGCTTTCTCGATTCACTTCTCCCGTCCGAAGCGGACGTGCTGGCGCAGAGGGGTGATGAGGAGTCGTTTCGCGCGGCCCTGGCGCTCGAGCCGGGGCACGCGGATGCCGCCATCCAGCTCGCCCGGATCCTCCAGCGTCGCGGACAGAAAGAAGAAGCCCTCGAGGTCCTCGGAAACGTTCGCGGAAGTTTCGCGGCCGACGGGCTGGCCGCGCGAATCCGCCTCGAGCGGACGGCGGCGCCGGATCTGAGTGGGGCTTTCGCGGCAATCGATGCTGGTGACAACGAACACGCGCTCGATGTGCTCATCGAGGCGATTCCCAGGGCCCGCAGCGCCCGCGATGAGATTCGCCGCGTGGTCGTGGGCATCCTTGACGAGCTCGGCCATGATGATCCGCTCGCTGCCGAATCCCGGACGAGGTTGGCCTCAGCCCTCTACTAGCTCAGTCCGGTCGGAACAAGGAGGAGTCATGAATCAGACGAAAGGCAAGACGAGCAAGCCTGAACCAAAGGATGTCGAGTCGTACATCGCGGCAGCGCCCAAGGCTGCGCAACCATTGCTGAACGAGCTTCGTGAGGCGATCAAGACGGCAGCGCCGCAGGCGAAGGAAAAAATCAGCTACGGCATGCCCTCGTACGAGCACTATGGGCGCCTCGCGTACTTCGCAGGATACGAGGGCCATGTCGGTCTCTACGGGGTCGCCCATGTCGCGAGTGAACAGGACGCTGAAGTCAAAAAGTACCTCGAAAACCAGAGCACCCTGCGCTTCCCGGTCGGTCAAAAGTTGCCGGTCTCGCTGATCCGAACGCTGATCAAGGAGCGCGTGAAACAGAACGAAGCCGGACGGGACTAGCGACTCAGACGCCGAGAATTCGGTGCAGCACCTCGCTGTCCCGAGCTCGCCCGGCCGGGAGCACCTCAACGATTCGCCCCTTCTCGATGAACGCGGCGCGGTCGGCAACCCGCAAGGCCATCTGGTGATTCTGTTCGGCCAGGAGGATTGACACTCCGGTCGACTTGAGACTTCGGAGCAGCGTCCCGATCGCCTGGACGAGTACCGGTGCAAGACCTTCCGTCGGTTCGTCTAGAAGCAGCACCCGTGGATTGCTTACAAGCGCGCGGCCGACGGCCAGCATCTGACGCTCTCCGCCAGAGAGGCCCCCTGCGAGGTTGTTCTTTAAGGGTTCGAGCTTGGGAAACAGGTCCCAGATCCGCTTCTTCGTCCAGCTTCGGTCTTTGTCGTTGGGGTGGGAAGCGATCTCGAGATTCTCGTCCACGGTCAGGTTCTGGAAGCAGCGCGCCCCGGAGGGCACGTAGGCCATGCCTCCTCGGGTCCGGCGGTGGGCAGGCCAGCCGCTCATGTCGCGATCTCCGACGCTGACCTTTCCTGAAGCGCCTGGGAGGATTCCGCCGACGATTCCACGGATTGTGGTCGTCTTTCCCGCGCCATTCCGCCCCAAGACCGCAAGCAGCTCGCCGTCCTCGACTTCGAGGCTGAAGTCGAACACGACGTGGCTCTTGCCGTAACGCACATTCAGGCCCTCGACTTTGAGCACGGTTAAGCCCCGATCTCCTCTTGCTCGAGCTCACCCAAGTAAACCTTCTGCACATCAGGGTTGCGCCGGATCTGTTCGGGCGTGCCGGCGGTCAGGACGCGGCCCTGGTGCATGACCGTGACCGTGCGAGCTGTGCTGAACACGACCGACATGTCGTGCTCGCAGAAGAGCAATGTGAGGTGCCGCTCAGTGGCCAGCCGCCGCACCAGCTCCATAGCTTTGTCCGTCTCATATGCAGACATCCCAGCAGTCGGCTCATCGAGCAATACCAGCTTCGACCCGAGCGCGAGCGAGATCGCGATTTCGATAGCACGCTGGTCGCCATGGCTCAGCTGCCCGGCGGGAAGGTCTGCCCAGGTTCCCAGGCCCACCGCCTCCGCGAGGTCCTGTGCCTCTGCTGAGAACGTGCGATTGGCAATCCCGAAGGGTCGCACGGTGTAGCCGCGATGGGCGAGCATCGCGTACTGCAGGTTCTGACGAACCGACAGCTTCGGGAAGATCATGGTGATCTGGAAAGCGCGGCCGATACCGGTCCGGGCGATCACGTGAGGCGGCTTCCCGGTGATGTCGCGGCCGTCGAAGATCACCTTGCCAGAGTTCGGCTTCAGCTGGCCGGTCAGGAGATTGAAGAGAGTGGACTTGCCGGCACCGTTCGGACCGATGATGGCGTGACGGTCGCCCTGCTTCACCTCGAGGCTCACATCATCGACCGCACGTAAGCCGCCAAAACTTCGGCTCACGTGCTCGATCCTCAGCAAGGTATGGTCCGAGTGCACCTCCTCTGTCGCAATGGCCCCACTCGCGAGCGCCTTGCGCACGTCAAACATTCGAATCGCCTCACCTGCGCTTTCCACCGGTGGTGTTTGCGCCTCCTCCCCGCGACGGAAACGCTCGCGAAGGCGGAGGAACACTGAAGGCACGTCGGAGATGCCGCCCGGCACGGCCAGAACGACCGCCAGCACGATGGCGCCGAGGATGATGTCGAACTGGTACGGAAACTGTTTCGAGATCGAGTTGTCCAGGACCACGTAGATGAAGGCGCCGATGGCCGGTCCTAGGAACGTGGTGGTGCCGCCCAGCAAGGAGACCACGACCGGCTGCGCGTTGGCCGTCCAGTAGAGCATCTCCGGGTAGGCCTGTTGCTGGTAGAAGATGAAGAGGCCTCCCGCCACCCCGGCGAACATGGCGGCGATGGTGTAAACGGCCAGCTCGTATGCCCTGACGTTGATGCCGATCGCAGCAGCGCGCTGCCTGTTCTCTCGAATTGACAGCAGAGCCGCGCCAAACGGCGAACGGACGAGGATGAACATCAGAATCAGGCAGACGCCGACCACCGCGGCCGTGAAGTAATAGAGCGTCGTGTAGTCGCTCAGCTGGTCGGGCAGCGTGATCGAGATTCCGTTGTCGCCGCCGGTAACGTCGTACCAGGTGAAGGCGATCGAGAAGAGCACCTGCGAGATGGCGAGCGTGAGGAGTGAGAAATAAAGCCGGACCGCCCGCTGCGCGACGAGGCCGGTTATGAAGCCGACGGCAGCGGCGGCAAAGGGCGCCGCGGCGAGCCCCACCAGGATGGGAAGGTGATAGCGCTTGAAGGCGAGGGCCACGGCATACGCGCCGACGCCGTAGTAGGCGGCGTGAGCAAAAGAGACCATGCCTGCGTAACCAAGCATCAGGTTGTACGAGATGGCCCACAACGCGAGCACCAGCGCGGAAGTGCCGAGAAAGATCTGGAACCGGGAGCTGGCATCCGGGTTCAGGTTCTCGTCGAGGCCCGCCAGCGGCGGGATCAAGGCCGCAAAGAGCACGAGGACCAGCACTACCCCCCAACGCACGCGGTCGCTCCGGAATCGAGGTAGCAGCCGCATCAACTCTCGGGCAAACCGAATAGCCCGCGCGGCCGAACGATCAAGACCGAGGCCATGACGATGAAGACGAACGCAAGCGCGAAGGGGCTGGTTTGTGGGATGACGACTCCGAACGAGACCACCAGGCCGACTATCAGCGCGCCAACAGCGGAACCGACGATGCTGCCCAGGCCGCCGATGACGCTGATCGCGAAGGCGAGCACCAGAACATCGGTGTCGATGCTCGAGCTGATCGCTTGACTTGGCGCGACGATCGAGCCTCCAAGGCCCGCCAGCCCGGCGCCGATCACGAACACGGTGGTGTAAAGCCGGGTGACATTGACGCCCGTGGCATTCAACAGGTCCGGATCCGCCACGGCAGCCCGGATGTTCCGGCCTAGATTCGTCCGGTAGAGCATCGCCCACATCCCGGCGGCGATCACAATCGCGGCGGCGATCATGAAAAGCGAGTAGTTGGCGTAGCTGTAACCAGCCAAGTCGATATGACCTGGGATCGGCGAGGCGACCGTTCGATAGTTGGCGCCGAAAACGATTCGCACGCCACCGGCAACAACGAGACTCACCGCGTATGTCCCCAGCAGTTGGACGAGGTGCTCCCTCCCGTATACCCGCCTGAGGACCAGGACTTCGACGATTCCACCGATGGCACCAGTGACCGCAACCGCCACCAGCAACCCACCCCAGAAGCCAAGCTGGGCGCCTATCTGGTTGGCGATGACGACGGTCACGAACGCGGCGATCATGTAGAACGAGCCGTGCGCCATGTTGATGACGCGCAAAGCTCCGAACACCAGGGACAGCCCCGCCGCCACGATGAACAGGTAGGCCGCATTGGATAGCCCGCCCACCGCGAAGAGTAGGAGCTGCCCCGGCGTCATTTATTCAGTTGTTGCTCGAGCTCTCGC
>Ga0193751_1001414_pt1 | contig 15394 bp, 30 predicted proteins | sample L1c2metaG_FD_143050 | JGI IMG/M metagenome (GOLD analysis project Ga0193751, IMG submission 143050) | Soil microbial communities from a riparian zone of the East river system, Colorado, United States - L1c2 | ecosystem: Environmental > Terrestrial > Soil > Riparian zone | place: USA: East River... | reverse complement strand
AGCTCAAGGCTCTCTCCGAGAGACAAGAAATCAGGGTGTAGCCAGAATTGGATCGGGTGGCAATATTAAAGGTGTACGTACAAGAGGAGGCATCCGAGGTCCATTGACAAACGAGTAGATTCTTGCTAAACTAGGAGGGATGAAATCCATGGGGATCTACCAGATAATCAGTGATAGATTATGACCTCACCGCCTCGGGATAAACGGGTATCAAAAACGGTTGCCGAAGCAGATTGTTATATTGCCTGGGCTGAGAAAGATCGAGCACAGACTAAGCTTTTAAATGTTCAGAGAAAGATCGAAGAACTGGCATTAAAGGAAGCCCAGCGCGAAGAGAAATATAACGCTGCTTGGCCTGACCAACAGAGGGTCTACACTTTCTATGGTGAGGTTGAGCCTGAGGCAATCCAAAAATGTATAGAAGAGCTTGGTATTTGGTCGCGCCGTGATCCTAAGCAACCCATTACTATCCAGCTTAATTCTTGTGGTGGATATTGTATTGATGGAATTGCCCTGTATGATTATATCCAACAATTAAGAAAGATTGGTCACTACTTCACAATTATCGCAATTGGTGAAGCCTCTTCAATGGGTGGGATCATTCTACAGGCTGCTGATTGGAGAGTCATGGGAGCTACGTCTGAGCTACTAATCCATGAGGTCGCGGCAGAACAATATGGTTCGAAAACTGTATCGTGGATTCACGACAGACATGCATATCTCCTCAAGCTCCAAAGACGAATGGATGAGATTCTTGCAGAGAGATCCACCATGACGGCTATGGAGATCGAAGAAAAGGCAAAAAAGCTGGACTGGTTTCTAGATGCGAATGAGGCTCTAGAGCTTGGTTTCATAGATGAGATTCGATAGCTTGACAGAAGCCCTCCTGTATGATATAATACGGGTATGGCGCTCTCAGCCCAAGAACAGCTTCTCCTAGCCGCCCGAGTAGCTTCCAGGGCACACGGCTCTGACAAGCGCAAAGATGGCACTCCATATATTGCCCATCCCATGAGGGTGATGGTACGGGTGAGGCCGCATGGTATTTATTGTGAGATTGCCGCCCTTCTCCATGATGTTCCCGAGGATACTAGTGTATCCTTACAGGACTTGCGCGATATGGGATTCGATCAATTTGTTGTTGATATCGTGGATCACGTCACCCGCCGCAAAGAGCAGGGAGAGAAGTATAAGGATTTTATCAAGAGATGCAAAGAACATGATTACGCTCGCTTCGTAAAGATCGCTGATATTGAGGACAACATGGAAGATCAGTCAGCCCTTGAACCTGAAGAAGCTGAGTTCCTTCGTACCCGATACAATAATGCATTGGAGGTTTTGCGTGGCTAAGCTAGAGGAAATCCTAGAGCAGAAGCTAATGATTGATAAGGTAGCTAGGTTCATCGTTGAGGAATCATCTAGTGGAGGATTCTCACAGTCAGAGCTAGCTTGGGTTTTGCTCGACGCACTCGCTACTTATCAGCTAAAGTTTGTCAAGCATGATGAGAATATTGCAGCGAAGATTTTCGTTGAGGGTATTATTCCAGACCCCGAACCTTTCAGCGTAGAGAATTGGGAGGCTAACTAATGTCTAGCCTCCCTAAGCTTTACAAACAAACTTCCACGGGAAAGATTCAGGAGTGGGAGATCATGGCTGGTTTCTCTCCTAATGATGAAGGTGCCGCAACTATCGTTACGACTTATGGTTTGCGCGATGGCAAGAAACAGACCGCTGGCGAGATTATCCGTTACGGGAAGAATCTCGGCAAGGCTAATGCAACGAATCCGTTTGAGCAGGCTGAGCTTGAAGCTCAGGCTCAGTGGGAACAGAAGCTTAAGAAGGGCTACGTTCAGTCTCTTGAAGATGCTGAGGCTGGCAAGAAAGATGCGATCATCGCTGGTGGTATCGCTCCGATGTTGGCGCACTCTTACGACAAACAGGGACACAAGATCAAGTTTCCCGCGTTTGTGCAGCCTAAGCTCGACGGTCATCGTTGCATTGCTATTATTCAGGACGGTAAGTGTACTCTTTGGTCGCGGACGCAGAAGAGGATTAACAGTATGTCTCATATTGTTGCCGCTCTTGAGAAGATGTACGCTAACGTAAACTGGACTGTAGTTCTTGACGGTGAGCTTTACAATCACGACTATCGCGACAAGTTTGAATTGCTCACGTCTGAGATTCGACAGGATTCGCCGCGTCCCGGTGGCAAGATTGTTCAGTATTGGGTCTACGATGTAGTTCGTGATGAACCTTTCTCCGAGCGAGAGAAAGAACTTGATGGTGTTTCTTTCCGAGCAGGGATGGAAAAGGTAGATAGCACTATTGTTACTCTCCCTACTTTTGAGGCTGAGGATGCCGAGGAAATGATGGCGATTCAGCTAGGGTTTATAGAGCAGGGCTACGAGGGTTTGATGGCTCGTAACAAGGCTGGTCTATATAAGAACGGACGCAGCTACGACTTACAGAAAGTCAAGACGTTTCAAGATGCCGAGTATGAAGTAGTTGCTATCGAAGAAGGTAAAGGTAAGATGGCTGGCAAGGCGTTGTTTGTTTGCGATGCTGGCAACGGCAAGACCTTCAGAGTTAAGATGGTTGGCGCGCTCGATGATCTGAAAGACTACTTTAATAATCCTGATCCGTGGATTGGTAAGCAGCTTACGGTGAAGTTCCAGAAGTTCTCTGCCGAAGGTCTGCCGATCTTCCCGGTGGGAATGAGATTCAGAGAGGATGTGTAATGGCTACTTTTGGTAGAGAGAAAATTGTCCGTATCACTATCGGACTTGAAGGAAGCGAAGCTTACAAGATGGGTGCAGAATTTTGGGGTCTTGTTAATTCGCTAGAGCGAAAAGACCAGTCTGAACTAAGAGAGAAAGCTCCAACTTTGGCAGCGTTTCTTTCTCGACTCGATGAGGTTAGGCGTTCGTGAAGATGTTTAAACATATTCATTGGTTCCACCGCAGGGATACAATTCTATACATCCATCAGCGATGCCGCTGTGGAGAAAAGCGCATGATTAGTCGTGTGTTCGAAATTGATCGACCACTTGAATCTTACTTCAGAGAGGATGTGTAAATGATGCTCGAAAAGAAAACTCATACTGTCATTGCTACCGTTCCGGGTGAGTTAAAGGTTCGCTACTTTCGAACTAGAACAGATTGGGGCGCACGATGGCAAGCAAGAAGAGTGATGGATATTGTCGAGCCTCGTGCCGTTAAATGGGAGGTCCGTAGTGTCTAGTCCGTTTGATTGTTCGCTCGAAGAGCTACAGCAAAAGGTTTATGATTTTGCTGAGGTAATCGAAACCAAGTGTGCTTGCAATCGTTGTAGCGCAATAGTTAAAACTACAGACTACACTTACCCTGAATGCCCTAATTGTTTCTTGAATCTAGACGGAAGATGTGCGTGAGTAGATACACTAGACGTAATCTTGTTCCGGGGCATTACAGGGGAGTAAAGAAGAAAGGCAAGACTGTTCAGGTAAAGAATCCTGGCTATGATGTTAAAGAGTTGAATGATCCTCAGCCCAGGAACTATTATTGGATTTGGCGAGGTCGGCAGAATGCTATTGATTCTGCCTCACGATGGTACAAGCCATTCAAATCTAAGCCGGTTAAGCGCAGAGAGAAGAGGGGACAGAGTAAACCAAGATGATTGATAGGTTCAGCGGCAAATATCACTTCTTAAGCAATTTCCATCCTCAACACTCGATAACGGTTGAGCATATCTTCCAGGCTATGAAAACGACCGATCCTTTGGAGCAGGTTTGGATCTTGAGCGCCCCTACCGCTACTGAAGCTAAGAAGCGAGGGAGGCAGGCTACCCTTCGGCCTGATTGGGAGGATATCAAGTTCTCTGTAATGGAGATGGCCCTCACCCTCAAGTTCCAGCAGGATGGCCTTAGAGAGGCTCTTATAGCCACTGGTGAGGATGAGCTAGTCGAGGGGAATACCTGGGGAGATCGGTTCTGGGGAGTAGATGGAACTGGCGAAAATCACCTAGGAAAGCTATTGATGAAGATTCGAGAAAAATTTGACAGATCGGCCTCTGTGTGATATACTACCCTTATGAGAAAAACAGAGTTTTTAACTAGGCGGCTTCCACGTCCAGGTGACGTGATCCGCGATACTCAATGGCCTAACCGATTTGTTAAGGTAATTTCGGCTAGCCATGAGCATATCTTTGTAGTCGATGTACGTCATAACGGCAATCGCTATGGTCGTCATCCCCGATACTTTTCATTCTAGGAGGCAGACTTGAAAGTAGCAGAACGAGTTCTAGATGTAGATAGCACCCTTCAGGGTGAGAAGATCGTTATGAAGATCAATGAAGAGGCGATGAAATTCATCGCCACGGTTCTCATTGATCTTTACTCTGATCCTGAACTGGCGATTATCCGCGAGTACTCAACCAACGCGCTCGATGCTCATATTGAGGCGGGAGTAACTCGTCCTATCGAGGTTACTTTGCCGAGCAATCTGTCGCCCTTCTTTAAGGTGCGCGACTATGGCCTCGGTTTGGACGCAGAGGATATCGAAGATATCTATTCTCAGTATGGTGCTTCAACCAAGCGTGAGTCAGACGACGTTGTTGGTATGCTTGGTCTTGGCTGCAAGTCAGCCCTTACTTACACAGATCAGTTCACACTGACTGGAATCAAGAATGGGATTTGCACTCAGGTCAGCGTCAGTCGTGATGAGGATGGCGGTGGCTCGATGACAATCGTTGATCACTTCCAAACTGATGATCCTAGTGGCGTCGAAGTAATCGTTCCTATTAATCGCTACAACTCTTTTGATTCGAAGTCTAAGGATTTCTTCCGCTTCTGGGAAGAGGGCACAGTCGTTGTTAACGGTGAAGCTCCTAAGCGAATCGGAGGAACATGGATCGCTGATGATATTCTCCTGACTGAAGAAGTCGATGGGGCAATGGTTGTCATGGGCAACGTCGCGTATCCCTTTAAGGAAGAGGATGGTGGCCGCTGGCAGCGTCATCACACTGTCTCGTTTGTTGAGATCGGTGCAGTCCACTTTACTCCCTCTCGTGAGTCTCTTCAGATGGATTCAACTACCAAGGCAACACTCGCTACGATTAACGTGCGAGTGAAAGCTGAAAAGGAAGCAGCGCTCGTCAAGCTGATTAATGAAGCTAAGACTCGGCCAGAGGCGATTAGGATTGCTACACAGGCGAGGGCATTGGGCCTCAATGCAAAGCCTTTCTACAAGGGCGAAGAGATCCCTGAGTACATTGAAGTACCTAAGGATAAGCGCCCGATGGTTCTGGTTGATGCAAAGAAGCGCTGGCGTAGTAAAGGTTGGTCTACTGAACGTCGCTTCCTGACTTCTTATTTCAGTCGGACTCTCTTCATTACTGGCTACGATTCTGATACCTTCTCTCCCTTCAAGAGACAGAAGATGGAACAGTGGATGGATGAGAAGGGAATTCTATCGTATGAATCTCGGCGTAATGGGACACATCCTGAGGGACAGTTTGAGTATGTGCTCTTTGTTGACAAGCTTCCTCTAGCTAAGTGGATTGATCGCAAGAACGTTCATCCCTGGTCAGAGATCAAAGCACAGAAGATTGTTCGTGAGCGACAGCCTCGTGGTGACGGTCGGCCTACAGGTTCTTACGAGGGCATCGTTGCTGGTAAATGGGAGGGTGTCATCCTTGCACAGGACATTGATACATCAAAGCCCCTGTTCTTCCGGGGCAAATGGGATAACGAGTACCAGAAAGTTAATGTGATTCATCCTGACGCCACGATTGTCACTCTTGGAAATAACAGAGTCAACAAGTTCCAGCGTGACTTCCCAACTGCAAAACAGTTGACTACGTATCTCGCTGAATATACCAGGAAGTGGTGGAGCGCCAGGAGTCACGAGGATAAGCTTTGGCTTCAGTTGAAGTTCAGTCGTAGCTCAACCGACATTCGTGCGCTGGATGCCTCCAAGGTTAATGATCCTGAGCTACAGCATATCATCAGGCTCATCAAGACTGATAGGAAGGATCTTCATAAGACATACGATCTTCTTCAGAATCAGATTCAAATCATCAATGGCTATTCGCGGGAGATCCTCCCAGGATGGAAGAGTCCACTTGAGAAATATCCACTCTTGACGAATGCCCTGCGGTATGATACAATTAAGGGAACTGTTGAAGAACATGCCTACCTTTACATTAATGCGGTCGTTGCCGCAGAACAGGAGAAATCATAATGCAGTATAGTCTAGTAGGTAATGAGGACGGCACCAGCAACATCACTGTATTTGCTCGGGGCCGAGTGGAACTTGCTCACTCTTCTCATCCTAACTTCGAACGAATTGTACTCGGAGTCTTGGATGACGATGAATCAGTGCTTGAGCTATTCGACGTGTCGCTTACGGTTGCAACTCGTTTCGACAACTTGAGCGAACGTGTTTCAGTCGCTAATGGTCGAGTCTACTTCGACGGAGTTGAGGTTGACAACGCTCTTACCTCTCAGATCCTACGATTCTTGGACGAGGATGTAGAGGATTGGTATCCTCTGGTTAACTTCTTCGAGAATGTCCAGCAGAATCCCCAGGAGTACTCACGCGAGCAGCTTTTCAGTTGGCTCGACAAGAGAGACTTCACTATCACTCCGGGTGGTATGATCGTCGGCTATAAGGGTGTCAAAAAGAATGATGATGGGACATTCACTTCAATCAGCACCGGCACAGCAATTGTGGATGGTGAGTCCAAGACGGGAGCAATCCCGAATGAGATTGGTTCGGAAGTCACCATGCCACGCGATCAGGTAGCGTTCGATCCTAGCACCGGTTGCTCTACGGGATTGCACGTTGGCACCTATGAGTACGCGAATGGGTTTGCTGACGGAGCATTGCTTGAGGTTCATGTGAACCCTCGTGATGTGGTGAGTGTTCCTGAAGATAGCTCATTCCAGAAGATGCGTGTCTGTCGCTATCGTGTAGTGAACGTGATCGACGCCCCGCACACTCTGTCGGTTGTCAGTGACTGGTATGACGATTCTGAGGATGTGTATGACACAGAAGATGAGACATGCCCTGATTGTGGCTGCTATCTCGACAGGAATTACTTCTGCGACTGCTGTGATTCTTACCGGTAAGATGATTCCTGAGTTTCTTCAGACTATGCTCAATGAGCTAGCCTTTGAGCTTAAGGCGGTGGGAGCTAGGCAGGATGAATATGTCCTGTTTGGCTCCACGCCGCTCATCATGCGTGGGATCATTGATCGTGAGCCGAACGACATTGATATCTTCGTTACCCGGCGTGTATGGGGAGCGTTGCTTCCTCGTCTAGTCTGGGAGGTTGAAGTACCAGCCGCCTACGATCCTCCCATCTTGGTCTTTCATGGTATGCCCTCGGTTAATGCTTTCTATGACTGGACTAAGACCAAACCTCATGTGAATGTGGATCGCTGTTTTGCAAGCGCTACTGAGCTTGATGGTTGGATGGTTGCTTCAACAGAAGAGATTTTGATTCACAAGGAAGAGGCCACAGAACGAGTAGCTAAGCATATCAACGATATTGCAGCGATAAAGGAAGCCAATGGCACGACTTAACGAGCGCATAACTACTTCTGTTACCCTTGAGGGATTTCAAGCAATCAATCATTTCGATGGAAGTATGGAAGTAAGGGCTGATGGCTGGTTCAATCTCAGGAATATTTTGTGGGGCATGAAGAACGAATTAGATGAAGCTATCAAATTGGTGGAGGCTAAGCGTGAAGCAGAAACTCAATAAGACATGGAAAGCCTTAAAGTACGGCTTCTTCGTCTTAGCTCAGCTATGGGCAGCATTCTTTACTGTCAGTGATAGTATTGCCCACCATAGTTCTAAATTTACTCCAACTATATTTATTCTCTTGTGGCTAATATGGTGGCTTGTTCTCTTAAACGAAACAGATTGGCAGAAAGAGCGAATCAGAAAGGCTAAAAATGCTGACGGTGCCCGTAGCTCCTGAAAATATTCTCATTAATCAATGTTATTTTGATCTTCCGAGATACATGAGATTAAAGATTGATCAGTCTCTACTTAGAGAAGTGTGCAATGATCTACGATTGTCTTACCCTCCTGAGATTAGATTCGCTAGTCCTAAACCTCCAACAATAACATCTTCTGGTGAAGTGTGCCGAGTGTTTGGGGTATTCAATCATTTCGACAAAAGCATTGTTTTGTATGATTGGATGGAAGATCTTGCTGCAATGGAGGTTACTCTACTCCACGAATTACGTCATGCATATCAAAAGCACACATGGTCTTGGTTGAGATGGACATTGAATAACTGGCGGTCTCAAACGATCCTAAGCCAGTCTCCACGCCTCTATAATGAAACTCCGATGGAGGCAGATGCTAATCGGTTTGCCGAAGAAAATACTAGAGGATACCGAGGCTTGATATGTCTAGGTCCTTGACATTTTCTCCCACATCTGCTACTATACTAAATGAAACGAGCGTTCCTGATCGGCTCGTCAATCAAAACAACAAGGGAGGTAGCACTATGCTACGCAAGCTAGACAGATTCGCGCATAGCCCGTTCTATAATGTGGTTATCGGAATCATCTTTGTAATCGTCAACGTTATCGGCTTCCACTACGGAGGCAAGGTTTTCGTTGAGCAGTGGGGCGGATCACTCGCTGCTACTGTAGCTGTATCCGCATTAATCTGGAAGACGCAAGGCTACTGGATCTGGTCAATCATCAATGCAAGTCTGTGGGTAGTTCTGTTCTTTACCACAGGTCTGCCTATCCTGGCGTTCTTGCAGATTGCTTACATCGTCTTTGCTCTCTATGGGCTATGGCAGTGGGCAACAGTCAAGTTTCGCATTGGCTACGACCATAACATCTGGACAGATAACTTGGGCACGATCCTCGCGCTCATCATCTGCTCCTACGCTGTCTACTACTACTGGAACATTCCGGGCTACACACTGTCTCTATGGTGGTGGCTTGAGGCCGGAAGTGTATTCATTGCAGTAGCAGCGAACTGGATGGATGCATTCAAGTACAAGGGCAACTGGATTCTTTGGAGCATGACTAATGTTCTTAGTGTCCCGCTGTTCTGGCACAATCACCTGTACGTCCTAGTGGGGTCAAGCTCGTAGGGGGCGCGCAACTTGTCTAAGGCTCGTCCTTATCATCTTAAGGTAACGCGGCGCGTTCAAGGGAAGCGCGCCGCTAATGCCTTAGCCTCAGAGTGGTTAGCATTGGGCATCAAAGCTGAAGTAATTCCTGGCATTGATCCGAAATGCACAGCAAATCATTTTCAGCCTGGGTTCGGTGGAAAGATTGACAGCTACTGCTCTCAATGCAAAGGCTACATTACTGTATGAACCATTCACAAGATATTGGCAAACGCGAGAGATTAGAACGTGCGGCTAAACGTTCGATCAAGAAACAGAAGGATCGAAATCGTTTACAAAAGCTTGACAAGCTTAGAAAGGTATGATATACTCTAATCATGTTCTTACTCATCCTCTTGCTGGTTGTACTTGTTCCTATTGTAACCGGGCTGGTGCTAAATCAGCAAGGAATGATCCCTGGAACCAGATCATACGAACAACGTATGGCGGCGCAAACCTTACAGTTTCAGATCGAATCGGCAAAGGCACAGTTAGTGCTAGCGAAGTTAAGGAGTCAGGAGAATCATCTAATCACCAGACAACTAGCATTGGAGGCACCGAAGCCGTGAGCGCACAAGAAGAGAAAGACCGTCTACTAGCGTCAGCAGCGGATTATGTAACAGTATCCGATCCATATATTCCTTTTGCGGGAGTGGAAGTTGAATGGGCTGAAGAAGAGCCTAAGAAGAAGAGTATAGCTTTGGTGCGCCCCGAAGATATCACCGATGCAGTTGACTCAACTGATTTGCTTGACACTCTGCTCACCTTCAATCTTGAGAAGATCGTTGACAAAAACGATCAGCGTGTGCGCGAGAAATGGGCTAGTCAAGAGCGCGATAAGATCAGAGCGGAGTATGAAGTTAGAGCCAGAAAAGCTTATGAGAAGATGTGGGATACGTGCTATTCCTCAAAGGTTGGCCATAGCTGGCTCAACCTTGACTCCGCTGGCTACACTCTATCGAGTTGTCAGGTTTGTTCTTACACTTACGCTGCGGCACCAGATGCAACTCCTAATCCTTTCACTAAAGGCACTTACGACCATAATAATTTTGAGGAGAAGAGAAAGAGGAAGAACGCTCAAGGTGATATTGCTAGAGAAATGAATGCTGCTTTGATTACAGCGATGAAGGATCGTATGATCGAAGTAGATGAAGAGGCAGGAATTCTTATCTGGCCGACTGCTGATGATTATACTGGCGAAGAGCTAGTTGAGATTCCCAGTCCTGATGTTGTTAGTCGAGAGGCTAATAGAGTTAAGCGATGGTTTGGGGGTAACGATGAAGCTGCTTGATCTTCTAGACAGTGATGAAGCAATGTTCTGTGTCTTAGCTTCTATCTTTTTTGGTGTGCTTTCTGCTTTGTGGTTTATCTACGGAGATAGCTTCTATACTGGTGTGCTTTCGGCCATCCTTAGCTTCGTTTTCTATGTCCTCGCTTGTGTAGAGTGGATTAAACTAGAAAGGTATAAAAATGGATAGTGGTTTTTATCATGTTCAAAATGTTTTACGTTCACTTGATGAAGAGAACGCAAAGCGTATCTCCGAGGGCAAGCCATGTCAGCATCGGTACGAGTGGCACCCTGGTACGTAGTTGGTAAGTTTATGCCGCTCCATCGTGGTCATCAGTTTCTTATCGAAACAGCATTAGCCGAAGTGGACGATCTCACAGTAGTTGTCTACAATAGTATGATTGAGGGGTGGACTTTACGCGCCCCGGCTAACAAAAGAGCAGGATGGATTGCTAAACTGTATCCTCAGATAGAGAATGTTCTCGTGCGTCAAGATGTACTTTCGCCTCTAATGACTCAGGAAGAGAAGGATGAGCCACAGTGGGCACCAGCATATGCAAGAGATCTAGACTTCCTCGGCCAATTCGATACCGTATTCAGCAGTGAATCATATGGAGATTATTTCGCTGAAGTTCTCGGAGCTAAGAACAGAGTGGTAGACATGGCTCGGAACATGATGCCTATCAGTGGTACCGAGATCAGAGAGAATCTCTTTGAGCATCGAGCTTTCATTGATCCTCTTGTGTATCGTGATCTAATTCAGAAAGTTGTATTCGTTGGAACTGAGTCCGCTGGCAAATCCACAATCGCTGAGCGCATGGCTAAAGAACTAGATACTCAGTGGGTACATGAGTACGGACGTGAGCTTTGGATCGAACAAGATCTTAAGGGTTCGTTCCATGATCTCTTGAAAATTGCAGAGAATCACTATCGTAGAGAGCAAGCTGCAATGCTCCATAGCAGAGACTATCTCTTCTGTGACACAAATCCTTGGACGACTCTTCAGTGGTCACTCATGTATCATAAGACAGCGGATCAAAGACTAATTGACTTAGTGGATAGAACTATGAATGATTACACTTGGATTCTTTGTGAGCCTGACTTTGGCTGGCAAGATGATGGAGTAAGAGAGCTAGTCAATGGAGCAGCGGAGAAGTTTCAGCGTCAGATAGAGGATGATTTGTACATCCGAGAAATTCCTTACTACGATATCCACGGTTCTGTCTCTCAGAGAGTCGAACAAGTTAAACAGATTCTTAATATCAATTCATTAATTCTCTCCGATCATATCAACGTTTGACAAAAGCTTCTCCCCGTGATACAATTCTAACGGACAACTGAAAGGTTTTACTGTGCGTATCGTGGCAACTTCTGACTTCCACGGATATCTGCCTAAGGATATCCCTGAGTGTGACCTTCTCCTAATCGGTGGAGATGTTTGCCCTGTTCAGAATCACAGCCGTCAATATCAGGCGGCATGGCTCCGCTCTACCTTTAGCGACTGGCTGAAAGAACAGCCTGCTAAGTGGATCATGGGTGTCGGTGGCAATCACGACTTTGTTCTGCAAGAGAGCAAGGGTCTTGGAAATGAACTGCCTTGGATCTATCTTGATAACTCTAGCTTCACAGTCGATGGGATCAAGGTATGGGGTTCTCCTATGTCTCCTACGTTTGGTCGGTGGGCGTTCATGGGTGATGATAGAAATCTGGCAGAGATCTGGCGGACCATCCCCCAGGATGTTGATATCCTCCTGGTTCATGGGCCTCCATTTGGCTATGGAGATCGAGTCAACAACAACTGGACTCCTGATCCAAATGTCGGGTCGAAGAGCCTGATGAATCGTCTCTGGTACGGTGAATTCCTTAATCTCAAGCTTATCGTTTCAGGTCACATCCATGAAGCTTATGGACGAGGCATCGTTAGCCTGATGAACGAGCAGAATATCGTCTGGTCTAACGTTTCTTATCTGGACGAAAAATATGAGCCAGGGAATCCTCCTATGGTCTATGAGCTAACGAAAGGTGGCCGCAGTGTGGTATGATGATGAGTCCGACTTGCATGTTCCAAGTCTTGGGTCCGGCTCCATCTCCACCCTCAAGATGGATGAGGAAGAGATGGAAGATATAGCTGAGCAAGAAAAGAATCCAATCGGATTTGCAATAAGAGAGGCTTTGATTGATGACTGAACGAGAGCGTATTGTTGAAGAGATGGCGCATGAAATGCAGGTAGCTCGTCAGTATATGGGTGATCGAGATTTGGTCTATGATCGTTTTTGGGTGATCTTAGCTTCCGCAGCCCTCCGTGTAATCGAACGTAAGTCTGATCCTCAAACTGCTGACTATAGTAGGATTTGTACATGCGATCAGTCAGGCTATCCTGAGAATTCACCCCACAGTAATCATCCTCATCGTGAGGGTTGTCCACAATATACAGGGAGATATGATGATTAAGCTTTTGTTAGTGACTATCGTAGTTGTAATCGGAATCCTTGTCGCTGGTTGCAGTGATTGGTCAGTATCCACATATAACAAGAATGTAGGTTACTGTAATTTTGAGAAGCATGGCATTGAGGTCACTCTAGAAGAAGATCATAATACCTCTCAGTATAAAGGACCGGCCAATCCTAATTTCCAGAAGCTATGCTCTCAGGTCAAGGGCTGGTACGATTGGACTAAGACGGATATCGAGGGGGCGAAATGAGCGAGAAAGAAGATATCCTAATCGCGGGGGCGAAGATGGGGCTAGCCGCTGCGATCGCTATGGCTCGGGCAGGTTCTCTAAGCCTCTCTCCCGGCCCCGCAGATGATCCGAACGCCTATCCCTACACGACACCCCTCCATCCTAGGGCAGAGGCTTACATCGCCTCTCAGCGCGAGGAATGGCCTAATCTACCTGATAGACAGGCTAGTTCTCTAACCGAGGGCCATTCTGAGAATTGTGGCTGTATTCTGTGCCTCCATTAGGCTTGACAAAGCCGTTCCTGTGTGATATAATACCTCTATGGATCAAGAGACAGGAGGCCAATTGAGCGAGTCCCTTTATGGTGGCACGACTTACCGTATCCCCGCGAGCAACATGGGTGAGCTTCAGTCGAAGCTCGAAAAGCTGAACAAGAAAGCGGCCAAACTTGGCACCGCTCCGATTTCGCTTGAGGTCATTGGGACTGAGCTAGCAACCGAGAGAGTTCCTGGTTGGGTTCTTGAGAATGGTGAGATCCTTGAGTGGCGCGAGGTTGCTCGTGAATACAGCAATGTGGTCGTTCACGGTGAGACTCCCATGCTCAACGGATGGCAGTTTGTCGCCACTCTCGTTCACGATGACGATATCGGCACCGCGATTCAGCGTGTGCCCACCTTCGGTGACGAGGTTGACCTCTCAGAGTATCGTACTGCTGATCCTAGCAATTGCGATCACTGTGGACTTGACCGCCGACGCCGAGACACGTTTGTTGTCTACAACTCTGAGACTGGTGAGACTAAGCAGGTTGGTCGCCAGTGCATCAAAGACTTCCTCGGATTCAATGACGCGCTCGCTGTTGCTAAGCAGCTTGAGCGGATTCACGAGTTCGTTGGTTCACTCTCTGATGAAGAGTATGAGTCCAATGGAATGCGCGGCCCTGCGATGGAGTCGCTTGCAGGTTATCTCACACATGTCGCCGCAATGATCCGCCTTTACGGTTGGGTCAGCAAGGCACAGTCCGATGAGGATCACCCCGCAACTTCAGGTCGAGCGTTCAGCAACATGCTTGACTACGGCAAGACTTGGCAGGGCGAGAAGATTTACGATGAGGTCACTGATGAGGATCAGGCTACTGCACTCGCTGCGATTGAGTTCAATAAAACAAATTGGAATCGTGAGTCGAGTAAAGACTTCGAATACAACATGAGCCTCGCGTTTGCGCGTGACTTCTTCAACGTTCGACTCAAAGGCTTTGTTGCTTACGGAGCACAGGCTTTCCTCAAGGACCAAACACTGCGGATCGAGCGTGAGAATGCCGCAAAGAATCCTTCTGAGTGGCAGGGCGAGATTAAGAAGCGTGAAGTGTTCAATAACCTCACAGTTTCCAGTGTGATTCCGATTGATAGTGATTTCGGCACTACGTATCTCTACACGATGCTCGACGGCCAGGGCAACATCTTCAAGTGGTTCTCTTCTGGCGACGTTCTTGATGTTGGCACGACATATGATCTTAAGGCCACAGTCAAGAAGCACGACGAGTGGAAGGGCCAGAAGCAGACCGTCATCACGAGAGCTACGGAGGTTTAAAGATGGAATTCATTAAAGATCAGCACGTTCTAGTTACAGCTTCAGATGGAATGTTCCAGGCATGGTACGTCAAGAAAAGTGGCCTCGGCTTCCATGTGGTAAAGAATGAAGAGGGCGTGGAGTTTGCCCTTGATAAGCTTGATAAGATCGAGGCTATTAACAGATGACACGACTGATTTCTATCGCGGCCTGGGGAGGATTCTTTTACTTCGCGGCCATCCATAATACCAATTGGATTTTCTGGCTCTGCGCCACTATCGTATTTCTGGATAGGTGGATCATCATTCCTTTTATCCTCAAGATCTTGGGGAGAACCCTTATTACACTAGCGAAAGAACAAGAGGAATCTAATGAAACAAGTTAAACCGCTGAACGCTCGAAAGGATTCTAGTAGAATCAAAGGTGTAGCTCGCGCTCATCGTAGAGAGCTACGAGAACAGGCTGAGGCTCGACAGGCTAAGCGTGAGAAGCGTTCTATCGAGGAACAGCTAATGATTCTGGACACTCGTCCAGGTAATTCAACCAAGGAAAGGAAACGACTAAATGCGTAAAGTACTGATCGTAATGGCACTCGCTCTACTGGTGGTGACAATGGGACTCACGGGCTGTGCATCGAAGGCAGACGTGGCTTCGAGCAACGTGTCGAAGCTGGCCGAGCAGTTCAAGATTCCGCGCCAGATTGTCGCTATCAACGGAATCACCGACAAGTACCT
>Ga0193751_1001413_pt1 | contig 15404 bp, 10 predicted proteins | sample L1c2metaG_FD_143050 | JGI IMG/M metagenome (GOLD analysis project Ga0193751, IMG submission 143050) | Soil microbial communities from a riparian zone of the East river system, Colorado, United States - L1c2 | ecosystem: Environmental > Terrestrial > Soil > Riparian zone | place: USA: East River... | reverse complement strand
TGAAAGCGGCAATGGATTGGAAGGTCCGCCAGAACATGGCTGCCGGTCTTGGCGAGCGCGGGACCCAAATTCTGCATTTCCGTCACGCTTTCCACGGCCGCAGCGGTTACACCATGAGTTTGACTAACACCGATCCGCGCAAGACGGATTTGTTCGCCAAATTCGATTGGCCGCGCGTCTCCTGTCCGTTCATCGATTTCGCTTTGCCGGAATCCGAGCGCGATCGCGACGTCGTCGAGCGTGAGAAGAAAGCGGAAGAGGAAATCCGGGATTATATCGACCCCGCTAAGCGGGGTAAGATCGACATCTGCGCCATCATCATCGAGCCGATCCAGGGCGAAGGCGGGGACAATCATTTCCGCGGGGAGTGGCTGAAGAAGTTGCGCGCGATCTGCGACGACAACGACATCCTTCTCATCTTCGACGAAGTGCAATGCGGCATGGGCGTCACCGGAAAGATGTGGTGTGGCCAGCATTTCGATGTCCTGCCCGATCTGCTCGTGTTTGGAAAAAAGGTCCAGGCCTGCGGCGTGATGGCCGGGCCGCGCTTGGATGAAGTGAAGGACAATGCGTTTCGTTTGCCGAGTCGTTTGAATTCGACCTGGGGTGGAAACCTGACCGACATGGTCCGCTCGACCCATTACATGCACATCATTGAAGAGGAATTTCTGGTGGAGAACGCGGCCAAGGTCGGCGCTTATTTTTTGGATCAGCTCCGCGATCTGCAACGCTATGAGCCAACGATTTCTGCAGTGCGCGGTCGCGGTTTATTGTTGGCGTTCGATCTACCGGACGGCGAGACCCGCGAGCGATTTTGGAAGGGTCTGTTCGATCTCGGCGTATTGACACTGCGTTCCGGCGATCGCTCGATCCGTTTTCGTCCGGCGCTCGATATCACCGCGGAAGTTGTGGACGAAGCGATGGGCTTGATCCGGCAATATTGCCGAAAGCGGAAATGATAACCGCGAAAAAGGTGGATCGAGCAGTGAGTGCCCGTCCGGCTCGGACCTCAATGTTAGATTTACGCGGCTTCGCCGCCATTATTTTAGCATCGCCCGCGCCTCCGGCTCGGAATCGCCTACGGCTCGGAGAGGAGCGGCCGATCCACCTATGACATCTGTGTTAGAAAAACTTGGGATTGGAGAAGAAAACGCCGGCGTCTTCGCCGGTGGATGGCGTGGCAGCGGGGCAAAGATCGACAAGATCTCGCCGATTGATGGAAAAAAGATCGCGAGCATTCGAACCGCGTCGGAAGAAGATTACAAAACGACGATCGCGCGCGCGCAGGAAGCGTTCGAAAAATGGCGTAAGACTCCGGGACCCGTTCGGGGGGACACTGTTCGCCGCCTCGGAAATGCGCTCCGCGAACTAAAACATGAGCTTGGTCAGCTCGTCACGCTCGAGACCGGAAAAATTGTTGCCGAAGGCGAAGGCGAAGTACAAGAGATGATCGACATCTGCGATTTCGCCGTCGGCCAATCGCGCATGCTTTACGGTCTGACGATTCAATCCGAACGGCCAAGTCACCGTTTGATGGAGCAATGGCATCCGCTCGGACTCGTTGCCGTAATCACGGCGTTTAATTTTCCGGTCGCAGTTTGGTCGTGGAATGCTGCGCTCGCGGCTGTTTGCGGCGACGCGACAATTTGGAAGCCATCGGAGAAAACGCCGCTCACTGCGATCGCGGTAACAAAAATTGCCGAGCGCGTTTGTCGCGACACCGGCGCCGATCCAGCGATCTTCAGTCTGCTAATCGGCGACCGCAAAACTGTTGGCCAAAAACTGGCCGACGATGCCCGGATTCCACTGATCTCGGCCACCGGCTCAGTCGCGATGGGTCTAAACGTCGCGAAAGCTGTCCACGGGAGGCTCGGCCGGACGATCATGGAACTTGGCGGCAACAACGCGCTAATCGTTTGCCCAACTGCCGACATGGAAATGGCGACGCAATCAATTTTCTTTGGCGCAGTCGGGACCGCCGGTCAGCGTTGCACTTCGACGCGGCGCGTCATCATGCATGAGTCGGTGGCGGACAAGGTGCGCAACAAACTGCTGGCCGCATACAAATCGCTGCCCATCGGAAATCCGCTCGATAAAAAAACTTTGATGGGGCCTTTGATCGACAATGGCGCGGTCGACATGGTGCAGAATTCGATTCAGAAACTGAAAGATGAAGGCGGCGAAGTTCTTTACGGCGGCGAGCGGATGGATTTGCCCGGCGGCTGTTACATGAAACCGTGTCTCGCCGGCGCAAAGGCGAATTTAAAAATCGTGCAGGAGGAAACGTTTGGCCCATTGCTGTATTTGCTGACCTATCGCGATTTTGACGAAGCGATCGCGATCCAGAACGGGGTTCCGCAGGGGCTGACCAGTTCCATTTTCACAAACGACGTCCGCGAGGCGGAAAGATTCGTCAGCGCGGTCGGAAGCGATTGCGGGATCGCGAACGTGAACACCGGTACGAGCGGGGCGGAAATTGGCGGCGCGTTCGGTGGTGAGAAAAATACCGGCGGCGGGCGCGAAAGCGGCAGCGACTCCTGGAAGAGTTACATGCGCCGCCAGACGAACACGATTAACTTTTCAAGCGAGCTCCCGCTCGCGCAGGGAATTCAGTTCGGAGCAGGCGACGCCGGTAGCGCGAACGCATAACGCAAACCCCTCACCTTCATCCTCTCCCCTTGTGAAGGGGAGAGGGTAGGGTGAGGAGTTGACTCTCTTTGGCGCTAACCGTTTCGAGCTGTCGTGAGCTCGAAGAGTCCAGCAATGCGATGATCATAACGGCGGCGTAGCCGCGTAAATTCTGTAGGGGACGCTGTTTAGCGTCCCATTTTTCACAGGTGGGAAGCTAGCAGCTTCCCCTACAGCGCAAAACGCTACCGCCCCGTCGTTAATTCGAACAATCCGCCCAAGTTCTGGGCGGTTTCAATGCTCATGATGAACTTCTGCAATTTTTTGCATTGATCATTGCCGATAACGTCGCCACCGAGTGCGGTGAATTTAACCGCGATTTCATCCTCGGTCATTGGATCGCGCGGATCGCCTTTTGGAACATCGACACGGGTGGAATGCGACTTGCCGTCGTTGGTCGTGATCGTCACGCGGCTCGGCTGGAATTTTGGAAAGAGAGCTTCGAACTCTTCGTTCGCGACCACTTTCACTTTGTCCATGATCGGAATCAGTTTCTTGTCGAGCACGCGTTCTTCTTTGAATTGAAGCGGCGTCACCATGCCGTCGACCAGTCCCGCGGCCATGCAATAAGGCAGCGAATGATCGGCGGTTTCCTTGGAGTCCGGCCGGTATTTGTGCGGATCGCCCAGAATGTCGGCGGCGCGCGCGATCACTTCCACTTTAATTTCCTTCACGTCGTCAGCCCTGATCTTGTGTTCCTTGACCGTCTTCATCATGGCGGTGAGCGGCGCGTGACTGAGCGCTTCGATCGGGAAACTTTTCATTCCGCAATCAAGAATGCGGTAATGAGATTTCGTTGAGTTCGGTAGGTCTTTAACCAACGCCTCGCCGTCGAAACTGGCTGGTTGTCCCTTGTATTGCACATGATGAAAAACGGCAAAGAGCCCTTCTTTCCCGTCGATAATGTGTTCCGGACCGGAAAATCCATCGCGCGCCAGGAGCGCGCTCTCCGCGCCCATGCGTCCCGCCCACGGATCGACCGTGTTTTTCATGTTCGTTAACTTGCCCGCTGTGACCGCGCCCGGACAAAATGTCCGCGCCGCGCTGATGCCGATGGCGGACACCATTTGTTCGGGCGTGAGGTTCAGAACGCGTCCGGCCGCGACCGGCGCTGCGAACGCGCTCAACGTCGCGTGATGCCAGCCGTACTCGCGCACACCTGGTCGACCGATTTCGCAGAGACGCATTTCAATTTCGTAGGCGATGATGGTGGCGAGAATCAGGTCTTTGCCGCTCAGACCTTCGCTTTCACACAACGCGAGCGGCGCCGCAATGAGATCGCTCGGATGACACGGATCTGCTTTCCAATAGATGTCGTTGTAATCCATGGCCCGAATCATGTGGCCATTCAGAAACGCCGCATCGACCGGATTGGTTTTGAAGCCGGAGACGAACGCGGTGGCTTTGCTCCCGCGTGCGGGACCACCGGACGAGTCCGCCGTGGCGGACATTGCGCGGTAATGCTTCAGCAAAATCTTCGCGTCATCCTGCTGACTGCCACCGAGCGCACAGCCGATGGAATCGAACCAAAATAATTTCGCTGCTTGGATCGCCTCTGGCGAAAGATGCTCGTACTTCAGCGCGCACGCCCACTCGGCGATGATGTATGACAAGAGACGCTTCGATTCAGTTGGTTTTGATGCCATGACGATGTCGATCTGTGCGGGTTTGTGAACTTGATTGGGCCGCGCAGATTTTCAAGCCACTTCCTTCGAACATCACTGATTACGAACTTTGGAAGATCAACAACGCCCGGTCTACGTCCGAAATTGGACGTTGGATCGTTCGGCGTTGAGCGTTGGGCGTTTGCTGCGCTTGGCTTCCGCGAAGGGTCCAAAGGACCCGCAGGCCAAGGGCAGTATCGTAAAGATCGCAAATGTGAAGTAACGGATTTTTGCCTATGGCGAACGACTGGTCACCGGTCGGCGCGCATTAGCGAAGGCTGCTGCTGGAGATAACTGTGAATCCAATGCGTCACGGCTGCCACCGCAACTCTACCGGCTTGGAATAATTCTCCACATAGTAAGGGAGGCCTTCGACTTGATCTTGGTCGTGGAACCCACGTCGAAGGAAGGCGCCATAAACCCGTGAGTTTGTGGCGACAGCCTTGATTCGGCTGATCCCAAATCCTTCTGCCACGTCTCGTAGGCCGGCGATTGTTTTATCCAGTAGGCCCCAACCCCCAAAAGCTCCATCACGTTTTGCATGAATGTTCTCCAACAGGATCACATCGCTCAAAACGATAAACTTTATGCAGCAGGAGTTCTCCGGAGTAAGAGGCTGCGTCGGGCTAGCCAAAGCCCATAGAAAGAATCGGAATGCCGCACGAACCTTGCCCATAATCAACTGCACGGTCGCGGGGTCGTCCGGTAATATAGACCGATGAATCGTAACCGTGGTTCTCACCTCAGTGTCGCCTTCACAAAGATGGGCGACGGTGTTGGCCCAACACCGCGTGCCCCAATCGGTCACGTCGGTATCGGACATAAGATCGAAGTTGGTATAAAGCGAGTTGACCCCGTTTACGAAATCCAACCGTTGTAACACCACGCCACCCGCCCATACTACATCCTCGCCTACAACTTTGGACTGAAATAAGAGGCTGGCATTTTCTCGCGTTCCGACTAACTCAGCGAGTTTTCTTCGCTCCGCTGTTGCGGCATCGGTTGGCTTCACAGTAGGGTAAGCGGTTGGGGCATGGTGTCGATTAGCCCGATTTTTGCCAGCGCTTTACTGAACTAAGCCGTAATCCCTCCATTTTGCATCCATTTCTCGCCTAGCAACTCTGACCTCATATTTGTAGTTTGGGATCAGTGAAGATTTACGTTTGCCGTGACGGTCAAGATATAGGCAGTTGGCCCGAAGACGAATTTCGCGACCGGATTTCTAGCGGACAGATTTTGCCGAGTGACTACTTTTATCATGAAGGAATGAGTGATTGGTCACTTGTCTCGACATACAATCCTTCCGATCAAGACGAATCCGCCAAGACGGCGAAGGCAACGGAACCAAAGCCTCACCATGACTGGAGATTGGATCCCGCAACCGAGAAACAGATCAATTATCTCGCGAGCTTCGGCGTCACGGCGCAGCCGGGTCCGACGAAAGGCGAAGCGTCAGATCTAATCGAGCAATGTACAAACGATCCAGAAGCTCTGGCGCGGCAAAATCAGATTAGGCAAGTCCGATACGAAGAAGGGACACGCGAGCGTGCCGCTTTCCCATCGTATTATTTGAAAGCGGATATCGTCCGCGCCTCTCGCGACCTCGAAGAGATTAAGGATCGTCGCGACAAAACAAAGAAAGAGATATCAACTAAGGCGAAAGAGCTGAGGGCAGCGGAGAAGAAGTTTGAACAAGCCGTAAATGACGACGACAAGGCCGACATTCGGCGGCAGATCGACGACATCAAAGCCGACTTGGAAAATGCGCAATCTGAGTCGGCCGATTTTCCAGGCGAGTTAGAAGATGCACAAACGGAGTTGAAGGATGCTCGATCAAGCCGCATCGGCTTTTGGAAAGCAACGTTCAAAGAGGATTGGATCCTAAGCGACGAGGAGAGCCGTCTTATCGATTTCGCTGATACGATCGATAGCTTGTACGCGACGTACGGACGCTACTTCAAAATTCCAACGAACAAAGAGGTGATCGATATTCTTGAGGTGTTGGACAAAGCCTCGCCGGATTGGGACAAACGGGAGCCTCATGCCTTTTACACGACGCTCAAGGCTACTGTTCCCGATTGCACCAGAAAAAGTGCCAAGGCGCTGACCTCGTCGTCTGGTCAAGGCTGTTTGATGTTCTTGGCGAGCATCGTGGCGCTGATTGTCTATTATATGATGATTCGCTGAAAATTCTTAGGCGTTGCCATCGAATGATCACAGGAGGCTCCTGGGCGTAGCGTCACGGCGTAAGGCGGACTGAACCAATGCTCTCAAGCGCTGACGATGAAATCTTTGCAGAACACGACATGATCAATAATTTCCGCTCTGCCTGCGCGTTACATTTGGAGCTTCGAAAGAAAGCTTCGTCGCGATCGCGATTTTCCGTGCTGGTTACTGATGCGTCGCGACTGTTGATTGCTTGGAGCCTCCGCTGGAGCAAAACGAGCCGCAAGCCCGTAACAAGTGTCTAACCATCCGGAAAACCAGTCGAAGTCCCGTCTGCCGTACAGAGCTTCCGTGCGGATGCAGATGTACGAACGCTTACCACGGTCATCGTCTTTTCTTAGCAGTCGATAAGACGAACGGCGCGACGGGCGTAGTTCTTTCGCGATGAAATCGGCAATCTTCTCGCTTTCACAATAAAGCCAAACGCTACGGCATGCTTTTCCTCGCCGCTCCGATTCGTAACCGAACCACATTAATGGCCCGCCAACACGAGGGCGAATCAAAGCCTGTAATCTTTTGCTGGCCCCGCTTTGGACTTCTAGTCCGAAGTGCCATCCGATGCGCTCGCTGATTTCCGCATCCAGATGGTACGCCGATGTGCCCCTGGAAAACTGAAGCGTCGGAGAAAGATAGGCTTGCCGCAAGACCTCCCAAGCGGAGGCGCCGTTCACGACGCTTTGGGGATAAATGGATAATTCACGGGCTCTCATTGAAGCGAACTCCCAGATCTCAAACTGCGCGAGACAATCCTTGAGATCGCATATCAGCTTCGTTGTGCCAAATCGCTCCTTAAATCCTTTTGCCAGCGAACCCCATGGCGCTTGGGCAAAATCCCAAGTCGGCCGTTGGGGGAAGAAAATCCACTTCGGATAGCCGAGCACCACAAAACGCTTTTTGAGTCGTGGGTAAGCTAATTGAAATCTCGCACCATATCCCGAGCCCTCCTTCCAAAACGATTCATTACTTGGGTTCTGGTGTGGCCGTAATGGCGCACCTAGTTTGAACTCGACAACGCACACAGCGCGACCAACACGAATAAGCAGGTCAGCCCAACTCTCGGGTTCTACTTCAACGTCGATCCTTGTTGGAGCATTCACCGCCATATCGCAAATCTTCTCCAAGAAAAAACGCGCGAATTTCGCGTTGTGGCGCATACAAAATCCGATCGCAGCAGCAGTAAATCTTTCAGCTTCGCTGCGGACTCGAAGTACTTCCGCATCGTCGTTATCACTTGCCGGAGGGAATCGGAAATAGCGGCCGCGCTTAAAGAGTGCGAATAAAGAAGCATTCAAAATGTGCTGATTTATACCGCATCCATTACATTGAAGATTGTGATGCGCGATTCAAAACAAAAGCTCTTCGAATGGCGAGCACTTGCGAGAAATAATAGTTTAAGATTCTAGATCCACGATTTCGAACCTGAGAACTCGCGTAGTCGGCGACGGCTTTGGCCACGTCGAGGGTGAATCTTTACCGCCCTCGCCACCGGACGAGTCCGTGTCGCCGCGGCGACAGGACATCAAGTAGCGTAGTCTGCAATCGCCTTCGCCACGTCTAAGGTGGAATCTTTCCCGCCCATGTCATAAGTGCGCACTTTGCCTTCCGCGATCACGCGTGCAATGGCGCTTTCAAGTCGTGTGGCCATTTCGGTTTCCCTGAGCCAGTCCAGCATCAGCTTTGCAGTCAAAAGCATGGCGATGGGATTGACCTTGTATTGGCCGGCGTATTTCGGCGCCGATCCGTGCGTCGGTTCGAACACGGCGTAGTTGTCGCCGAGGTTGGCGCTTGGCGCGAAGCCGAGTCCGCCGACGAGGCCGGCGCACAAGTCGCTAACAATGTCGCCGAACATATTTTCCGCGACCAGCACTGAGTAATCCTGCGGGTTCTTGAACATCCACATGCAAATGGCGTCGATGTTCGCGTCGTCCGCGCGGATGTCGGGGTAACTTTTGGCGACGTCGCGGAAGCAGCGCATCATCAGACCGCCGGTTTCGCGCAACACATTTGGTTTCTCGATCAAGGTGACGCGTTTGCGGCCGGTTTTCTTGCCGAACTCGAAGGCTTGTTTGCAAATGTTGATGCAACCTTGCTTGCTCATGATACGGGTCGAGAGCGCGATGTTCTCCAATCCGGCCTTGTCTTTCCATTTCTTCATCTTTGGATTGGCGCAGAGCGCGGTGTAAACGGATTCCGGCAACGGGAAAAACTCGACGCCGCCGTACATGCCTTCGGTATTTTCCCGGAACACGACCTGATCGATCGGGACATCTTCGCCGCTCGGATTTGTGATCTTGTTACCTCGGAAGTTCAGCGGATTGCCGGGATAGCTTTTACACGGCCGCATATTGGTGTGGAGGTTGAACATCTGGCGCAGCCCTACGATCGGCGAGAAGTAGACCAGCCCTTTGTCTTTCAGTTCCGGAGCCAATTCATTCTTGGCTTCGCTTTGCGGTTTGCTCGTGATCGCGCCGAAGAGACCGCAGGTGGTTTCCTTTAGCACTTTGACGGTGCGATCTGGCAGCGCATTGCCTTCCTTGCACCAAAACTCCCAGCCGATATCGCAAGGCACGTACTCGGCGTCGAGTTTCAATCGATCCAAGACAATGCGCGCTGCTTCCATGACATCGTGGCCGACTCCATCACCAGGCATCCATGCGATTTTGTATTTAGGCATAGGATTGCGACTTTATCGACGAGCGTAATCGCCCGCAAGTTCGGTCGCGGAGGAGGGGGATTACGTCCGCCAAACACGCTAAAAAACGCGAAAGCTCAGAAATTAAGCGCTCGGTTTTGGCGTTGTTTCGCGCCTGCCGCGCCGGAGGCTTGGCGAAGGCGGGTGTTTAGCGGACTATTTCGGTTTTCTGCGGCTTCGCACGAAGCCGCGATGCCACCAGATTTTCGGCGCCGCCGGCTACAATTAATTCTTGAGCGGCGGGACTCAGCGGCGGAAAGGCGAACGATTTTCCATCGATTGTCAGCGCGGATTTGCCGTAATCAATCGTGATCTCGGACGCCACCGCGGTCGGCGCGCCATTTTTCAGCCTCTCGCGCAAGTGCGTGACCAATTCGGGGCATTCAAACACGACGAAGCCGTTGTTGAACGCGTTACGTTTGTAGGTTTCGGAAAAACTGGCGGCAATAACGCACGGAATGCCTTTGAACTTGAGTGCTGTGGCCGCCTGCTCGCGACTGGAGCCGCTGCCAAAGTTGAGTCCACCGACCACGACGTCGCCTTTCTGATAGAGCGCGTTGAAGTTTGGATCGTAATTTTCAAATGTGACCGCCGCCATTTCTTCCGGCGTCATATCGTCGCGGTAAGTGTGTTTGCTGCCGTAAATGCCGTCCGTGTTCAAATTGTCCTTATCAACGAAGAGAACGCGACCGCGCACACTCGGTGGAAAACCGGCAATGATCTCGACCGAGCCTGCTGGCTGCGTTTTCTTTTCGGCGCGCCGAATTGCTGTGCCCGCGGCGCGTTCCGCGAAATCTTTTGGCCCGCAAATGAATCCAGCCAACGCGCTGGCCGCCACCACCGCGGGCGAACCCAAATACACGAGCGCATCGCGGTCGCCCATACGGCCTTTGAAATTGCGATTGGTCGAGCTGATCGCGATTTCGCCTTTCTGCACCAGACCGCGACCCAGGCCGATGCATGCTCCGCAACCGGACGGCAGCGGAATTGCGCCCGCGTCCACCAAAGTTTTCCAATCACCAGTGGACTCGGCCTTGGCTTGCACTTCCGCGCTGGCGGCGGCCAGATAAAATTCGACGCCCGTGGCAACGCGTCCACCGCGAGCGCGCACGACTTCCGCGGCGTCATGCAGATCCTCAAAACGCGCGTTCACGCACGACAACAGATACGCTTTCTGAATCGGCACATGTTTCCGCTGCATTTCCGGCAACGACACCATCGTCTTCACTTCGTTAGGTCCGGACACGTGTGGAACCACCGTCGCAAGATCAAGCTCAAGCTCAATCGCGTACTCGGCGTCGGGGTCCGCGCTCAACTCACCTCGATTTTTCCACCACTCATCGATGGCGATGTTCGTGTATCCGGAGCGACTTTTCGGAGCGCGTGTTCCCGGTCGTTTCGGATTCGTGAATTCGCCAACGCGCGAGCGCAAATAATTCACTGTCACTTCATCGAACGGAAACACGCCTGCGAGCGCGCCCCACTCAGTGGTCATGTTGGCGATGGTCATGCGGGCCGACATCGGAAGGTTCGCCACGCCATCGCCCAGGAATTCAACGGCGTGATTGAGCACCTCGTCTTTATTAAAGAGTCCGCACAACGCGATGATGACATCCTTGCCGGTGACGCCGGGCGACAGATTTCCTTTGAGCAACGCTTTGGCGACTTTGGGAACCTGCCACCAGGTAACTCCGGTGGCCCAAATGCTGGCGGCGTCGGTTCGGACCACTGGCGTGCCCAGCGCGGCCATCGCGCCGTACAAATTGGAGTGCGAATCGCTCGCCACCACCAACGCGCCGGGAACAACGTAACCCTGCTCCACCATCACCTGGTGCGAAATGCCGGTGCCCGCCGGGTAAAAGTCGATGCCGTGCTCGCCAGCGAACGCTTCAATCTTGCCGTACTTCTCCAAATTCTTCGGCGTAACATTTTGAATATCGTGATCGATCGCGAAAACCGGTTGCGCCGGATCGGCGATGGTCGTCGCGCCGATCTGCTTGAACTTGGGAATTACCGCGCCGGTGTTGTCGTGCGTCATGACATGACGCGGCCGAATCGAAACGAAATCTCCCGCGCGCACCACCCCGTCAGGAGCGAGCCCGTCAGCGTGACGCGCGGCAATTTTCTCGACGAGAGTGAGGCCCATATCTCAGTTCTTTTTCTCCGAATAAAGTTACCCGCGAATCACGCGAATCACGCTAAAAGGACGATTAAGAAATAATAGATAAACGAAAAATTCGCGTCAATTCGCGCCTGCCGCGCCGAAGCCTCGGCGAAGGTGGGTGTTTAGCGGCAAGAATCATTTCTTAGCAGCGCGTTTGCCAAGGAGCTTGGCGATATCGAAGTCTACAAAATCGGCATGATGGAAAATGATCGACTCGATCGAGCGCTCCATCTTGTCGCCCTCATGGCTGTGGGTGGCGATGATGTGCATGACTTCGCCGGGAATACCGTGCTTGAACGCGAGCGCGACTCCGCTGAATGGATGCCGCACTTGCTGTCCAAATTTTCCCTGAACGACCTTGCCTGACGCGTCTTTGTCGTACTCGAGCGGTTTGCCCACGTCGGCTAAAAGGGCGCCGGCGATGAGATAATCACGTTGGATAGGAATGCTGCAGCGGAACGCGCGCTTCAGGACATCCGCGATCGCGATGCATTGGAGTGCGCAGGAATTGAGATGTTCGACGAACTTCATGTCGATGTCGCCGGCCAGTAGCGTGAACTTGACTGCGCGCAGTTCGGCGAACGTCCAACCTTTCCCGCCGCAACCGGTGGTGATCGCCTCGCTCCAGACCGCGGCTACTTTTTCGCGCAATGACTTCTGCTTGATCTTCATCAAGCTGGGAAAAAGCTTCGCGATTTCTTTGACGCCGTAACTGGTTCGTTGGGTCGTTGTCATGGTCGTGACATCAACTCTAATTCATGATTAACCACTAATGAACACCAATGGACACGAACAGCGGAAAGTTATTGGCCAAAGAAGAGGTTTTTCAAATTGTCAGCTGTGCCATTGAAGTTCTTAACGCGCTTGGTCACGGACTGGTTGAGAAGCCATATGAAAATGCGTTGACAGTTGAATTTGGTCTCCGAAACGTTCCTTTCCGGCAACAACCTTTGTTCGATGTCCTCTACAAGGAACACAAGGTCGGTCTCTTCATCCCCGATCTGATCGCATTTGATGCTGTTGTCGTGGATACCAAGGTGATCGACAGAATCACTGATCATGAGCGCGGGTTGATGTTGAACTATTTGCGAATCACGAACCTGCGCGTTGGAGTTATCCTTAATTTTAAGCACGCCAAATTGGAGTGGGAGCGAATCGTTTTATAAATTCGTGTTTATTAGTGTTCATTCGTGGTTGTTCCGACAGATCTCGTGGGTGGCCCGTCGTAGCCGTGGTTGACCGGATCGATCCGGCGCATCGGTTTCTCACGTGTTTGCTCTTCAATCACATGTGCCACCAGTCCGGGCGTTCGCGCGATCATAAAAATACCGTTGAACGCTGCGGGATTCATTCCTAAATCGGCGAGAATCGCGCCGATGGCGCCGTCCACATTGATCGGCAACGCTTTCCTGGCGTCGGCGAAAGATTTTTCCACGGCCCGCGCCGCTTTCATGTGCGGGCCGTCGACGCCGGCTTCGCGCGCCAATTCGAACAAACGCGCCGTCCGCGGGTCCTTGGTGTGATAGCGATGACCAAATCCCGGCATTCGCTCGCCGGCTTCCTTCATCGCCGCGAGCGTGCGCGTGGCGGCTTCGTCCATTGAAATGGATTCGGTCGTTGTGCGATCCGCGATTTTTTTCAGTTGCCGGGCGCAATCTTCAATCGCGCCGCCATGATGACGATTGATCGACATGATGCCGGCGGCGACGGACGCGCTCAACGATGCGCCGGTTGATGCGGTTGTTCGTGCAGCCAATGCGCTTGGAGGCGTCGCGCCATGATCGATTGACGACACTAAAATCCCGTCCATCAATCGTCCGATCGCGGGCGACGGCAGTTCGCCGGTCAAAATTAAATAAACCGCCGCGCCGAACGAAGCACGTCCCATCAATTCGGCGATGTCGTATCCGCGCACCGCGACTCGATTCGGTTCGATCCGCGTTACCGCAGTGTTCCAAACCGCGTTCTTCTCGGCTTCACTCATAAGGCTCTGTCCTTTCATTTGCTTCAAAATATTGACGACCGCATCTGGCAGTTCACCGAATGCATCGACCACGGTCGCGCCGGCTCCGCGCAACGCTTTCACTTTGCCGGCGTGCGTGCCGCGACCACCTTCAATGATTGCTCCGGCGTGACTAAAGCGAGTGCCTTCGCGCGCCGCTTTCCCGCCGATGTATGCGATCACCGGCTTGGTTACTTTTCGATCGCGAATCAGCTGCGCCAGTTCCTCCTCTTGGGACGAACCAATTTCACCAAAGATCACGATTGCTTCGGTGAGCGGATCCGCTTCAAACATCAGCGCCGCGTCAGGGATGCGAATTCCGAGGACCGCGTCGCCGCCAATGTGCGCGATGGTTGAAATGCGCACTCCCGACTGGCCCAGATAATAACCGGTACTCGAAGCCATTCCGCCGGAGCGACTGATCACGCCGACACCTTTCGGAATTCCCGGCTTAAACCATTGCCTCGCGCTTTCCGCGCGACCACCGATCATGCCGACGACGGCTTTGCCCGGGCTCAATACACCAAGCGTGTTTGGCCCGACAAACATTGCGCCATTGGCTTTGGCTGCCGCCGCGATTTGCATCGCGTCCCATACCGGCACGCGATCGGGCACTAACACCGCGAGCTTGATCCCGGCTTCAATCGCCGAAATGGCAGCGTCTTTCACCCCGGCCGCAGGCACAAAAAGGACGGAGATGTCGATCTTGCCGAGAGCTTTGACTGCGTCCTGTGGCGTATTGAACACCGGCACTCCAAGAACGGTCTGCCCGCCTTTTCCCGGCGTCACCCCCGCGACAACGTTGGTTCCGTACTCGCGCATCAGACGCGTGCGCGCCTGGCCTTCGCGGCCAGTGATCCCTTGCACGAGAACGCGCTTCGTTTCGTCGATTAAAATTGCCATTTAGCGCGCGCCTCCAATTAATTCGTCCAGGCCGGGAATATCGAGCTCAAGGTAGAAGCCGTCGACTCCGGCGAGTCGACACTCGACATCGCATGCGAGTAACTCGGAATCTTTGTTGGCGAACTCTTCCCCGCTTAGCGGGGCGGGCGAACCCTTATGATCAACAATTAATCCGCCGGAGTGCGTTTCGACAGCGCGCCGAATCTCTGGCCATTTTGCGGTGTCGATCCAGACACGACCACTTTTGACCGAAAGTGCTGTGGCCGATTTATCTTTTACGAACTTCGGAATACGTGGCGCGCGGGGTTTCCACTTGGTGCCGCCCGAGTTCGCGACAAGTTCTGAGAAGCGCGCTGCGATCGTCGCCGGTGTGTCAGTCTTGCGATGACCCTCGACCGGCGCGCGAAGCAGCTTGGACATTCGACCTAAAATATCGACGGCGCGATCTTCCGTATTCCCCCCTAAGCGAATCACGGCGGGAATATCGAGATCGAGTTCCCAGAATGCTTTGGCCAGCCCGTACGCCGACCAATATTGTTCCTGACTCGCAACGCCGGAGCCGGAACCGAAATATCCCACCAACCCGGGCTGGGCCAAAATGATTCTGGCGGCGCGATACACTTTGGACGCGGACGGATTGCCGCTGGTGTCGGTGAAATTCGCGATGGTAAATCCGGCGTTCACAATCGCGTCCATCGACATCATCGATCCACCGCCACCGGCGCCGTGAAAACCGACGATACCTTTGGAATCTTTGGCGGCTGCGGTCGCCAACTGCGCGAAATAAAATGTGCCGCGATGATCGTTTTGCTCGACCGCGTAAGCGACGCGCTCGAGAGCGGTCGGCGGATGATCGAACTCGCGCGCAATCTCGATTTTCAATTCGGGATGCCGAACGACGGCGTAATCATCGATCGTAATGCGACAATCGGCGGCGACGAACTGGCCATCTTTGGTCAACACCAGCGGATTAATTTCAAGCGAGCGGGCTTCGACACTGCGCGCTGCGTCAAATAATTTTTGAATTGTTTCGGCGAGTTGCTTTGTGTGTGCCGGTGAAAGCCC
>Ga0193751_1001412_pt1 | contig 15405 bp, 17 predicted proteins | sample L1c2metaG_FD_143050 | JGI IMG/M metagenome (GOLD analysis project Ga0193751, IMG submission 143050) | Soil microbial communities from a riparian zone of the East river system, Colorado, United States - L1c2 | ecosystem: Environmental > Terrestrial > Soil > Riparian zone | place: USA: East River... | reverse complement strand
GCTGCAGATCCTGGAGGAGGGAAAGCTGACCGACGCCCAGGGGCGCCGCGTCGACTTCCGGAACACGATCGTGATCATGACGTCGAACATCGGCGCCGCTTCGATCTCGAAGAACCAGTCGTTCGGATTCTCGGTCGGCGACGAGAGCGGCCTCTCGTACGACGAGATGAAGTCGCGCGTCATGGGCGAGCTGAAGAAGGTCTTCCGCCCCGAACTGCTCAACCGCATCGACGAGATCATCGTCTTCCACAAGCTGGACAAGGAAGAGATCAAAACGATCGTCGACCTGCTGCTGAAGCGCCTGCGCGAGCAGATGGCGACGCACGAGGTCACGGTGGAGCTGACCGACGAGGCGAAGGATCTGCTCGTCGACAAGGGCTACGACGCCGCGATGGGCGCGAGGCCGCTGCGCCGCGCGATCCAGCGCTACATCGAGGACCCGCTCGCCGACTACGTGCTCGGCCGGCAGCTCGAGCCCGGCTCGACCATCCTCGTCAGCCGCAAGGCCGGCGTCGAGGATGGGGAAGCGGACGAAGTGGACATCACCGTCATCCCCGGCGAGATGACTCCGGAGAAGGTCACCGTCCCGCCGGACGAGCCTTCCGCAGTAGCCGAAGACTCGGAGGAATAAGACAGCAGGTACCTGGTACCGCACCGCGGTACCAGGTACCGGTCTTTCGCTGCCCTGATTACGCCGCTACAGGCTTCGCGGCCACAGCCCGCAGGCCGAAGAACGAGGTGCCGGTGCGGAGTGCTCCGCCGGCGGTGAGGACAAGGAATCCGATGCCGCTGAGCAGCAGCGCGATTCCGACGACGATCCCGAAGGTGCCGAGCTGCTCCGCCATGAAGGACGTGTTCAGCGCGGTCGTCAGCGCGGTCTCGGTCACCCACACGTTGCGGGCGCCGTTCGCCACGGGCTGCTTGGTCTGCGGATCGATGAGCGCGAAGTCCTTGTTGCTCGTCGCGCCGTCCGGGGTGAGCTGAGCCTTCGGCGTGCCGGGCTTGGCCACGTACTGGCCCATCTGGGCGTAGACGAAGCCGCCGGTCGCCTCGAGCGCGTGGATCTGCATGTACTGGGCGAAGCAGCGCGCGCGGTTGCCGGAGTTGACGGACTGACCGGCGACGCTGCACGTCGGCAGGCTGATGTTCTTCAAGCCGGCGGCGGCCGCCTCGGCCTTGATCCCGGCCGGGGTCATGTCGGACGTGCCGACGATCTGCTGCTGCTTCAGCTCGGAACTGACGGTGCTCTTGCCGTTGCTCCCGAGGGCGATCGCCGCGATCCCGAATGCAATCAGGATGATTCCTGCGGCGACTCCACCGAGCTCGAGAATCCGCTTCATGACATCTCCTTCGATCTGGCTTCCATGAGTGCTGAAGTCATCGTGCTCGGCGCACCTCCCGCCGCCAGCAGGGTCGACGCGGAACCGCCCTGCGGATTTCCCCCTATCGCCTGTCGGAGGTGAAGCAGCCCGCTGAACCACCCATAGGGGGAAGAGTCAAGCGCCCCCGCGAGCGGAGGATCACATCAACAGGAACGGGGCCCCGATGCGGCGGGGGCTCGGCTCTCCTCGGGCGATACGAAAGCGGCTCCCTGCGGCGGGAGCCGCTTTTTCTTTGCCGGAAAGCCGTGACGAACCCGTCCGCTTGGCTCCGTAGGGTGGAGTCACATGGCCAAGCCTGCTGTTCAGTACGCGTGCACGGAGTGCGGCTACGCCTCCGGGCGCTGGTTCGGGAAGTGTCCCGGCTGTGCGACGTTCGGGACGCTCGTCGAGGAGTCGGTAACTCAGGCGCGTAGCGCAGGGGCGAAGGCGCCTTCGAAGCCGCTCCTCAGGCTCGTGGACGTCTCGGCGGAGGAGGCCGAGCGGATCTCCACCGGCGTCCCGGAGCTCGACCGTGTCCTCGGCGGTGGGCTCGTGCCCGCGTCGCTCGTCCTCGTCGGCGGCGAGCCCGGGGTCGGCAAGTCGACGCTGCTGCTCACCGCCCTCCAGGCCATGAGCGCCACGCATCGGACGCTCCTCATCACCGGCGAGGAGTCGATCGCGCAGGTGAAGCTCCGCGCGGAGAGGCTGGGCGGGGCTGCGAACGTGGAGGTCTTGGCCGAGACCGACCTCGACGTGGTCTGCGAGACGCTCCAGGCCGAGCGCCCCGACGTCTGCGTGATCGACTCGATCCAGACCCTGTACGCGTCGGAGCTCGCGTCGGCGCCGGGGTCCGTGGCGCAGGTGCGGGAGGCTGCCGGCCGCCTGTTGCGTGTCGCGAAGGAAGCCGGCGTCGCCACCATCCTCGTCGGCCACGTGACGAAGGACGGGACGGTCGCGGGCCCGCGCGTGCTCGAGCACCTGGTCGACTGCGTCCTCCAGTTCGAGGGCGACCGCTACCACGCGCATCGCATCCTGCGCGCGGCAAAGAACCGGTTCGGTTCGACGAACGAGCTCGGGGTCTTCGAGATGACCGGCGCCGGCCTCGTCGGCGTTCCCGACGCGTCGGCGCTCTTCGGTCACACCGTCGAGGGCGAGCCCGGAGCCGCTGTTGCATGCGTCCTCGAGGGCACGCGGCCGATCCTGCTCGAGATACAGGCGCTCGTCTCGCAGAGCGAGCTGGCGATGCCCCGCCGCGTGGCCACCGGCATCGACCCGAAGCGGCTCGCGATGATCGTCGCCGTGCTCGCGCGCCACGCCGGGATCGGGCTGGGACAAGCCGACGTCTTCGTCAACGTCGCGGGCGGCGTCCGGGTCGACGAGCCCGGTGCCGACCTCGCCGTTGCGCTCGCGATCGCCTCGGCCGCCAAGCGCACACCGGTGCGCGCCGCCATGGCGACGTTCGGCGAGATCGGCCTCACCGGCCGTCTCCGGCCGGCGGCCCAGGCCGAACGCAGGCTGGAGGAGTGCGGGAAGCTGGGCCTCCGGCTCGTCGTCGTCCCGGCGGGCACGCCCGCCCATGGCACACTCCAGATGGCGCAGGCCGAGACGCTGCGTCAGGCGATCCGGGCGGGACTCGATGACCACAGAGCCGACGAAGGAGACGAGCGAACGTAGGGCCGAGCGGCTGGGCGAGCTCGGGTTCACACGCACGCCCTCGGAGGACGATCCGCGCCGCGACGCGGCGCTGCTGGCTGCGATCGAGAAGATCGCGCCCGGGACGCCGTTCCGGCAGGCGGTCGACGACGTCATTCGCTCGCACGAGGGCGCGCTCATCGTGATCGGCGACCCGGGCGAGCTCGCGTTCCTCTACTCGGGCGGGATCCGCCTGGACGCGCCGTTCCGTCCCCAGCTGCTGTACGAGCTCGCGAAGATGGACGGAGCGATCATCGTCGACACCGCGATCAAGCGACTCGCGTGGGCGAACGTGCAGCTCATGCCCGACCCGACCATCCCGTCCGACGAGACGGGAACGCGTCACCGTACCGCCGAGCGCGTCGCCAAGCAGACGGGCGCGCTCGTCATCTCGGTGTCGCAGCAGCGCGAGACGGTGACGATCTTCGTCGGCCCTGCGCGGTACCAGCTCAACCCGGTCGCGGACGTCCTCGCGAAGACGAACCAGGCGCTGGGCACGCTCGAGACCTACAAGGCGCGCCTGGAGCAGGTGCTCACCCGGCTGACCTCGCTCGAGTTCCAGAACGCGGTCGTGCTCGACGACGTTCTTGTCGTCCTCCAGCGCGCGGAGATGACCGCGCGCATCGCCGATCGCATCAGCCGCGACTGCGTCGAGCTCGGTGCGGAGGGCCGCCTGATCCGGCTGCAGCTCGACGAGCTCGTCGGCGACGTCCCGGCGGAGCGCGACGCGATCGTGCGCGACTACCACTCGGGTGGATCCGCGCCGGAAGCGACCGCGGCGCTCGAGCGGCTGCGCCGCTTCTCATACCGCGAGTTGCTCGAGTTCGACCGCCTCGTCGACCTGCTCGGCTACGACCGGACGATCAATCCGCTCGACTTCAGCGTCTCCTCGCGCGGCTACCGGGTGCTCTCGCACATCCCCCGGCTGCCCGACGCGATCGTCCACCGGATCGTCGACGACTTCGGCTCCCTGGACACCGTGGTCAAGGCGTCCCAGCGCGACCTGGAGGGCGTGGAGGGGGTCGGCGCCGTGCGGGCACGAGAGATTCGGGCCGGGCTCCGGCGCCTCCAGGAGCACAACCTGGTGGACCGCTACCTCCAGCCGTAAAAACCCCAGGAAAGGCCGGAAATGTGCCTTTTCCAGCCATTTCTGCTAACCTTGGGTTCATCGGGCCGGCGCCCACAACGCGCCGGCTCTTTTGGCGAAACGCGCATCGAGAAGGGGAGGTCGGCGTTGTACAAGGTCGGCGACAAGGTGGTGTATCCGCACCACGGTGCCGGGACGGTCGTCAAGAAGGAGTCGCGCGAGGTGCTCGGCCAGAAGCGCGAGTACCTGACGATCAAGATCCTGCATAACGACATGACCGTGCAGGTCCCGTGCGAAAACGCCGACCAGGTCGGTCTCAGGCGCGTTATCGGCGAGAAAGAGGTCGGGGTCGTCCTCAAGGCCCTCACCGGCGGCTCGACCGAGATGCCGAAGAACTGGAACCGTCGCTTCAAGCACAACCGCGACAAGATGAAGACCGGCGACATCCTCGAGCTCGCCGAGGTCGTCCGCAACCTCTCGCTGCGCGACAACGAGAAGGGCCTCTCCACCGGCGAGAAGCAGATGTTCGTGAAGGCGAAGAAGATCCTCGCCTCCGAGCTGATGTACGCCAAGGGCATGGACGAAGAGGAGTGCGCCGAGTGGCTCGAAGGCGTTCTCACCGGTGTCGAAGGCAACGGCAAGAAGAAGGCGACGGCGAAGAAGAAGCCCGTCGCCGCCGCCGTCTAGCCGGCGTCACAGGCATGTCCGTCTGGGCGATCCTCGTGGCTGCGGGCCGCGGGGAGCGACTCGGCTCGGACCAGCCCAAGGCCTTCGTGAAGCTGGGCGAGCTGCCGCTGCTGGCGGAGCCGCTGCGCCGTCTCGACGACAGCGAGTGGGTGGACGCGATCGTCGTCGTCGCCCCGCCCGGGTGGGAGGAGCCGGCGATCCTGCTGGCCGAGGAGCTCGGCTGCGCCAAGGTGCGCGCCTGCGTTGCCGGCGGGGAGACGCGGGCCGACTCGGTGCGCGCCGGCCTCGCCGAGGTCCCGGACGACGCCGCGGCAGTGCTCGTGCACGACGCGGCGCGGCCGCTGCTCACGGACGAGGTGATCGGGCGCGTGCTCGCGCCGCTCGCCGACGGCTGGGAGGGCGTCGTCCCCGGGCTCCCGGTGTCCGACACCGTGAAGCGCGTCGGCTCGGACGGCGGCGTCGAGGAGACGGTGGCGCGCGCCGGGCTCTGGACCGTGCAGACGCCACAGGCCTTTCCGGTGGACGCGCTGCGCCGAGCCCTCTCCGGCGGCGCGGACGCAACCGACTGCGCCGGCCTGGTCGAGGCGGCCGGGGGCCGTGTGAAGGTCGTCCACGGCGATCCGCTGCTCCTGAAGGTGACGACCGCCGAGGACCTCGCCCGGGTGGCTTCGCTGCTGTGATCGTCGATTACCACATGCATCTGCGCAACGAACGGGGCGGTATCGACCACACCGTGGGCGCAGTGGAGCCGTTCGTCGCGCGCGCGCGCGAGCGCGGCGTGGACGAGATCGGCTTCACCGAGCACGTGTACTACTTCGAGCAGACGCAGGCGCTGTGGCCGTGGCCGTACTACCTCGAGCGCTGCCACTTCGACCTCGACGCCTACGTCGACGCCGTGCTCGAGGCGAAGCGCGGCGGCCTGCCCGTGAAGCTCGGCCTCGAGGTGGACTGGATGGGAGAGCGCGCCGGCGAGCTGGCGGAGATCCTCGCCCCGTATCCGTGGGACTTCCTGCTCGGCTCCGTGCACATGGTGGGCGACCAGGCGATCGACAACGGCGTCGGCCTCGGCATCTGGGCCGAGCTCGCGGAGGACGAGGTGTGGTCTCGCTACGTCGAGGAGCTCACGGCGGCGGCGAGGAGCGGACACTTCGACGTGCTCTCGCACCCGGATCTCGCCAAGATCTACGGCGTGCGCGGAAGCGATGAGCTGTACGGGGAGCTGGCGGCCGCGGTCGACGCCGCCGATGTCGCGCTCGAGATCTCGACCGCGGGACTGCGCAAGCCGGTGGGCGAGCTCTATCCCGACGCGCGACTGCTCCGTCTCTCGTCGGCGCCGGTGACGTTCGCGTCCGACGCCCACGAGCCCGTGCTCGTCGGCGAAGACTTCGAGGGCGCGGTCGCGTTCGCGCGCGCGAACGGCCGTGACACGGTGAGCGTCTTCGACGGGCGCGTGCGGAGACAGGAGCCGCTCGGGTGAGCGAGTACCGCGTCGGCACCGGCTTCGATGCGCACGCTCTCGTGGAGGGCGTGCCGCTCGTCCTCGGCGGGGTTGTGATCGACCATCCGCGCGGCCTCGCCGGCCACTCGGACGGCGACGTGCTCGCGCACGCACTGACGGATGCGATCCTCGGCGCCGCCGGTCTCGAGGACATCGGCGCGCTCTTCCCGTCCGGCGACCCGGCGCACGCCGGCGCGGACTCGGTCGAGCTCCTGCGCGAGGCGTGGCGGCAGGTGCAGGACGCCGGCTGGGAGCTCGTCAACGCCGACGTCGTGCTCATCGGCGAGGAGCCGCGGCTTGCGCCTCACCGCGACGCGATGCGCGGGCGGCTCGCCGGCGCGCTCGGCGTCGAGCCGGAACGGGTGGCCGTGCGGGCGACGACGACCGACGGTCTCGGCTTCACCGGCCGCGGCGAAGGGCTCGCCGCGCAGGCCGTCGCGCTGCTGCGCCGATGAAGCTGAGGATCGTGACGCACGTGGAGCATCCCAAGCTCCGCGGGAAGCTTCCCGACCTGTGGCCGGAGTTCATGCACCACGATGCGGTGGTCTCGTCCTTCTGGCCGCAGCTGTACGAGGTCTATCCCGACTTCCAGCTGTGGGTGCTCGACGGCAGGAGGCTCATCGGGTACGCGTGCACGCTGCCGGTGGTATGGGACGGCGTCCCGCAGGCCAACGGTGTCGACTGGGCCGTGACGGACGGTCCGGGCGGGATGCCGACGACGCTGTGCGCGATCGTCGCCGGGCTCGTCCCGTCGTATCGTGGACACGGCATCAGCGCCGTCGTGCTCGGCCGCATGACGAAGCTCGCCGCAGCGCACGGTCTCGACTGCATGATCGCGCCTGTCCGGCCGACGTGGAAGGAGCGCTACCCGCTCACGCCGATCGAGCGCTACGTCGACTGGCGGCGCGAGGACGGCTTACTCTACGACCCGTGGCTCCGCACGCACGAGCGGCTCGGCGCCGAGCTGCTCGCGCCCGCTCCGAGCTCGATGACGGTCGCGGGCACGCGCGACGAGTGGGAGCAGTGGACGTCGCTCCAGTTCCCCGAGGACGGCGAGTACGTCGTCCCCGGCGCGCTCGCTCCGGTTCGCTTCGAGGGCGGCACCGGGACGTACGTCGAGCCGAACGTGTGGATGCGGCACCCGATCGAGGAGCCGCAGCCCTTTTAGTTAACGGCTGCGGCGCTGTGCGTCGCGGCGCTGCTTGTCGAGGCGCCGGCGCATCTGCCGGTTCGTTGCTTCCTCGGCCATCCCGCCGCCCTGCTGGTCCTGCATCTCGATCAGTGCCCGTCGCTCCTCGCGCGACAGCCTCGACATCGCCTTCTGGGCCTGCTGCGGGTCGTGCATCTGCTTCGCGTGCGGCTGCAGCTTGCGCATCGCGCTCGCGAGCTCGGGGTTCGAGCGCTCGAGCGCGGCGGTGGATGCCTTCTCCAGCCAGCGCTTGAACAGCGGAACCTTCGCGATCAGGGTGATGACCGGGCGCAGGTAGCGGCCGTTCTGGATACGCCCGAGCAGGGCCAGGACGCCCATCAGGACGAGGAGCCCGAGCAGGATCCAGAGTGGGATCAGGAGCGTGACGATCGACGCGATCACGGCGAGGATGGTAGCGAGACAAGGCCGTCCCGCACGTGCACGAGCCCGTCCCGGGCCAGCGCCGTGACGGCTTCGTCGTCCGACGGCTGCTCGCCGGCCACGACCGCTCGGAGTGCCTGCGCCCGCCGCTGCCGGAACGAGCCCTCCAGCGGGCCTTGCTTGCGCAGCGGCTCGTAGCGGCGGCCGCGCGACGGGCATCCCTCTGCGAGCGGACAGACGCCGCAGCGCGGGATGCGTGCGAGACAGACGGTGGCGCCGAGATCCATCAGCGCCTGCGCCGCCGCCGGTGAGAACGTCGCGCCGGTGCGATCGGTCACGCGGCGGACGTTCACGTCCTCGGGCAGGACGTCGCGGCTGAACGCGAAGCACGCGACAGCGTCCGCGGTGTAGCGCCCAACGCCGGGCAACTCGGTGAGGTCGTCGGGCCACCCGTGCGCAGCGATGTGCTGCGCAGCGCGGTGGAGGTTGAGCGCGCGGCGGTTGTAGCCGAGGCCTTGCCACTCCGTGATGACATCTCCGGGTGACGCCGCCGCGAGTGCGTCCACGGTCGGCCAGCGCTCGAGCCACCGTTCCCAGCGCGGCACGACGCGCTCGACCTGCGTCTGCTGTGCCATCACCTCGCTGACGAGGATCGCATACGGGTCGCGCGTCCTTCGCCACGGAAGGTCGCGGGCGTTGCGCCGGTACCAGTCGAGGAGCTCCGCCTCCACGATCGGAGACTACGCTGTGCCCCGGTGATCGACCTCCGTTCCGACACGCTGACGAAGCCCACCGCCGGCATGCGCGCGGCGATGGCCGCCGCCGAGGTCGGCGACGAGCAATACCTCGAAGATCCGACCACGAACGAGCTTCAGCGCCGGATGGCGGAGCTGCTCGGCCATGAAGCCGCGCTCTTCCTGCCCACCGCGACGATGGCGAACCAGGCGGCGCTGCGCGCGCAGACAACGCCGGGGTCGGTGCTGCTCGCGGAGGAGCGGACGCACATCCTCGTGTACGAGTGGGGCGGACCGGCGATCCACTCCGGACTGATCATGCGCGGCATGCACGCGCAGGCAGGCCGCGTCACGCCGGAGCACATCGCTGCCGTCCTCGACCCGGATCTCGGCCCCGGTGGGATCGTCGTGCTCGAGAACACGCACCGCAGCTCGGGTGGCCGCGTGTGGCCGCTGGACGAGTTCGAGGCGACCGCCGCCGCCGCGCGTGAGCGCGGCGCAGTCGTGCATCTCGACGGCGCGCGCCTCTTCAACGCGTCGGTCGCCGCGGGCCGAGTGCCTTCGGACTGGGCACGCATCGCCGACTCCGTGACCATCTGTTTCTCGAAGGGCCTCGGCTGCCCGACCGGCGCGATCCTCGCCGGCTCGTCAGCGCTCGTCGAGCGCGCGTGGGAGAGCAAGTACCTGTTGGGCGGCGCACTGCGCCAGTCGGGCATCCTCGCCGCGGCTGCGCTGTACGCGCTCGATCATCACGTCGACCGTCTCGCCGACGACCACGCGCGCGCCCGTCGCCTGGCGGAGGGGATCGGAATCGATCCCGCCGAGGTGGAGACGAACTTCGTCGCCATACCGGATCCATACGGTGACGGCAGCGTGCGTGCGGCCGACGCCGGCGTCGCGCTCGGTGAGCTTCGGCCCGGATGGCTCCGCGCTGTCACGCATCTCGACGTGTCGGACGGCGACGTCGACGCGGCGATCGATGCAATCGGCACGCGCGTTGTCAACACCGTTTGAGGCACCCTCCCTGAGGGATCGACTCGTGCGTGGCGTGCGCCGATGACCTCTGCATCACGACTTCGCATTGCGGGCGGGGTCGATGGCAATGGCGAAGGATGGCTCTGCGGCTCATGGCTGACATTCACGTCGGTGAGGACGTCATTTACCGCGGACGCGTGTTCCGCGTCTGCGGTATCTCGCCCATGAGCGCGAGCCCTCGTCGCTTCCTGCTCGAGGATCCGGACACGGGCGAGAGCGTCGAAGCGCTGCAGGACGACGTCGAGTCGGTCGACGACCGCGACTCAGCCGCTTAAGCCGACGAGCGTCGACTTCATGTCGGCGGCGGTGAATGGCCAGAGGTAGAGCGCGCGTTCGTAGCCCTGCGCGTCGACGACGTATGCGGCTTCCGTGTGAACGATGTTGTGCACCTCGACGCCGGCGATCGTCTTCGCCTGGTCGAGCACGCCGATGTCGTAGTGCTTCCAGACGGCCGCGAGCTGCGACGGCGTTCCGACTGCCCAGCGAAACTCGCTCCCGACCTTCCACTTCTGAATGTCCTGCAGCAAGTAGCGGCGCGCGTTTCCGAAGACATTGACGCTGACCGAGACGATGGCGGGGCGAGCCGCCGGGGGCAGGCTGCGGACGACGTCACCAAGTCGCGCCGCCTCGATCGGGCAGTAGTTTCGGCACAACGGATCGAGGAACGTGACGACGACGGTTCGGCCGTGGTACGCCGCAAGCGAGACCGGCCTCCCGTTCTGATCGCGGAGCGAGAAAGCGGGTGCGCGCTTCGCGCCGGAGGCCCATTTCGTCGCCGGGCCGCCGATGATCGCGCCGCCGGACTGCATCGCCGGCGAGCTCCCGCACCCGGCGAGCAGGAGAACGGCAACCCCCAAGATCGCCCCGCGCATGCGCACGAGCACCACGGCCCGAGGATACTCGCTCGTCACGCTTAGCGCCCTCTCAGGAACGTCTCAGGGCTTCTCAAGCGGCGCGCTAGATGATGCAGGCATGACACTCACAACCGCAATCATCGCCAACGCGATCCTCATGGCCGGCATCGTCGCCGCGCTCGCCCGCTACATCCATCTTCCCCTTCCGGATCGAGAAGCAGCTGCTGAAGCTCGAGCACGCCTACGCCGTTGACGTTCCGGACGAGGAAGAGCGCGAGCTCTCGCTGGCGGCCTGACCGTTACGGCGCGAGGCCGAGCGCGAGCCGCTCGACGGCGACCGGCTCGGCCTCGACCTCCGCTCCGACCGGCAGGGCGAGCGAAAACACGGTCCGCCCGTCGCGACGCTCGACCGTGCAGCGGCCGCCGTGCGCTCTGGCGATCGCGGCGACGATCGCGAGCCCGAGTCCGACGCCGCCCTGCGCACGAGTGCGCGCGTCGTCCGCGCGCGCAAAGCGGTCGAAGATGCTCCCGAGCGCGTCCTCGGGGACACCCATTCCCTCGTCGGCCACTTCGAGGACGATCTCGCCTCCGACCGCGTGCCCGCGCAGCGTGATTCCGGCGCGCGGCTCGGTGTACTTGACCGCGTTCTCGAGGAGCGCGTCGAGCGCGCTCCGCAGCGCTTCGGGATCGACCCGCGCGACACCGGCCAGATCCAGATCGAGCCGCCAGGCGCGCGGCGCCACCTCCGACCAGCGCATGAACACGTCCTCGAGGAAGCGGTCGATCTCGACGTCGCGCAGGACGACGAAATCCGGCTGCTCGGCCTTCGCCAGGAGCAGGAGCCGGTCGACGATCCGCTCCATCCGCTCGAGCTCGTCCAGCGCGACCGTCAGCTCGGGCGAGTCCGGCGCCTCGCGGCACAGCAGCTCGAGATGGCCGCGCGCGATGGTCACGGGCGTGCGCAGCTCGTGCGACGCGTCGTGGAGGAACCGCTCCTGCCGCTCGAGCAGCGACGCACGCATGTCCGCGACTGCCTCCACCTGGCGCAGCGCCAACTGCCGCCTGCGCGCGTGCCACACCATGGCGAGGAACATCGCCGACATGAGTGGCACCTCGAACAGCTCGCCCCACAGTTGGATGCCCGCGAACGCGTCGGCGAGGATGCTCGCGCCCGTCGCGAGGATGACCGTGGAGAGGATGAGGCCGGTCACGCCGGGCGACCACACGCGGAACCCGTAGACGATCGTCAGGCTGATCCACACGAAGTGGAACGGGACCGTCTCCCAGGCCGGCCACGCGATCATGGCCAGCCAGTTCGCGATCGCGAAGAGGCCCCACAGGACCTCTATCGCGTTACGCTGCAGCCAGCCTGTAGCCCGCATGTCGAATCGTTTCGATGTGCGCGTCGGGACCGAGCTTCTGCCGCAGGCGGCGGACGCAGACGTCGACGACGTTCGAGCCCGGGTCGAAGTCGTAGCCCCACACGTCCGCGAGCAGACGCTCGCGGCTGATCACTTCGCCCACGTGCAGGAGCAGGTGGTGCAGCAGGCGGAACTCGCGGTCCGAGAGATCGGTGACAACGTCGCCGACGCGCGCCTGGCGGCGCGCCAGGTCGAGCAGCACGGGCCCGGCATGCAGCACGTGCTCGTCGTCGCCGGGCGGAACGGTGCGGCGCAGCTGCACGCGGATGCGGGCGAGCAGTTCGTCGAGCGCGAACGGCTTCGAGACGTAGTCGGTTGCGCCGAGCTCGAAGCCCTTCAGCTTCGTGCGCAGGTCGCCGCGCGCGGAAAGGATGACGACCGGTAGCTGCGGCTGCTCGCGATGCAGCTCCTGCAGGACCCGAAGGCCGTTCATCCCCGGCAGGAGGAGGTCGAGGACGACGAGGTCCCACTCGCCCGCGCGCGCGAGCGAGAGGCCGTCCGGGCCGTCGTCAGCGGTGACGACGCCGTAGCCCTCCGCTTCGAGACCACGTCGAACGAACGCCTGAATGCGCGTCTCATCCTCGATCAGCAGGATCCGCATCGTTCCCCCTCGCGACTCTAACCCGGTGGCAGATGACGTGTAAATGACGCCGTGATGACAACTTCGTCATTTTCGGGCCCCGTTAATCGCGGTCCGGTAGAAAACCGGTCGGGGATGCGCGCCACGGGCTTTAAAGTGCTCGGAGTTGCCGTTGGATTGGCCGCCGCAGGCGTGCTGATCGGCCTGTACGTCTCCAAGCTCACCACCGACGCCGGCTCGGCCGCGTACACGGTCCCGGTGCAGACGCAGGGCGGCCACAAGGTGGTCGACCTCCAGCTCGAGACGGTGGCCGCCGTCGGCGGGCAGTTCAGCCCGGCCCACCCGGACTACGTCTCCTTCCTCGTCCGCGACACGCAAGGGAAGTGGCTGCGGCGCACGGTCTGGCGTCTGCCGGCGAACGCGACCGTGCACGTGACGATCTACAACTTCGACAGCGCGAGCGGCCTGCGCAACCCGCTCTATGCGCGGCCGCAGGGGGTCGACGGCAACTCGTTCCAGCTTGACGGCAAGCCGACGGTCGTCATCGACCCGACCGACACGTCGCACACATTTGCGGTGCCGGCGTACGGGCTGGTCATCCCGCTGTCCGGAATCCCGGACAGCGCGAAACACCCGTGTGGCTATGCCCCGTGTGCGCTTTCGCTGGACCACCGGACGATCACGTTCACCTTCCACACGGGCAAGGCGGGGCACTTCCGCTGGCAGTGCTTCGTGCCGTGCGCCGCCGGCTGGATCGACGGTTTCGGCGGGCCGATGCAGACCATCGGCTACATGGACGGCTTCCTCAACGTCATCTAGCCATGGCGACTCCGGCGAACCAACAGACGAACCACGGCAAGCGCGTCCTCGTCTTCGCGGTCGCGCTCAGTGTGGTTGCGACGACGCTCGTGGCCGTCTTCGGAGGCCGGTTCCTGCCGCCCGGGAACGACAGCGTCCAGGCGACCGGGCAGGTGCTCGATAACACGGTGATGCTCGCGATCGTCACACCGGTCATCGCCCTGCTCGCCGTCTTCTTCATCTATTCGCTCTCCCAGTTCCGCCATCGGGGAGGCGCGCTCGTCGACGGACCGCCGTTGCGCGACGACCCCGGCGTGCGCGTCTGGTGGATCGTCATCACTTCCGTGACCGTCCTCTTCCTCGCCGGGTTCGGAACGTACGAGCTGCTGCAGACCGGCTCCGGCGGGGGACAGGGGCCGAGCCCGATCGCGATTCCGAGTGGCACGAAGCTGCCGGTGCAGGTGATCGCGCAGCAATGGCAGTTCACGTATCGCTACCCGACCTACGGCGGGCTCGAGACGCCACAGCTCGTCCTACCGGCGAACACCGACGTCGAGCTGCACGTCACCTCGCTCGACGCGATCCATTCGTTCTGGGCGTACGAGCTCGGCGTCAAGGCCGACGCGAACCCCGGCGTCGACAACGTCGCGTACGTGCAGACAAAGGGGCCGCTCACGTTCCACGTCCGGTGCGCAGAGCTGTGCGGGCTCTGGCACGGCTACATGTTCAACAACGGCCGCGTCGTGCCGCAGGCGCAGTTCGCGGCGTGGGTCAAGTCGCAGCAGCGTGACTTCGCGCCGATCGCGAAGTATCTGCCGAAGTACTCGAAGATCTACTTCCCCGACCCGCAGAGGAGAGCCGGATGAGCGTCGCCCGCCGACTCGTCGGCTTCAACCTCTTCACCGCCTGCGTGCTCGGAATCGGCGGCTGGTACGCCGGCTGGTTCGCAGCACATGCGGTCTCCGGTCCGAGCCTCCATTTCTTCGGACAGATCGACTTCAACGAGCTCTCGCTTGTGCTCGGATACATCGGCGGCGTGCTCGGCTTCCTCATCGGGCTCGGCTTTTTCAACTATCCGCTCGCGCGCCTGCGCGGATATCCGCCGTCTCTGCGCGAGAAGGAGCAGGGTGGGATCGGCCGCTATTTCTCCCTGTGCACCGACCACAAGGTGGTCGGCATCCAGTACCTCGTCGGCATCGGGCTCTTCTTCTTCATCGGCGGCCTGAACGCGATGCTCATCCGCACCGAGCTGCTGCGGCCCGACCACCAGGTCTTGCCCGCGGGTACCTACCTGACCGTCGTCGGGATCCACGGCACGATGATGATGGGGATGATGTCGAGCGGGATCCTCGGCCCGTTCGCCAACTACCTCATCCCGATCCTCATCGGCGCGCGGCGCATGGCCTTCCCGCGCATCGAGGCGCTGACGTTCTGGCTCCTGATGGCCGCGGGCGTGATCCTCGAGACGACGATCTTCTTCGGCGGCTTCCCGACCGGCTGGACCGGCTACCAGCCGCTCGGCACCCAGGCCAATCCCGGAATGGAGTGCTACTACCTCTTCTTCGCGCTCGTCGGCGTCTCGATGACGCTGCTGGGGCTGAACATGATCGCGACCATCGTGACCATGCGCGCGCCGGGCCTGACCTGGACGCGGCTGCCGATCTTCGTCTGGGGCGTGCTCTCGACCGCGGCGCTGATGGTGCTCGCTGCGCCGGTGCTGATCGCAACGTTGTCGATGGCGATCATGGATCGCGTCGTGCAGACGAACTTCTTCGTCGCAGCGCAAGGCGGGAGCGCGTACCTGTACCAGAACCTCTTCTGGGTGTTCGGCCACCCGGAGGTGTACATCCTCGCCCTCCCCGGCTTCGCGATCGTGCTCGAGATCCTGCCCGTGTTCGCACGCAAGCCGTTGTGGGGCTACCGCCTCGCGGTCGGCGGGCTGCTCGGCGTGACGCTGCTCTCCTTCTTCGTGTGGCAGCACCACCTGTTCGTGAGCGGCATCAACGCCGACCTGCGCCCGTTCTACATGCTCTCGACGGAGATCATCTCGATACCCACGGGCTTCATCTTCATCTGCGTCATGGGCAC
>Ga0193751_1001411_pt1 | contig 15407 bp, 10 predicted proteins | sample L1c2metaG_FD_143050 | JGI IMG/M metagenome (GOLD analysis project Ga0193751, IMG submission 143050) | Soil microbial communities from a riparian zone of the East river system, Colorado, United States - L1c2 | ecosystem: Environmental > Terrestrial > Soil > Riparian zone | place: USA: East River... | reverse complement strand
GTTAGAGCTCGAGAGGCGCGGCGTCACGTTAGGCGTCATTTACGGTCTGCCCGGTGACGAAGAGGCAAAGAAACAGGATACGGCGGCGATTTCGTGGGGACGCCCTATCCGCAACCGCAGGATCGCGTTCGGGCGACGGAGCTTTTGGTGGCAGCCGTGCGCGGAGCTGGTCCGAGGCAGCGATCTGGTAATCGTGGAGCAGGCGAGCAGATTGCTTCTCAACTACGTGCTGCTCGCCCGACAGACGATGGGAGGCTCCAGAGTCGCCTTCTGGGGCCATGGCGGCGCGCCTCGGTTAGCGATGAGGAGTTGGCGGCGCTGCGTCTGCGCTGGAATATCCAAAGCCGAAACGTCGCGATATTTGTCGGTGGACTCTATGCCGAGAAACGGATCCAGTACCTGATCGAAGCTGCGCACGCCCTGCGCCGACGCGTGGCCGATTTCGAACTCATCGTGATTGGAGCCGGGCCGGATCAGCAACTGGTCGAGCAGGCCGCGCGAGAGCACCGATGGATCCACTATCTGGGTCCTTGCCTCGGCACGGACAAAGTCCCGTTCTTCGGCCTCTCCAAAGTCATGCTGCTGCCTGGGCTCGTCGGACTGGGCGTACTCGACTCGTTTGCGCTCGAGATTCCGCTGGTAACCGTGGACCTCGCGTTTCACAGTCCCGAGGTCGAGTACCTTCGACACGGCGAGAATGGCGTGAAGCTCCCCGCAGGCACCAATCCGGAGGAGTACGCCGCTGCCGTGTCCAGTCTGTTGGGTGATGAACGTGCGCGCGAGCACTTGCAGGCGGGCTGCCGCGTCGCTGCGCAGACGTACACGATCGAGGCGATGGTTAGCCGGTTCGCTGCGGGCGTCCTTCTGGCCATCGGTCGGGGCCCCGCCAACGCGGCCTGAATCGACAGTGGATGCCTCGTGTGCGCCATCGTGCGATATGCTCCGTTTACCGTCGTCAATTCATCAATTCTGAAGCGAATCGGGTAGGTATTTACGAGTTCACCACTTCGCGTGCTCGCGATCCACAACTACTACCAGCAGCCGGGAGGTGAAGACCAGGTCTTCGCTGCCGAAACCCGATTGCTCGAAGCCCGTGGCGACGAGGTGATTCGGTACACGACTCACAACGACAGAGTCGAATCTCTGCATTCCCTCGATCTGGCTCGCAAGACGATCTGGAATGAGCAATCTTATCGCGCTCTGGCCGACATCATTCGTGATCGGCGCCCAGATGTAATGCATGCGCACAACACGTTTCCGTTGATATCGCCGGCGGCATATGCGGCGGCACAGGACGGTGGGATCCCGGTCGTACAGACCCTGCACAATTTCCGCCTCCTTTGCGCGAACGGGTTGTTGTTTCGCAACGGCCGTGTCTGCGAAGACTGCATTGGTCGGACTATTCCGTGGCCCGGCGTGGTGCACAGGTGCTACCGCGGCAGCCTCGCCGCAAGCGCGGTGGTTGCGACGATGCTCCTCTATCACCGCGCCCGAGGGACATGGCAACGGGACGTGGATGTATTTGTCGCAACCACGGATTTCGCCCGCACCAAGTTGATCGAGGGGGGACTTCCGCCGGACAAGATAGTAGTGAAGCCCAACTTCGTTGAGTGGGGAGTCGACTCGCAGGCAGCAGACGACGAAGCCGAGCGTGATTACGTGCTCTATGTGGGCCGGTTGTCCGCGGAGAAAGGAATTCGAACGCTGCTCGCGGCATGGAATGCCTCCGCCGGGCTTCTGCCGCTACGCATAGCTGGCGATGGTCCGCTCAAAGATGAGGTGTTGCGAGCGGCTGCCGACAATCCGCTGATACGATGGTTGGGCTACCAACCTGCTGCAGAAATTCAACAGTTGCTGCGTGGTGCTCGAGCGCTCGTACTACCATCCGAATGCTATGAGATGTTTCCGCTCGTCGTGCTCGAAGCATTTTCGGCAGGGGTTCCAGTGATCGGCAGTAGAAGCGGGTCGCTCGAGTCGATAATCGAGGATGGCAAATCCGGACTCCTTTTCACTGCGGCAGATCCCGCGGCCCTCGGCGAGAAGGTGCGCTGGGCCTCGGCGCATCGAGACTCCATGTTGAGCATGGGTAGGAATGCCCGGGCAGTGTATCTCGAACGGTATACGGGCGCGGTCAACTACCAGCTGCTTCGCGCCGTCTACGCTCGCGCGGCCTCACATCGCGTAGAATGCCGCCGTGAGCCTGCTCGCGCGGGTGAGGTGCTACGTGGTGGACCGACGTGATGCGAATACTCCCCGTCGATCGGAAGGAGTCGCAGACGCCTGAATCGGGATTGGGCAAGCGCGCCGTTGCTGCAGCGCAGTGGCGGATCGCGTCGATGGCCTTCCAGATCGTGCTCGCGTTTCCAGCGGGCATTCTCCTCGCGCGTTTGTTACTTCCTGCAGATTTCGGCCTCGCGGGGCTGTGTGTCATCGTTGTCGGATTCATCACCCTCGCCTCAGATCTCGGTGTCGGCTCCGCGATCATTCAGAGGCGCGAGCTGACCGAGCGTCACCTGCGCGCATCGCTTACAGGCACCTTCTTGCTGGGCGTTTCGATTGCCGGCCTGCTCGCGCTCGCAGCCCCGCTCATTGGACAGTTCGTCCGAAATTCCGAGCTCGTGTCGCTGCTGCGCCTGCAATCGCTGATTTTCGTCACGACTGGCTGCGACACAGTCGCTCGGTCGATCCTGCAACGTCGCCTCGATTTCCGGCGGCTGTACATCATCGACATCACGAGCTATGCCCTCGGTGGGCTGCTGGTGTCGATAGGGTGCGCCCTCGCAGGGCTGGGCGTGTGGAGTCTGGTGATTGGCACCCTGTCGCAAGCCGCTGTCTCCTGCGCGATGAGCATGACAGCAGCGAAGGTGCCGTTACGGCCTCTTCTGGCGCGGCGTGAACTCGGCGAGCTGCTAGCTTTCGGTGTTGGCGTCAGCGCAAATAATCTGGTGAACTACGTTGGTCGCAACGGTGACAATTTTTTCATCGGACGGTTACTGGGCCCGACCATCCTGGGGTATTACTCGCGGGCATTCAACCTCATGATGATGCCGCTCAATTATGTGACGGGCGCCTTCTCCGCCATCCTCGTTCCGACGTTCGCGGAGATACAGCACCAGCGAGAGCGGATCGGAAGCGGATTTCTGATGACCGTTCAACTTGCGGCCATTATCGTTCTGCCCGTCGCGACGGGAATGATCGTCGCTGCGCCTCACTTGATTCTCGGTCTGTATGGCGACCGCTGGGCGGGAGCGATCCGCCCGCTTCAAGTCCTGTGTGTGGCCGCACTACCGAAAGCCGTCATGTCCCTCGCAGGTCCTGTGAATCGTGCCTGTAACCGCGTCGTCACGGAACTCTGGTTTCAATGTGCTTTCGCAGTCGCAGTTGTGGGAGCGACGATTCTCGGCTCCCGACAGGGCATTGTTGCAGTGGCCACCCTGGTATCGCTCGCCACCGCACTGATGTCCGTCGCCATGGCCACCCTCGCCCTTTCCCTCACTGGATCGACGTGGCGTGCCTTCATCGTCGCCCAGATTCCTGGCGCACTGGTGGGCCTTCTTTCAACCGCGATCGCCGTCGCGCTGCGCTTCACCCTCGAGCGTGCGGAATGGTCGCACCTCTCGATCCTCTTTGTCCTGGTGCTCGCCGGCGCGATCTCGATTCCGCTGGGGATTTACCTTCTCCCGGCGCGCGTCCGGCCCGCCGAATTGTTCTCCCTGCTCACGCCGCCGTTCAGAAGGCTACCGGCTCCGCTCCGAAAGGGCGCAATGTTCGTCCTCCGCACGACCCTCTGACGAAAGTCGCATCGATGCCAAGTACGTTGCGGTATCTGGCGGCGGAAGTGCTCCGACCTTTGCCGCTCAGCGCACTTGCGTGGCTCATGCCCCGGGATCCGATCGGATTCTATTATCACACCGTAGGCGAACGCCAACTGCCGTACGTTCGTCATCTGAACGCATGCAAGACGCCGCGCCAATTCGAGAGCGATCTCGAGTTTCTCTCCCGAAATTATCGTCCCGTCTCCTACGCCGACATCGAACATGGACGCTCTCGAGTACGGGATCGGCGCGCGCGCGTGATCGTGACATTCGATGACGGTCTGCGTGAGTGCTGCGGCGTCGTACGGACACTCCTTCTCAAACACGGTATCCCGGCGATTTTCTTCGTCACAACCGACTTTCTCGACAACCGCCGGTTGTTCTACAAGCACAAGGTGTCGCTTTGCGTCGAAGAATATTTGCGGCTTGCTCGAGTTGATCAGCTCTCCGCGCGCAAGGATCTGTCAGCCATTTTGAACGTCCCGATCCGACGGACTTCCAGCGTGATCGCGATCCTCAAGGGGCTGAAGGCGAGCGACGAGGATCGCCTCGATGCGGTCTGTGCTCGCCTCGGCGTCGATCCGGATGCATTCCTGCGTGCCGCCACCCCGTACCTCTCGAGCGCGGAGGTTCTGTCCCTCGCGACGGATGGCTTCACGATCGGAGCCCATGGCCGATCACACGTGTCGCTTGCTGCGATGACTCCTGAGGAAGCAGAAGCAGATATTGTCGATTCGTGCACGCGCGTAGGGAGGCTGATTGGCAGCGCGTCCGTACCCTATGCCTTTCCTTTTAATGGTCGCGGCGTCAGCGCGGCGCTTCTGCGGAAAGTCCGGGAGAAGCACCCTGAAGTCGGTCTGTTCTTCGACACGCAAGGAATGGGTGTAGACAACGCAGATGTCATCAACCGGATCGGCGTGGAGGGTCCACGCTTGCGCGGCGTCATCAGCGTGCCTACGGCACTCAGGCGTGCATACGTCACCGAGTTGAAGCGCGTGGTAATGGGGCCCCGCACGCGGAATGCACGCAAAGCAGGGGACGGAGCACCGCTCGACCGATGAGTGACGCCCAGAACCAGGTGGGGGGCTTCAGGGTGGCAGTATGCATCGCGACCTACCGGCGCCCCGCCGGGCTTGCACGTCTCGTCCGTGGTCTGCAGCTATTGGATCTGGAGTGTGACGAACCACTCTCTCTCGTTGTCATAGTAGCAGACAATGATCCCGCCGGATCCGCCAGCAACCTCTGCGCGCAGTTGTCCGGGGAGAGCCGCTGGACCATCAACTACGTCGCAGAGCCACGCAAAGGCGTAGCGTTCGCCAGAAATGCGGCAGTGCGCTGCGCGCTTGATCGGCGAGCGAATTACCTCGCGCTCGTAGACGACGATGAGGTGCCGAATGCGATGTGGCTCAAGGAGCTCTGGCTCACCATGACACGCTACCAAGCCGACATCGTCGCGGGTCCCGTCTTGCCTGATTTCGAGGGTCCCGTCGCTCGCTGGATGCTTGCTGGTGGGTTCTTCGACCGCCCTCGGCCCCAAACCGGGACGCGGCTCGATCGCACCCGTTCCGGCAATGTTCTCATGCGCGCCGATGTGTTCGAGCGGGTTGGTCGCCTTTTCGACGAGCGCTTTGTTTCATTGGGCGAAGACACGGACTTTTTCTTCCACGCGGCGCGCGCTGGCTGTACTATCGTGTGGGCCAACGACGCCATCGTGCGCGAGTCCATTCCGGAGAGTCGAACTCGAGTCGCGTGGCTTCTGAAACGGTCGTACAGTGTCGGCATCTTCTGGGGGCTATTCGACGCTGACCGTGCGGCCCTCCGTCGGGGAGCCTTGCGAGGGTTGCTGAAGGGCGCCTTGTGGTTGCCATGGTCGCTCCTGCATGGACGAGCAGAATCGGTCAAAGCCCTGCAACTCATTGCAACCGGGATCGGATATCTGCGGTCCGGTGCGGAATTCCGATTCAGAAAAAACCAACGCCATGGTGTCCAACCGACTCGCCGCACATGATGCCGCCCAGGCGCCGTAACGTCGCAGCGACACTGCCCCGCCATCGAGTCGTACTGTCACTTCTTGGCGGGCTCGAGATCTGTGGAGTCGTAGCCAGTCTATTCGTCCTGACGAATGGAATCCTGCCATTCCTCTTTCAGCGTGGTTCCGATGTGGACCGCTCTGACTCTCCCGTGATGATCGTGAGCATCATCTACTGGTGCTTCTACGCCTTCACTGCGGCGCAGGTGGTACTGCATCCACGCGACTTTGTCAGAGGCGCCTCCAAGGTGCCATTCCCCGTCGCCATCGTTTTGTTGGCACTTCTCTCTGCCTCGTGGTCGATAGACCCCAGCGAGACGATTCGCCGCACATTCGCCCTGGGAATGGCAACGCTCTTTGGCATCTACCTCGCCTTCCGATTCTCGCCGCAGAATCTGCTGCGGCTCATCGCGGGCGTGCTGGGCGCGTCCGCCGTGTTGAGCGCCGCCATTGCCCTCCTGCTTCCTTCGGTTGGAATCGGCCAGGGCGTTTTCGAGGGGAATTGGCAAGGAATTTTCAGGCATAAGAACTCGCTTGGCGAGATGATGCTGTTAACTGCCGTGATCTTCCGCTCTGTGCCGGGACGATCGTTGGGATCTCGGTTGATAGGTTGGGCCGGCGTTGCCTTGGCTGTCGCTCTCGTTTTCCTATCGCGATCGATAACAGCGCTGGTTGTTCTCGCAGCCGTTGGAGCGACAATGCCGCTGCTGAGACGATTCCGGCATGCACAGCTGCGATCCGCCTTGATGTTGATTGCAATATGTCTTCTCTGCACCACGGTGCTGATTACAATCGTGGATAGCGAGGTGGCGCTCACGATGACGGGGAAGGATGTCACTCTCACGGGCCGCACCGCGGTCTGGTCAGCGGTCATCAACCGGATCGCTGACCGGCCACTTCTCGGCTACGGATATGGCGCGTTCTGGCTACCCACTGGCGGACCCGGTGAAGGCGTCCGTCGGGAAGTCCAATGGCTCACACCACACTCTCACAATGGTTTCCTCGACTTCGGGGCTGATCTGGGCCTTGTTGGAGTACTGATGTTGATCGGCGCGCTCGCGCACGCCGGATATCGCGTCTGGAAGCGGTGGCACCCCGAGTTGGGCACCTCGGAGGATTGGTTTCTTGCATTTCTACTCGTCATTCTCCTGATGGATATCACGGAGAGCCTCATCTACGAACAAAATAACTTTGCCTGGGTTTTGCTCGTGACTGTGGCGGCCGTCAATGCCGGCAGTGTGGCGATCGCACGATCCAGCGCGAAACGGAGAGCCAGCGTTCCGAGGGTGATCGCACAAAGCGCAGGCACAGCGTAGTGGCACTCGCCGACGTTTGCCCAACCACAGCCGATGAAGCTGCCGGATCTTCACGGCCCGGCGTCAGCGTATGCGTGTGCACGTATCGCCGCCCGGCGCAGCTCGCAGCCTTAATCGAGCGGCTCGCGGCGCAGCAGGAACTGCCAGGGATCGCGGAGATGATCGTCGTGGAGAATGATGCCGCGGAGTTGGCGCGCGCCGTTGTCGAATCTGCCTGTGCGCCCTTTCGGCTGCATTACGACGTGATGCCGGTCAAGAACATCTCGCTGGCGCGAAACCGCTCCCTGGCGCTTGCACACTGCGACTGGATCGGATTTCTCGACGACGACGAGTTGCCGCAAGACGACTGGCTCGCGCGACTGCATGCCACAGCCGTGCGTTTCGGCGCCGACGGCGTGATGGGCCCGGTGCTTCCTGTCTTGCCCGACACGGCCCCCGAGTGGATTCGACGCGGCGATTTCTTCGCGCGTCCGCGCCACACGACCGGCACGCCGGTGCCGCTCAATGAATTGCGCACTGGAAACGCGCTGATCGCAGCCTCATGGTTGCGCCGATTCGATGGCCCGTTCGATCCCGCTGACGGCCTGACTGGCGGAGGTGATAACAACCTGCTGTCCCGGCTCGCTATCGCGGGCGCGAGATTTGTCTGGTGCGACGAAGCTATCGTGAGCGAAGCGGTGGCACCGGAGCGCCTGTCTCTCGGTTGGCTGGTACGCCGAGCGTACCGTGGCGGCCAGGGCTGGGCGCGCCATTCGCAGGCGCGCGGCTTCGGCTCGGGGGTCGCGCTGGGCGGCTTGCGTTTTGTTGCGCGCGTCGCGGCCGCGATGCTTGGTGCGCTGGCGCTGACGGTTGTCTCTCTCCCGCGCGGTCGCGCGCACTGGGTCCCCTGGCTGTGCCGGGCAAGCGCGCAAGCCGGCAAGCTGACGGCACTGGCCGGCCATCGGTATGAGGAATACCGTTGAAGGGAGCCCAAGTGGGCTGAGGACATCCCTGCGAGTTCCGGCTACATTCTCCCGTACCATGACCAAAGAAGTCGCCCCTCGCCTCGCCAGAATCGCGGCCCACCTCGCCAACTTTCAACGGGTGGCCTTGCTGTCACCATCAGACGAGGAGCGAGCGACGTTTCCGAAGGCGACCGTCATCGGGCGCCGCGACTGGAACCTCGATACGCCACGGCCGGACCTGCGGTTCGATATGATCATTGCCGGTCAGGCACGGCACGAAGCTCCTGATCCGGTGCGCCGGATGAGCAATGCGCTGGAATCCTGCCGTGTGCTTTTGCTAGCGGATGGGATCTCGCGTCGCTCAGATGAGCCCGAAGTGGCGCTCATTCGTGGTGCTCTCACCCACCCACTAATCAGGATTGATGATTATCCCAGCGGCGTCCGCCCGATCCTTCCCGACATGGCGCCGCTTGATGAAATCCTGCAGCAGTTCGAGGAACGCGGGATTCCGTATCATCTGGGGATCGTCCCGGCGATTCTGAACGACGATATGATCAGGACGTTGCAGAATCTTCACTGGATGATTCCGGCTCAGCACGGAGTCGATCACTGTTATCCCCGCTATTCTGCGCTGCTCATCCGAGTGCGCGATCCATATAACGAGCGCGGCACGATCGGTGGATTCAACGAGTTCAGTTGGCAGAGGGTTGAGACGATCGAACGGAAGCTCGAGCAAGGGAAGACGCTCCTCGAGGCAAAGCTAGGTCGATCGGTAGAGGAGTACATTCCTCCGTGCAATCGATGCAACCGCGCAACCGCCCGCGCACTTCGGGCGCTGGGGTTCAGGCTCTGCCTCTCGGAGAAGCGGGTGCCCGGCGGATTTCTGCCGGGACTCCGCTCTGATTTCTACGGCCGGTCCGCGGAGCTCGAGAACCGGCCGATCCCGGAAGTTATTGGGCTGCACCTGACCTGGGAGTGGGACCTGCGGCGCAACGGTAACACGCTGGCTCTCCCGAAATTGCTCGATCGAATCGTTGCGGAGACCAAAGCGAAAGAAGCGGCGATTGACGCCCTCGCACGCGAATGTGCCATCGACTGACCTAGTCGATGGCACATTGGATGGTTCGGTGCTCGATCGTGCGCTCGGGAGAGCTTCCCCACCGTCCTCCGCAAGTACGAGGGTCGCGTCAGCAGACAATGCACGCGGTCCCTCGTACCCCCAATCACTATCGGGCGTAGGCCACACTCAATGGAGGAATGTGGAGAATCACGGCGTGCATGGCCTGTTACTAAGCTGGCCACTTAGCATGACGTTATTGCAGGAGATGACCGCTCCCATCGGACTGACCGTCCCTGCCTGGAATTGGAAGCCGTAGCCTGTAGTCCGCAAATCGATCTTGTTATTCGTCGCGAAGTTGCCCGTCATCACGCTCGCGACCGGCGCCTCGAACGCGACCGCCTGATTCATGCCCTGCTGGAAGTAATTGGAATCGATGATGACGCCGCTCGACTTGATCGCCACCAGCGTCCCCGTACCAGAGTAGTAAAAAGCTCCCGTCCCATCGATGTAATTGCCACGGATGATCGTTCGGTCCGAGCCCTCCTTTGCATCAATGGCTTCAGCGCGCACGTACGGCCCGAAATGGTTGTTGAGGATTTGATTGTCGGTCACCCCGAAATCGAGCGGCGCGCTCTCGCCGGAGTTGCCGATGTAGATACCCTCCGCATACTGTCCGTTCGATAGGCCAGTATCGTGAATCAATGAATTTTCAATGACGTTGTGATTGCTGCCGTCCTTGATCGCGATCGCTTCCTGCTGCGAGTGATCGACCTCGATGCTGTCGAGCACATCGCCTGTTACGCCTCGCAGCCAAAATCCGACGGTGGGGAAGTTGGTGAGTCGGAGCTTCCGCAGATGGAGATAGCTAGCGTCCAGCGTGACGGTCTGTCTGTTCACGTCGATAATGGTGCTGCTCCCCGCACCTTGCACGATAACTGGAGACGTCGCCGTGCCCCCTCTCGCAATGCTGAGACTTGCGCCGAGCGTGTACGTACCTGGCGCGAGAAGGATGCATTCTCCCGCTACGGCCTGCGAGAGCGCCGATGTGAGCTCGGTGACGGTGCTGACACTAGTGGCGTTCGAACACCCGGCAGTTTGCGCGAGCGGCGCGGTGATGCTCACGGTCGACGTGTCCGCCTTGTTCGAGTCGCTCGCGATGACCTTGAACGTGCCGGCCGTGCTGCCAGCCGTGTACATGCCGGTCGACGTAATCGATCCACCGGTCGCGGCATATTTCACGACAGGAGTGGTCGTCGTTCCATTACTCCAGGTGACGACTGCCTTGAATTGCGCGGTGCCTTTGGGCGCCAACGTCGTGCTCCCCGGCGAGACCGTAACCGCGGTGAGCGTTGGCGTTGCTGTCACCGGCGCCGTGATCGTAACGACCGACGAGTCGGCCTTCGATCCACTCTGCGCCACGACGCGAAACGTACCCGCCGTCGCGCCGGCCGTGTAGACGCCGGCCGAGGTGATCGCACCGCCCGAGGCCGTGTACGTGACTGCGGGCGCCGTGGTCGATCCATCACTCCACTTGGCGGCGACCGTGAAGCTCTGCTTCGCAGCGGGCGCGAGCGAGATCGAGGCTGGGCTGAGCGTAAGCGACGAGAGCGTTGGAGCCGCGACCACTGGCGCCGTAATCGTAACGACTGACGAGTCGGCCTTCGAACCACTCTGCGCCACGACGCGGAACGTACCCGCCGTCGTGCCGGCCGTGTAGACGCCGGCCGAAGTGATTGCGCCGCCCGAGGCCGTGTACGTGACTGCGGGCGCTGTGGTCGATCCATCACTCCACGTACCGGCAACCGTGAAGGTCTGTTTCGCGCCAGTGGCCAGCGTGGTCGAGCCCGGGCTGAGCGTAAGCGATGAAAGCGTTGGAGCCGCGATCGCGGTGACCGTGATCGCTGCACTCTTGCTCTTGCCGTTGGCCGTCGCGGTGACGTTCGCCGTCCCCGCGCTCATGCCGGTCACGAGACCGGCGCTGGTGACCGTCGCATCGGCCGTGTTGGAGCTGGTCCACGAAAGCGAGGTTGCCGGAACTGGGTTGCCCGCGACGTCGGTGAAGCTCGCGGCCAGCTGTATCGTCTTGCCCTGCTGAATCGACCCTGACGACGGAGTAACCGTGACGTTGGCCAGCGCGCCAGCCGCGACCGTGACTGTTGATTGGCCCGACACGCCGCCCGCCGTGGCGGTAACGGTCGCGCTGCCGGTGTGCGCAGCGGTTGCGAGGCCGGTCGAGGAAACGCTCACGATCGAGGCGTCCGAGCTCGTCCAGGTGACGGTCTGGCCGGCGACCGCGCTTCCCGTATTGTCGGTGAGGTTGGCAACGAGCTGCTGCGTCGCACCGGCAACGAGGCTAGCCGATCCTGGCGAGACGGAAACTGCACTGACGGTGCCTGCCGAAACGGTGACCGCGGCGTTGGCGCTCGCGCCTCCGGCGGCGGCTGTGATGTTCGCGTTCCCCGAATGCATGGCGGTCACCATACCGCTCGAGGAAACCGTGGCGACCGCGCTATTGGAGCTGGACCACGCGACCGTCTGACCCGTGACCGCGTTGCCCGAGGCATCAGTGAGGGATGCCGAGAGCTGGCGCGTTCCTGAGGTCGCGAGGGTGAACGACGCGGGTGAGACGGCGATGCTCTTGATCCCGGCCGCCGAGACTGCGACCGCTGCCTTCCCGCTCACGCCATTGACGGAGGCGTAGACGGTGGCGCTTCCCGCGCGCTTCGCGGTGACGACGCCGCTCGACGAGACGCTCGCGATGCTGTTATTGGAGCTCGACCACTTCATTGTCGCCGCGGGCAACGCGTTTCCTGCGGCATCGCTGAGTGTGACTGCCAGCGGTTGCGTCGCACCCATTACGAGACCGATCGATCCCGGAGTGACGGTGACGAGAGCAACTCCGCCGGTGGTGACGTGAACCCTGGAGGCAGCCGTCACACCTTCGGATGTCGCGGTGAGCGTGGCGTCCCCGATCTTGAACGCCGTAACGACGCCAGCTGTCGAGATGGTAGCGATGTTTGAATTGGACGTCGTCCAGCTCACGGCGCGGCCGCTGAGCGAATTGCCCTGCGAATCGAGCGCACTCGCGGTGAGCGACACCTTGGAGCCTGAGGATACGGTCGCCGCGTGCGGCACCACTTTGAGTGCAGCGATGTGCGAGGAGGCGACGTTCACGCTTGCGGTGTCGGCGACCTTGGACGCGCTCGCAACGATCTTCGCGAAGCCCTTGAGCTTCCCCGTCGCGAGGCCCGTCGCTGAGACGGTGACATAGCGCGTGTCGGTGGATGCCCACTTGACCGCGTGGCCTGGAAGCGGACGACCCGTGTGAGTCGTGACCGTTGCCGAGAGCTGCACGGTTGCGCCGACTGCCGCCGCTGCCGAGGCGGGAGAGACGACGATGGACGCGGGCATCGTATCGGTGACCACGAGCGTGCCCTTGCCGGAGACGCCATGAACTTTCGCCCACACGCTGGCGCTTCCCATCCTGCGCGCGGTGAGCACGCCAGCGTTGCTGACGACGAGAATCGACGTGTCGCTGGACGACCACTCGATGGTGTCCGACTGAACCGGCTGTCCCGCTCTGTTCATCGCGGTCGCAGCCGCATTCGCAGCCTGGCCAACTTCGAGGCTCGTCGCGGGGAGCTTGACGTCGACGCTGGCTACGTTGCCAGAGACGGGTGAAGATGGTGTGTTGGATGCTCCTGGCGCGGTCGGATCGCTGCGGTCGACGCACGCAACGAACGAGAAAAGAACCGCGGCGAAAAGCATAGCACGAACATTACTGATTGGAGCACGCATTGAGACTCTCCATGTGGAGTCCGTTCGGCGGCTCGACTGGCGTGACGCATCCTGGAGATGCGCTGTAGCCTCGTAGCTTTGCGTCACCGGTTTTCACCGGCTTTGCCGTTATCGCGGGCGAGAGCCCAAGCGATGTAGACTGTAGTCTTTCAGTTTTTTCCAACGGTCGAGCGATCGAATCCGGCGTAATATTGACTGAGTGAGCGAAGGGCCCGTCACGCTGTAACGAGATGTCCCGCTCAGTGTTGGACTAGAGTATCGGGGCTGCTATCCGGAGAATAGAGCCCAGTTGTAAACAATTGTATGCGTTGGCTGATTAGCCAGTCAGAAAATATTTCACTTGAGTCCGCCTACGCGGCCGTGACAGGGATTGGTGCTCAGGGTCACAGTCGAGAGAAGGATGTTCTGACGCCGTGTCATTAAAGCGCAGACGGCGCTTCGCCGCTCAACGCGATACGTTCAACGCGATAAATGATACGGCTCACACTTTCCTGATCTTGCTGCGCTGCCGGATCATGTTGCGCACTCTCGCTGCAGAGTCGACATTCCGCCAATGAGTCGAAGTTCTATCTCGCCTCCTGAGCATCGACTCGGGTGGCCCGAAGCGCTGATTATCCTCGCCACCGCGCTCGAGCTCGCCGTCGCGCTCTTCGCGCATCACTTTCCCTATCGCGATCCCAACAACCATCTCGCGCGCTACACGCTGATTGCGCGCATCTGGTTCGGCGATCCGCCCGGCTACGTGGTCATGCACTGGGTGCCCACGTCGTACATCGCGGGGGATTTGGTCGGAGCATTGTTTGTTCACTTCATCGGCGCGGTTGCGACGCTGCGCCTCATCAATTTCGCCTCGCTCACGCTCCTCCCTCTCGGCATGTACGCACTGCTGCTCCACACCGCCCCGGCCCAACGCGGATGGGCGCTGGTGGGAGTGCTGTTTGGCTTTGCGTCGCATTTCCTCTATGGCTTCTTGAACTACTCGGTTGGCCTCGGGCTGGTCTTCTGCTGGCTCGCGCTCTGGTATCCTCGGCGTGAGAGCGCATCATGGACCGTACGAACCCTCCTCTCTTTCGGCGCCATCATTCTCTTTCGGTGGTCGGTGAGGACGAGATTCTGGCGCCGTCGAAGTGGCGAATCGTGAACTCGCGGTTTCCGACGGTGCTCATGGTGACCGCAGCGGTCGCACTGGTGTGGGTTGCGGCGAGTTACTCGAGCTGGAACGACGTCGGGCCGCCCGGGGAATACGAATTTCGCCCCTTCGACAACAAGCTGATGTGGTTCACCGACCCGTTCCGCTCCGTCTCGCGGCTCGCGGCGGTGGTCATGGCACTGGGCTACGGGGCATCGTTAACGGCGATGCTATATCTCCGTCGTCACACATTACGGGTCGACGCACTTACCGCCTCGGCGGTCCTCATGTTCGTGCTCTATCTGATCTTTCCCCATGGAATTCCCGGCGCCTTTGCGGTGGACAATCGTTGGCTCGCCACCGGATATCTGCTTCTCTTCTGTGGGCGTCAGCGCGGCCTCGAGCCCGAGCCGCGGCTGGCGCTATTGATCCCCGCCGCGGCGTGCCTACTTCACACCGCGGCGATCGGCTGGACGGTGCGCGAGATCGACCGCGACCTCGACCACTACCAGGCCGCTCTCGCTCACGTCCCACCCCGAACGACTCTCCTGCCGCTCGGCGATGGCGTGAAGATGTACTCACACACGCCGGTGATGGAGCACTTCGTACTCTGGCACATCATCCGCGCGCACGGCCGGGCGCCCGGGCTGTTCAATTACTACGACCAGCACGATCAGGATCCGCTCAACCATCATCTCGCGCATTTCATCGAACCGAAGCACCTCTACATCGCCGACTCGAAATGGGGAGGGCCGGACTTCATGTCAGCGTTGCCATGGACGCGCATCGACCGCGAGTACGACTACGTCTTGCTCGTTTCCAACACTGCTCGCGCGCAGGGGTATCTGCGCCGGCACGCGGATGAAGTGTGGCACGACGACGCGTTCGTGCTCTACAAGGTGCGAAAGGAGTGAGCGAAAGACGCGTGGCCATCTGTTACGGCACGCGGCCGCAGATCATCAAGGCGTCGCTCTTGATCGAGGCGAGCGCGGAGCGGTGGCCACTCCTCACTGTTGATACCGGGCAGCACTACGACTACGAGCTGAACGCGGTGTTTTACGAGCAGCTTGGCGTCCCACGGCCGGATCGCTTTCTCGAGGTGGGATCCGGCGGGCACGCGGTGCAGACGGCGGCGGTACTTACACGAGCTGCAGCGGTGTTCAAAGTGGAACGGCCGCGTGTAGTGGTGGTGATCGGCGACACGAACAGCACTCTCGGGTGCGCGATCGCGGCGTCGCAGATGCGCATCCCGATGGTGCACGTGGAGGCAGGGCTGCGCGCCAACGATCGCGCCATGGCCGAGGAGATCAACAGGC
>Ga0193751_1001409_pt1 | contig 15421 bp, 13 predicted proteins | sample L1c2metaG_FD_143050 | JGI IMG/M metagenome (GOLD analysis project Ga0193751, IMG submission 143050) | Soil microbial communities from a riparian zone of the East river system, Colorado, United States - L1c2 | ecosystem: Environmental > Terrestrial > Soil > Riparian zone | place: USA: East River... | reverse complement strand
GTGCTCCATGTCTCGCCGTTTTTGCGAGACGTGGGAGAATGTGTGAGACTGAGGTGTCCTCATTCCGTCTGATCTCGCCGGCGACTCCCTGCGTGCTCGCTGATCTCGACGTTCACGGCCGCCGTATCTTGGCTGCTCCGGTTGCCTGCCCCCGCGGTTTCTGAAAAAATACGTTAGGGATTTCCCGCATGGCGCAAATTGGCAGTTTTGCCTTGCTCTTCGCCTTGGCGCTGAGCATCTATTCGTTCGGCGTCGGCCTTCTCGCTCTCTTTTTTCAACGCGACCAACGCGACCCCAGATGGGAGCGTCTGGGCGAAACTGCTCGGCGCGCCGGCGTCGTGATATTCGGAGCGGTCTTTCTCGCTGCCGTCGCCCTCGTCGTCGCCGCCTTCCGCGACGACTTCACCATCGCCTACATCTTTCATCACAGCAATCGCGATCTTCCCGCTCCTTACAAGTTCGCCACGTTATGGTCCGGCCAGGAAGGCTCGTTGCTATTCTGGTCGCTATTGCTTGCCGGATACGGATTCGTCCTTCGCTTGCGCTACAAAACTGATCCGCGCTTATTCGCCTACGCGTCAGTCGTTCTTGCCGGCGTGCAGATATTCTTTCTCGCCCTTGTAAATTTCGCCGCGAATCCTTTCGGCCTCCTTGAGGGCCCGCTACGCGCTGACGGCAGCGGCCTGAATCCTCTGCTGCAATATCCCGAGATGGTCATCCACCCGCCCATGCTCTACCTGGGCTATGTTGGATTCACCGTCCCCTTCGCCTTCGCCATCGGCGCTCTGATCATGAAGTATCCCGGCGAAAAATGGATTCACATCACCCGCCGCTGGACTATGGTCACCTGGGGATTCCTTACCTGCGGAATCTTCCTGGGCGCGCACTGGGCCTACTCCGTGCTCGGCTGGGGCGGCTACTGGGGATGGGACCCCGTCGAGAACGCCTCTCTGATGCCCTGGCTCGTAGGCACCGCCTTCCTGCATTCCGTCATGATGCAGGAAAAGCGCGGCATGCTGAAAGTCTGGAATATGTGGCTGGTCTTCGCCACATTCTGGCTCGCGATTCTGGGAACGTTCCTCACCCGCAGCGGCATCATCAGCTCGGTTCACGCCTTCGCGCAATCGTCGATCGGAAGCTGGTTCGCATGGTTCCTCGCTATCACCTTCGCCGTCTTCGTTTTTTTCTTCTTCAAAAATAAAGATCACCTGCGCAGCGAACACAAACTCGAGTCGCTGATCTCCCGCGAGTCCAGCTTCCTGTTCAACAATCTTCTTTTCGTGCTGCTCTGCTTCACCGTGCTGTGGGGCACGTGGTTCCCGAAAATTTCCGAGCTCGTTCAAGGCAACAAAGTCACGGTGGGCGCGCCTTTTTATAACCGCGTAGCGATCCCTGTAGCGCTGCTGCTCCTGATCCTCACCGCCATCGGTCCCTTGCTGGCTTGGCGTAAGACATCTTTTGAAAGCCTAAAGCGCAATTTCGCGTGGCCCACCGTCGGCGCGGTCGCCGTGATGGCCTTCCTCATGATCACGCCCCGAAGCTGGGGATCGCCCTTCGGCCTGCGTCCCTGGCAAGACGTCGCATACTTCTATTCGCTAATGGCCATCGGCCTGTCAGTGCTGGTCACGCTCACCATCGCCAGCGAGTATTACCGCGGCGGCAAAGTCATCGCCGGGCACACCGGCCAGGGCATGTTCGCCTCCATGGTGCAGCTCACGCACCGCAACACCCGCCGTTATGGCGGCTACATCGTCCACTTCGGGGTCGTTGTCGTCATCATCGGATTCGCCGGCTCCGCCTTTAATCAAGACAAAGAGCAAGAAATGGGCTACGGTGACAAAATGACAATCGGCAGCTACACGCTAATCTGCCGGTCTTACACGGATGAAGATTTCCCTAATTACGCCGGCGAATGGGCCGTTCTCGACGTCTTCAAAGGCGGCAAGCAGATCGACACTCTGACGCCCGAGCGCCGCTTCTACAAAGCCAGCCGCCAGACCTCGACCATGCCCTTCATTCGCTCCACCTTGAATGAAGATCTCTATCTGGTATACGAAGGCCTGAACCAGGACACAGGCCGTCCAATTCTAAAAGCGCATCTCAACCCATTAGTGATGTGGATCTGGCTGGGCGTCTGGATCATTCTCGGCGGGACCGTTCTCGCCCTGGTTCCAAACGCTCCTGCCCCAGTCCGTGTTCCCGCGCCCACGCGTTTGGAACGAGCCCAAGCGGAACCGGTAGCCACAGGAGACTGAATATGTCTTTTCTTGACACTGTTGTCGATGCGAACTTCAGAAGCGAAAATGCTGGCCGGATAGTCGTCTTCTCGCGTGATCGTCGGCACCGAGGCTATCTTGTGAGGTCTCCGGCTGACGAACTAAGAATTAAATCCTTTCTGAAAATGTTTTATTTTGCTCACTTTTCGATACTCTCGTTGGGCATTCTCCTGTCCTCTGTTTGGTCGACGGACATCAATCACATCTTAGGTAGGCCCGAAGATCATTTAGCCAGAACTCTGGGTATTTCTATCGGAGTTTTCTCTCTCGTCGTAGGACTTCCTTATTGGTTGCTCTTGAGGTCTTTTAAAAAGGCGACCTTAGGTTTTGTTTCCGCCCAGGATGAGGTTGCGGTATCGGGAAAGATCGCCATCAACAAGCGTTTACTTTTGATCGGCGTCGCGGTATTCGCGTTTGCGGTCCTACTGATGCTTGGAGGTCTCTTATTAGTTCGGGCCAAGTAGAAGCAAGTAGTCAGTGCGAAGTTCCAAAGAGAACAATTCCGAGAGAACTGTGACGAAGTCGAATCAACGAACGAATCCCGCCAAGCCTGGCCGCAAACTCGTGCAGATCATCCTGCTCTCCGCGGCTGTAGTCGCCCTTCTCGGCGCCGGCGATCCCGCCACGCGCTTCAATGAAATCGGCCATCAGCTCATGTGCATCTGCAGCTGCAATCAGATTCTTCTTGAATGCAATCACGTCGGCTGTCCCGACTCCGACGGCATGCGCAACGAACTGATGACCGCCGTCAGCCGCGGCGACAGCGATAGCCTGGTCGAGCAATCCTTCGTACAGAAATACGGACCTACCGTGCTTGCCGCTCCCACCACCACCGGCTTCGATCGCGCCGCCTGGATTGTTCCCTTCGTAGCGCTGGGCGCGGGAGTACTCACCGTGGTTCTCGTGGTTCGCAATTGGAAGAACCGGCCGCCGCCACCTCCTTCCGGTGGTGCACCACCGATTCGCGGCGCCGAACTCCAACAATTCCGCGATCAGGCGCGCAAGGAGACCGACTTATGAGCTTCGAACTAGCATGTTGCCTTCTCGCCACCCTTGCCGCGTTGTTTTACATTTTCTCTCCCGCCGCGTTCATGGTTGGACGAGAGAAGACCCGCGCCTCCTACTTGCGCGAGCGCAAAGACGCCGTGTACGAGAACCTCCGCGACCTGAACTTCGAATTCAAAGCCGGCAAAATGCCCGAGTCCGACTACCAGTCCCTGAAAGCATCGTTGCAGGACGAAGCCGCCACCCTCCTCGCCGAAATCGCGCGTCTGGAAACGAAAGCCGCATCGAGCCCAAGAAAAGCGAGACCGTGAAAGCATGAAAGAAGGAAGCCACACCTTCCAATGCCCTGTCATCCTGAGCGTAGCGGGAAGTGCGCAAAGCGCGCTCCCCGCGAAGTCGAAGGACCCCTTTTCCCTCAACAACTCCTTGCGGCCAAAAAAGGGGTTCTCACACGGGTCAGGCAACGCTCGCATAGTAAGCGTCCTCGCACTCATCCTCTTACTCGGCACCCTCGCCGCCGCCCAAACCCTGACCGGCACCGTAAGAAACTCCACCACCGGAAAGCCCGCCGCAGGGGACGAAGTCGTCCTGCTCAGCCTCGGTCAAGGCATGGAAGAAGCCGGCCGCACCAAGAGCGACGCTAAAGGTAATTTCACCTTCAAACTCGATAATGCCCAGGGACCGCATCTCGTCCGCGTGATCCATCAGGAAGTCACCTATCACCGCCTGGCCCCTCCCGGAACAACTTCGGTCGCGGTCGAAGTCTACGACGTCAGCAAGAAAGTGGAAGGAATCCAGGTCATCGCCGACATCATGCGCTTCCAAGCCACTCAAGGACAGCTCCAGGTCGAGCGCACCTTCGCGGTCAACAATACTTCCAAGCCGCCGCGCACCCAGATGAACGAGCACAACTTGGAGTTCTACGTTCCCGATGGCGCGACCATCACTGAGGCTGAGGCCATGACCGCCGGCGGCCAGCCGGTAAAGTCCGCTCCCGTTCCCGAGGACAATTCCAAAAGCCGCTACGCTTTCCTCTTCCCGCTTCGCCCCGGCGAGACTCGATTCAGCGTCGTCTACACGCTTCCCTACACCGGCAGCGCGAATATCGATCCCAAGACCGTCTATCCTCTCGAACATTTTGTCGCCATCGCGCCGAAATCGATGGCGTTCTCCGCCGCCCCTGGAACCAGGTATCAAGTCGCTCCGTTCCCCGGTCAGCCCGACGCCAACGTAGAAGTGGCCTCCAGCATGAAGGTGGGTGAGCCCATGGCGTTCAAGCTTGCTGGCGAAGGCATGCTGGCGCCCCCGCCGGATGAAGAGGGCCAACAAAGCCAGAGCCCATCTTCCTCTTCAGCGCAAAACGAGAATCGTCCCGGCGGCGGCCTCGGCCCGCCCATCGACGCTCCCGACCCTCTGCAAAAATATCGCTGGCAAATCCTCGGCGGATTCGCCCTGCTACTCGTCGTCGGCGGAGTCTACGTAGCATCGCGCCAGCAGGCGGCCCAACGCGCCGCCCGTTCCAAAGGAAAAGCGTTGCCTTCCTTGGAGGAAGATGAGGACTATCCACCGACGGAGCTTCCCGCGCCGCCCCAGAGCCGCGGCAGCGAAGCTCGGCTAAGTGAGCCTCGTTCCCAGCGTCGCTCCTCCTCCATGCTGCTCGAAGCCTTGAAAGAAGAACTCTTCGAGCTCGAAGTGGAACACAAACAAGGCCGCATCTCCCAACAGGAATACGACAGCGCCAAATCCGCCCTCGATCAAACCTTGCAACGCGCCCTGAAGCGCGAAGCCCAGAAGGCGTAACTCATCAGCTTGCGGCGAATCTGAAAGCTTGTTATGGAGGAGCGCATTGTGGAGGAAGGAGCTTGTTTTGGGGACGGGCGCCTTCGCCCGTCCCGCCAAGCGTAGCGAGGCGAGCCGCCACCACCACAACTCCTGGAGGTCCGCGGCCTCACCCGCACGATCAAGCGTCACACTCACCCCCTCGTCTTCAGCTCAATCCAGACCCTCGTCATCCAAACCCTTGTCATCTTGAGCGGAACATGCTGGTTCGGCGAAGCCGAATCGGCATGTGGAGTCGAAAGATCCCTGCATGCTGTGCTGGGATTGATTAACAGTCAGGGAATTCTCCCGGTCCGCCTGCGATCTGGAAGCCATGCTAAGCCACAAGACGGAAGGGTGCCGACTGCGTGGTTGCGGGAAGTCTGCCTGATCGCGACCCTTGTGACATTCGACCTTGACTCCAAATAGACTTGCTGACCATAGGGGCTCGCCCAATAACCCGCGTCAAGTCCCTACGATCGGTGGTAGTGTCCTAAGAGTTAGGACACTACCCGATCGGTTAACCGAAAAATTTTCCACAGCCAGATTGTGACATCTGACCTTGCACCCACTACTACATCTGCGCGATCATGGTCGAAGTGGGCGCGTACGTAGGGGCGGAGCCTCAGTGGCGGCCTCTAAACCCTTTGTTATCTGGATTTTGATCTCTAAGTTCTTTGACATCAAGATTTTGCGGGCCAAAACATGTTTAGCCCCATGATTCTAAAGATTGGAGGGGGAGGGGGATATCTCTCAAAATCGGTTTTTCCCAAAAGCCAGCCTCATGCATCTCCCCACCTCGCTTAACATCCAATGGACTAGCTTCGCAAAATTATGGGAAACACATTTAAGACCGCGTTCCTGCTGACCGCGCTTACGCTGCTGCTGATGTTCTTCGGCCGCTATTTCGGCGGCCAGAACGGGATGTTCCTGGCTTTGGCCTTCGCGGCCGTCATGAACTTCGTCTCATACTTTTATTCCGACAAGATCGCTCTGGCCATGTATCGCGCTCAGCCCGTGACGCGCGAGGAATTGCCGCGCGCCTACGCCGCCGTCGAACGCCTTACGCAGAAAATCGGCATCCCCATGCCGAAGATGTACGTGATCCCGACGGAATCGCCAAACGCGTTCGCCACCGGACGCAATCCGAGCCACGCCTCGGTCGCCGTGACGCATGGGATTTTGGGTTTATTAAACGACGAAGAACTCGAAGGCGTTCTCGCGCACGAACTCGGCCACGTCAACAACCGTGACATCCTGATCAGCTCTGTTGCCGCGACTATCGCAGGCGCAATCACGATGTCAGCCAGCATGGGACGCTTTGCCATGCTCTTCGGCGGCTACGGAGGCGGAGGCGGCGACCGCGACCGCCGCGATGGTGGAGGTCTAGCCGCGCTCTTCATGCTGATCGTAGCCCCGATCGCAGCAACGCTGATTCAGCTCGCCGTCTCGCGCTCGCGCGAATATCAAGCCGATGCCACCGGCGCACACTTCACTGGCAATCCCTACGCCCTGGCCAGCGCCCTGCAAAAACTCGACGCCTACTCCCGCCGCATACCGATGCAGGCCACCCCCTCGACCGCTCACCTGTTCATCATTCAGCCGTTCCTGGGAATGAATTTCGGTAGCCTGTTCTCAACCCATCCCCCAATCGCCAAGCGCATCGAGCGCCTGACCGGAAGGCCCGCGGAGTTTATGCAGTAAGCTCTCAGCTCTCAGCTATCAGCCGTCAGCTCTCAGCTAAACCAAGATCCCTCGCGTGGCTCGGATGGCAAGGATAGATGGTTGTTAAAAACTCGCCGCAAGCATCGGCGAGTCTTGCGTTCTAAGAAAGACCTTGTCATCTCGAGCGAAGCGAGACATCCACGGTTTAGCTGAAAGCTGACGGCTGATAGCTGAGAGCTAGTCCTATGACGTAGGTAACCCCACGCTCTCCACGCCCAATAGTAGAATCGAAACAATGTCGCCCGAGACTGCCATCGCTGTTTCTCACAAAGCTGCCGAACTGGAAAAGGCTCTGCGTCGCGTGATTCGCGGCAAGGATGATGTCGTCCGCCTAGCGCTGGTCAGTATTTTTGCGCGCGGACACTTGCTGATTGAAGGCGTCCCGGGCGTTGGCAAAACCACGCTCGGACAGGCGCTCGCGCGGGCTATCGACTGCACGTTTCAGCGCGTGCAGTTCACCAGCGACATGCTGCCTTCCGACGTTCTCGGCATTTCGGTCTATTCGGCGCTTGAACAGGAATTCGAATTCAAGCGCGGACCGGTTTTCACCAACGTTCTGCTGGCGGACGAGATCAACCGCACCACACCGAAGACGCAATCCGCGCTGCTCGAGGCCATGAATGAAGGACAGGTCACGGTCGACGCGCACTCTTACGAATTGCCGCAACCTTTTCTAGTAATTGCCACGCAGAATCCTGTTGAGCATCACGGAACGTATCCGCTGCCCGAGTCGCAGCTCGACCGCTTCCTGATGCGCGTGCGCATGGGGTATCCCGACGCCCAAGCCGAGCGCCAGATTCTTCGTTCGGAAGCAGGCGCAGCGCATTTGGACGATCTCCGTCCCGTTCTGACAGGCGCAGATGTTCTGGAAATGCAGCAGGCCGTGAAGCAGATTCGCGTCGACGAGTCTCTGGTGAGCTACGCTCTCGAAATCGTTCGCCGCACCCGCGAATCGGAATTCCTGTCGCTCGGCGTCTCGCCGCGCGGATCGCAAGCTCTTTACCGCGCCGCGCAAGCCATGGCCTTCCTCGAAGGCCGCACCTTCTGCACACCGGAAGACTTCAAACCGCTCGTCGTTCCCGTCTTCGCCCACCGCGTGGTCGTGAACGGCCTTTACGCCTCGACTCTGAAAAAGTCCGAACAGTCGGATCAGGTGCTGAAAGAAATCATCGAGAACGTTCCCGTCCCGGTGTGAAGGCGTTTCTCATTTGTGAACTAGCCGATCCGCCCAAAACTCAGCCACGAACACCGCCGTCCACAGCGCGGCGAAAAGAAGCAGACATAGGCCCATGACGCGCAAGAATGTGGGATACCACTTTCGGTCAGCCATACGCATGGTGAAGGCTCTTGGATACTTCTCTTGCAAATTTCGCGCGTGTTGCACCATCCAATCTGTCTTCGCGGTTACCATCAAGCCAAGAATCCAGCAAAGGATTGTGAAAAGCACGTCTCCCACTTTCATCGTTGCCCTCAAAACCGTTTCCTCGAATCTTACCTCACAACGACCCACCTGATGTCTCGCTCGGCGAGTATTCGATCAGTTCTTCGTCAATGAATTACTTCGCTTTCCAGGCCTTCGTCTTTGGTAGCGCATAATAGAGTACACACATGTTCTTCCTACGTTTCCTCATGCTGCTCTCGCTCGTCGCCTGGATCGGCGGTTTGATGTTCTTCGCATTCGTTCTCGCGCCCACGGTGTTCGCTCCCGGCGTTCTGCCAAATACTCATCTCGTCTGGAACATCGTCGGACGCGCGCTGGGCAAACTGCACTGGATCGCGATCGTTTCCGCAATCATCTTTCTGGCTAGTTCTCTGCTCTATAGCCGCATCACGGAAGGCACCGCGCATTTGTTTGCGATGCGTCACGTGCTGATCTGCCTGATGCTTGGGCTCACGTTGCTCTCGCAGTTTTGGATCATCCCTCGCATGGATACGCTGCGCGCTTCTGTCAGCGACTTCGCGACAGTCCCGCTGGATAATCCCGCGCGCCAGCAGTTCGACGCGCTGCATGTGTGGTCCACGCGCGTGGAAGGCGCCGTGCTCTTGTTGGGCTTGATTGCGGTTTACTTAACTGCGGGCGCCTTCCACCGGCGATAAGAAGCGGCGCGACCGTCTCCGCTCGTCGGGTGCGAGGGCGAGACGCCCTCGCCACAGCCGGCAAGATGCCGGCGCTACTTTTTTAACGGCGGCTTCGCGCTTCCAGCACTTCGCGGATCTTTAGCGCGAGAGAATCCAACTCGAACGGCTTCTGGAGGAGGGTTGTTCCAGGCCCGAGGTTTTCGTCGGGAACTGTGTTGAATTCGCCTTCGGTGTAGCCCGACATAAATATCACTTTCATGTCCGGACGCGACGCGCCCACCTGGCGCGCAACTTCAGATCCGCGAATGTGCGGCATCACAATGTCGGTCAGCAGCACGTCGATCGTGCCTTTGTATTGCTCGGCCAGCGCGACCGCATCGCCGCCATCTTTCGCTTCCAGGACGGAGTAGCCGAGCCCCTGCAGAAACTGGCAAATCATCCACCGCAGGTCGGGTTGATCTTCCGCCACCAGAATCGTTTCCTTGCCCGTGCGCAAAGTTTCGACCGGAGGTTCCACTGGACGCGCCCTTGCCGGTGCGTCGAGGCGCGGGAAAAAGACTTGAAAAGTTGCTCCTCGTCCCGGCTCGCTGCTCACCCGAACATGACCGCCGCTGGCCCGCACAATGTTGTACACCACTGACAGTCCGAGGCCGGTTCCCTCATCTTTGTTCTTTGTGGTGAAGAATGGCTCGAAGATTCTGCTCTGGGTATCGGCATCCATGCCAACGCCAGTATCGGTCACCGCCAGCATCACGTAATCTCCGCGCGGCAGCGCGGCTGGCCGGCTCGCGCGGGCCGCATCCCGCGCGCTGTACGAAGTTTCCAACGTGAGCTTTCCGCCCTGCGGCATGGCATCGCGTGCATTGACCACCAGATTCATGATGACTTGCTCAATCTGTCCGGGGTCGGCGCTGATGCAACAGGCTTCGGGATGAAGTTTGACCACGAATTCCATTTCGTCGCTCAGCACTCCGAGCAGCATCTCGCTCATCTGGTTGACCAGTTCATTGAGATCGAGCACTTGCGGGCTGAACACGTGTTTGCGGCTAAAGGAAAGCAGCTGGCGCGTCAGGCTGGCTGCACTCTCGGTAGTGCGGACAATCGTTTCGACGCTTTTGCGCACAGGGGAACTGGCGATTTCTTCCTGCAACACGATTTCAGCGTATCCCTGGATCACCATCAGCAGGTTGTTGAAGTCATGGGCAATGCCGCCGGCCAGCCGGCCAACAGCCTCCATCTTCTGCGATTGCCGAACTTGCTCCTCGAGGCCACGGCGGCCGGTAACATCGCGCGAGGTCACCACAATTCCGCCCACCGCAACGTCGTTGAGCAGATTGTTGCCAACGGATTCCAGCCACACCCAGGAGCCGTCCTTGCGCCGAAAACGATATTCCGGAGGAGCCGCGCTGCCCACCTTTAACGTGAGCCGCTCCAGCGTAGCCCGTACTCCCGGCCGATCTTCGGGATGAACTAGCGCGAGAAGACTCTTGCCCAGGAGTTCCGAGGGCCGGTACCCCGCCACGCGTTCGATCGAAGGACTGTGGTAAAGCATGGTGCCGTCGACAGCTACGATGGTGATGACGTCGGAGAGATTTTGGATGAGATAGCTGAAGCGGTCTTCGCTGCGTCGCAGAATTTCGGCCGCTTCCAGGCGGTCGCGGATATCGCGAAAGATTGCAAGGATAGCCGGCCTTCCGCTCAACTCGGTAGCGTTAGCGCTGACCTCGACTGGCACTGGCATTCCATGAGCGCGGAGCAGTTTCAACTCGCGGTTGTGTGTCGGACTACCGCTGTTGGAGACGAGAAATTGCGCCCGGGCCTCGCCATCATTGGCGGAATAGATCTGGGATTCCGGCTTGCCTACGAGTTGTTTTTCCGGGATGCCCAGGATCTCAACAGCCTTATTGTTGGCTTCGAGAATGAGGCGAGTCTGGGCGTCGATCACCAGAATGGCGTCATTCGCCGTGTTAATCAGGTTGCGGTATTTCTCTTCGGAATTGCGAACTTGCTTCAGGACAGCCGAAGACAGGCCGATCCCGATCAGCAATAAGACTCCGCTGCCCACCAAAGTGACGAGAGAGAATACACGGCTGATCCAGCGAGCGCCCTCACCGAGAGTCGCTGAAAACTCGTCCTCGAGCGGGGTGACGCCAGCATCGAGGGCGACCACCTGACCGGTGATCGCAGATATCTTCCGCGCATCAGGGTGGGCCGAATTGATCTCCGCATGGAGATCGTCGGCCAGGGAGCGCAGTTGGTCGATGTCGCGATCGCCGTCCGTCCAAATCGCGATGGCCCGCGCCATGTAGCCCAAGCGTCCGAATCGGCGAAACAGCATCGCCATGCTGTCTACGTCTTCGGGACTGTTGCGGCCCTGGATCAAGCCCTGCCGAACCAGCCTCATATCCGGAGAGGGACGCTGCAGTTCCAGCCGCGCCTGCTTGTCTCCGACGGGCACTGCGATTTCCGCCAGATATTGCCGGTAGTCCGCATCCGCCCGACTAGCCGCATACTTGGTCAGACTGAGGATCGCTCGCTTTTCTGCTTTCGACCAGAGACCTTCGCCGCCGACGTAGGCGCGGACTCCAGCGAGGATCTCCGACCGCAGCACTCCCAGCAAAAAAACGCAGATCACGATGGCGACAAAAACGCCAACAATGATTCGCAATTTACTGGCGATGGGAAGGCGGCGAAACATTCGCTGAATTCGCATGCGGAGTCCTTGGCCTAGAAGCCTTGGCCCGGAAACTTTGGCTCGGAAACCGAGCAGCGGAACCTCAGCTTCCGCATCCGCAGCGGCGGAAGGGTCAATCCATGACAGCGCTGTTAGAGCAGGCCTGATGGCAAGCGTTCTATGAATCGGTTGCTTTTCAAACGTTCCCTAAATCGTGGTTACAGAATATCGCGCTCGGGGGACGAGCCGTCAAGGCAAATTGATTCAGAAACGCAAACCTTGGAGTGGCGGCAGTGGTTACCGAAAGGAAAGCCTCGCGCAGTCAACGTAATACGCGAGAGCGGAAGCAGTCGGCCACGTGATCGTTGACCATTCCGACAGCTTGCATGAAGGCATAGCAGATCGTGGAGCCGACGAAGTTGAAACCGCGTCTCTTGAGATCTTTGCTCATCGCATCGGAATCTGTCGTTCGCACGGGAACTTGTTGGAGCGACTTGGGCAAGTTCCGTCGTGGCTCGCCGTTCACGAATTGCCAGATGTAGCGGTCGAAGCTGCCAAATTCTTTTTGCACCGCGAGAAACGCCTTGGCGTTCGAGATGGTAGAGGCAATTTTGAGTTTGTTGCGGACGATGCCGGGGTTGTGCAGGAGTTGTTCGACCTTGCGACGGTCGTAACGTGCTACCTTTCGCGGATCGAATCCCGCGAAGGCTTTGCGATAGTTGTCTCGCTTGTTAAGAATTGTGTTCCAACTAAGACCGGCTTGCGCGCCTTCGAGAATGAGAAATTCAAAGAGCGTGCGGTCATCATGCACCGGCACGCCCCATTCTTCGTCGTGATACCGGATCGAGAGTTCGCCGCTCGCCCATGGGCAGCGGATTGGTAGTGGGTTATCCGAGTTTGGCACTCAAACCTACCACAGAGGGCACGGAGTTCCACCGAGGATTGCGCTGCCTACTGCAGCGACCTCGGGTTCGACTTGTTGATGGGCGATTTGGCATCGAGCAGAGAAACCAGTTGATGAGCACAGGCCGGGATACCGACTCTGCCATCGCGGATGATTTCTTTGGCGCTCAGCCTTTTCCCGTAAAGCTTTTCGTTGGCACTGCCATCGGAACGCAGGGTCGAGCCTTCCAGAGAAATACCGGCGAACAACCCCTTGTTGCGCGAGTAAGAAAGGATCTCGGCGTTCATGACAATGTCGGTAGCACCTTCCGCGGTGCGGCCTTTCGGCCCGGCCGCGGCGGAGGCGTCGGCTCCCAGTTTCACTTTGCTGGAGAGAAGCGACTTTGCGCCTTTGGGATTCATTACCAGGAGGACGAAATCAGTGGCCTGGCCGCCCAACTGAAATCCGATGCTGACGCCTTCGAGCGCGTACAGGGCCGGGGCTCCCCACTTGCCTTTGTAGTGCTCGCCGCTGCGGCAGACCATCACGCCACGTCCGTAGCTGCCGCCGATTCCAAAGGCGCCCTTCTTGACCGAGGGCAGAATGATCAGGCACTCCGCCTTATCGAGCAGATCCTGCGGAATATCGTCGGGGATATTCAAAATTTCTTTCAGCACGACGCCGGCATCCTTCACGCGATCTTCTTCCCGCGCGTCATTGGCGGCGAAAGCGGTTACGCCGGAAATCAGCACCACTAAGAGACAGACCATAAAATTCTTCACGAAGTCCCTCCAAAGAAGATTTTAGGGAACAAACGTTGCAGCTGTGCCATTATGTTAACTCGCGTATCCGTCTAGATAACGGCGGAAATCCCCCCGGAAGTTCCTACCCAGAAGTAAGACTGGAATGGGCACGTTTTGTGCCGTGCCGTGGTATGTGCTCCTTTTGTAACTTGGCATATTCGAGGCCCGGCTCCTAGAGTCAATCAGATAGCGGCATGCCGTGGGAACTGTATTCGGCATCAAGCGTGCATCCAATAGCTTGGGAGTGTGCTTGAAACACGGTTTAGGGTGAAAAAATTGGATTCCATGGGCACGAAGTACACGAACTCGATTTTTCGGCTAACAGTCATTTTCCTGGCAACCCTTATTTCGGTGGGCCATTCGAGGGCTCAGTCCGCTTATGTTTCGGGCGTGCCCAGCCTGAATGCCTATAACGCGGGGAACGTGACTGACACTGCGGACGATCCGCAGGGTGCAATGGTCACTCTGCACGCCCGAGTCAATGAAGTCAACGTGCTATTTATTGCCACCGATAAGCATGGCAAGTTCGTGCGCGATCTGAATCAAAACGATTTCAGCATTCTCGATGATCACAAGCCGCCGCAGGCGATTCTTAACTTCCGCCGCGAGACCGATCTGCCCCTGCATCTGGGCCTGCTGATCGACGTCAGCGGGTCGGTAGACAGCCGGTTTGATTTCGAGCAGGGGGCGGCCACCAGTTTTCTTGAGCACACGCTGCGGGCGGGCTTCGATAAGGCATTCGTCGTCGGATTCAACACTCACAGCCAGATGGCGCAGGATTTCACCGACAACGTGCAGTTGCTCGCGGCGGGCGTTCACAAGCTGCACGATAGCGGTGGGACCGCGCTTTATGACGCTGTCTACCATGCGTGCAAGGAGAAATTCCTGAAGGACCGCCCGGATCGACCGGTGCGGAAGGCGATCGTGATCGTCAGCGACGGCGAGGATAATCAGAGCGAGTTTTCGAAGGCGCAGGCCATCGAGATGGCACAGCGAGCCGAAGTGATTATCTATGCGATCTCGACCGATGACAGCGGCCTCGTGATGCGTGGCGACAAGGTCCTAGAGCAACTGGCGGAGGCCACCGGCGGGCGCGCTTTCTTTCCATTCAAGATGAAGGACATCACGCACTCGTTCGCTGCGATTGAAGATGAACTGCGGAGCCAGTACGTAGTCTCGTACAAGCCCGCCAATTTTGACGCGGACGGGCGATACCGCTCGATTGAAATTTCCTCTTTGAAGAAGGATCTGCAAGTTCGGGCGCGCAAGGGATATTTCGCGCCGCAGCAGTAGGGAACAGTTGTCAGTTGTCAGTTGTCAGTTCTCAGTCGTCAGCTTCACTCTGCCTTTCTGGTTTTCTTAGTCCTTCTTGCTCTTATTGCAGAATGCGAAGGCAGGCCCTCTTCTGCGTTTGCTCCCGCACCCCTCGTATGGTACCGTCCCATTGATTTCCCGTTCTTCCTTGAACTTACAGATTGCTGAGGAGAGGCGCATGATTGGCATTGCCTTTTTGGTCATCCTGGTTGTCATCGCCGTGGTGTTGATCGGCATGTACAACAGCCTGGTACAACTGAAGATACGTTGCGACTCGGCATGGTCCGACATTGATGTGCAGTTAAAACGGCGGCACGATCTGATTCCCAACCTCGTGGAAACGGTGAAGGGATACGCGGCGCACGAGAAGGGGACGTTTGAAAACATCGCCAAGCTCCGGTCGCAGGCCATGCAGGCGACTACGCCGGAGGGCAAGGCGGTCGCGGAAAATCAGCTTAGCGGCGCCTTGAAAAGTCTATTCGCCGTGGCGGAGAACTATCCCGAGCTCAAGGCTTCGGAAGAATTCACCCAGTTGCAGGGATCGCTGAGCCAAACCGAAGACTCGATCCAAAACGCGCGACGCTACTACAACGCCGTGGTGCGCGACTTGAACACGAAGATTCAGTCGTTCCCCACGAACATTCTGGCGGGAATGTTTGGTTTCACGGCACGGCAGTTCTTCGAGACAGCCGAGACGGATCGAGAGCCGGTGCAGGTGAAGTTTTAATCCGATGATCCGATCCTCTTTCGTAGAGACGTTGCTTGCAACGTCTCGTTGCCGTCGAGAGAGACGTAGCAAGCTACGTCTGTACGAAGTGGTTGCGTGCTTTCTCCTTCTGGTCGC
>Ga0193751_1001407_pt1 | contig 15427 bp, 17 predicted proteins | sample L1c2metaG_FD_143050 | JGI IMG/M metagenome (GOLD analysis project Ga0193751, IMG submission 143050) | Soil microbial communities from a riparian zone of the East river system, Colorado, United States - L1c2 | ecosystem: Environmental > Terrestrial > Soil > Riparian zone | place: USA: East River... | reverse complement strand
TGTCACGCGGCGGATCGATCTTCTGCACTTCGACGCGCGTCACCTTGACACCCCAGCCATTCGTCGCTTCATCCAATACTTCGCGAAGATTGGTGTTGATCATGTCCCGCGCCACCAGCGTTTCATCCAGCGTGCGGTCCCCAATCAAATTGCGAAGATTCGTCTGCGCCAAAGTCGTGCACGCATAGCCAAAATCCTGCACTTCGAATTGCGATTTCGCCGGGTCGACAACTTTGTAATAAACCACCGCGTCTACTTCCACCGTCACGTTATCTTTAGTAATCAATTTCTGCGGCGGAACACTAATCACCTGCTCGCGCATGTCGACGCATACGATGTCATCCACGAACGGAATGATAATAGTGAGGCCCGACGGCGCCATGCCATGATATTTACCCAGACGAATAATCAATCCTTTCTCATATTGCCTGACGGTGCGTGCGCCTTTCGCAAGCGCGACCAAGCCAAAAATCAGGAACACCAGAAGAAATGCCATGAATAGAGTTCCGCTCATCGCCGCATCCATTTATTACCTCACTTTCAGAGTTACGCCCTCCACTGCTTCCACTCTCACCGTCGCGCCTGGTTCGCGCACGCCATCATCAGTAGCCAATAATTCCGCCCGCCAGATTTCGTCGCCCAACTTCACCATTCCGGCGCTCCGGCTGGCGATTTTTTTTGTCACCACGCCGGTTTTTCCTATTACCGCGTCCGCGTTCGACGGCTGATTTTTAACCGTGAGCTTCGCTTTCAACCAACTTCGAAAAACGGCGAGGTAAACCAATGACAATCCCCCGCCCGCCAAAAGTCCCGCGATCGGCGAGCGCAAGATCAAGCCGATCACGCCACCAATCGTGAGAGACGCTCCCACCAGCGCTAAATCCAGGCCGGTGGCAGCGCCGAGCGCCAATTCGATGGTCACGCACACCAGGCCCCCGATAATCAGAATCCAGCTGACCCAATTTCCCACAATGTCTCCTGCGGAATACGCGGCGAATTACACGCGGGACAGTATCACTCAGTCGCGAACCATTCAATGCCTTCGCCCAACGTTCGCGTTTTGGCTGCGCCACTCGCCACGGCGGGCTTATCATAGATAAATTACCGAAACTTCATGGCGCCCAGTCCCATTCCTGGCTTAATTCCCGTTTACGAAGATTACGCTCGATGCATTCATTGCGGGCTTTGTCTGAACGCCTGCCCCACGTACCGGCTTTGGAATCTGGAAGCCGATTCACCGCGCGGACGCATTCATCAAATGATTCACGTGGAACAAGCCGACGTTCCCGTCACCGATTCATTCGTCGACCACATCGACAAATGTCTCGATTGCCGCGCGTGCGAAACAGCGTGCCCCTCGGGAGTCGAATATGGAAAGTTAGTTGAATACGCTCGCGCGCGTATCGAGCGCGATTATCAGCGTCCGCTGCTCTCGCGGATTGCTCGCGACCTGGTCCATCGCCGTTTGCTGCCTCATCCAAAGCGCATCGCAGCCGTGGCGCGCTTGCTTCGTTTCTATCAGCGCTCCGGACTGCAATCAATGGCCCGCTTCACCGGCATCCTGAAACTTCTTGGCATGGATAGACGCGAGCGGCTGCTCCCGCGCGTTGATCATAATTTTTTTTACGACCGTCTGGGCAAAACATTTCCGGCAATTGGCGAACGCCGCGCCCGCGTGGCCTTTTTCGCCGGCTGTGTAGCCAACGTAACTTTTGCCGAATTGAACGCCGCGACGATTCGCGTGTTAACCGCCAATGGTTGTGAGGTCGTTATCCCCAATGGCCAGTTATGTTGCGGCGCGCTCGCATCTCATGCCGGTATCCGCGATGTAGCTCGCGAACTGGCCCGTAAAAATCTCCGCGCATTTTTGTTGAAGGATGTAGACGCCGTCGTGACCAATGCCGCCGGCTGTGGCTCGACGCTGAAGGAATACCATCATCTGTTTACCGCGGACGAACCCGAATACGGCCAAGCTGCGGCGTTTGCAAAGAAAATGCGCGATGTCACGGAATTTCTTGCCGCACTGGAATTGTCCGCGCCGCTCAAGCCACTGCCGCTGCGGGTCACCTATCAGGACTCCTGCCATTTGCTTCACGGCCAAAAAATTCGTGAAGCTCCGCGAAAATTGCTGCGCGCCATTCCCGGGCTCGATCTAGTGGAATTGCCGTACTCCGATCTTTGCTGCGGGTCAGCCGGCGTCTACAACGTCACGCAAACGGAAGCCTCTCTCGAATTGCTCGCGGAAAAAATGCGCTACGCTGCAGCTACCAACGCGCAGGTGATCGCCACTTCAAATCCAGGCTGCCTGCTACAGATGCGCGCAGGCGCGGAAATACACCATACCAATCAACACGTTTTGCACGTCATCGAACTGCTGGACCAAGCTATTACAAAGTGAATCGCGCCAATACCCATTAGCGAGATCCATTTAGGCGAGCCGCTTTGCCGCCAACCCGCGCCCCCTAATGTCCCGCCACAGCGGCTGCCATCCCATCATTAAAATTCTTGAAAAACGCATCGTACTGTCCGCTAGCCTCAGCAAAGCGCAGCGGCTTCACCCGCTCCACACAAATCTCCGTACTGTTTGGCGACTTCTCGAGGATGGTCATAGTTTCGGAGATGAACTCCTTGAGTGGCATGGCATTCGGATCGCTTGCCTGTCTCGCTCCCAGCAATTCCGTCTGCACGTACGGCGGAATTAGTTCGAGAACCTGCGCCGCCGTGTCTTTAAGTTGGTAACGCATCGATTGCGTATAGGAATGGATCGCCGCCTTCGTAGCGCAATACGTCGGCGTCATCGCCAAGGGCACAAACGCCAGGCCGGACGAAACGGTCATGATCACCGGGTTTTGCTGTTTCAGAAGAAACGGCAGTAACGCTGCGTTCAAGCGGATCGGCCCAAGCAAATTCGTCGCCACCGTCGCCTCCGCATCAGCAACCGCGCCCTCTTTTAAGTTCTCGGGTTTCATAATCCCGGCGTTTTGGATTACCACGTTCAGAGCCGGGCAGTCCTTCTTCAGTTTTTCCGCGAAAGTGCGGATCGCGTCACTGTTTCCTATATCCAGAACAGCGGCCTTCATCCCTGGATTCGCCGCGACAGTTTCATCCAGCAGCTTCTTGCGGCGGCCTGCAATGACGACTTGATTGCCCTTCGCTTGGAACGCCTCGGCCAGACCGCGGCCAATACCAGAGCCTCCGCCCGTTATCAGAATTGTGTTGCCAGTTATTTTCATGATGTTTTCTCCTTCATCCCGCATAGTAAGCTGGACACGAACCAATGGGAAGTAGGCACTTCATGCGTTCCCGCAGGATTTTTCAGCAGCGCGCCCCCACTCTAGCTTCGGCTCATCCAGCTACCGCGCCGACGCGATGCAAGAAACCCAGCTCTGCGCAAAGCCGTCTAACACCCTGCGAGCACTCAACTTACCTTTCCACACCAAATGCCCGCTATTCCCGGCCCTAAAGCCCGGGAACTTTTTACGCCTTGCCTGGGAAATGCTAGATGAAACGCATTATGCCTGATCCGACCCGATGAAAATTCGACAGAACGATCAGGACGAAGTGCTCCTCAACCGCTCCGCCAAGGGCGACGAAGAAGCATTCACAATTTTGTATCGCCGGCATGCGGACATGCTCTACCGCTTTGCGTTTCGCATGACCGGCAGCTCCTGGGGAGCGGAGGAAATTGTTCAGGACGTTTTTATGACGCTGGTTCGCGAGCCAGGCAAATACGACGCGGAACGAGGCACGCTGCCCGCGTTTCTCTTTGGAATCACGCGCAACAAGATCATGAAGTACAACGAGCGCTTGCCACGCGAGATTTCTTTAGTCGAGCGCCAGGAAGATGGCAGCCGTGGCGGGTTCACACTGAGCGATTCTTTCACGCCCGCCATGTGGGCCGAACAACGCGAGCGCCTCGAAAAGGTCCGCGCCGCGGTGATGGACCTCCCCATCGAATTTCGCGAAACCGTAGTCTTGTGCGAGTTGGAAGAAATGAGTTACGACCAGGCCGCGCGCATGCTCGATTGCCCCATCGGCACGATTCGTTCGCGGTTGCATCGCGGGCGCGCGCTTCTGCTCGCCAAGCTGGAAATGCTTCGCGACGCGCCCCGGCGCTGGAGCTCAGTAGCACGATGAGAAATGGAATATTTACTATGAACTGTGAAGAATTCGAAATTTTGGGTTTGAATTCGCGACGCGACGATTCCATCAGCGACGACTGCCGCGAGCGCGCTCTGCAGCACGCGCGAGTTTGCGGCCGGTGCGCCGCGCTCGGAGCCTCATGGGCCGCCGCCCAGGTAGAGTTGGCCGCGTTGGCGCAGAGCAACCGCATTCTGTGCGCCCCAGCTCGGGTAGAGGCACGAGTATTGCAACAGTTTCGGCTCAGGCACCAGCCCAGGCAGGAACGCAGATTTTTGCAGCTTGCGAGCTGGGCGCTCGCAGCGGCCGCAGTGATCGTCTGCGCATTCGGAGTTTGGGATTGGCATAAATGGCGCCAAGGTTCGCTGGGCGGAAACGTTGTGGCTCACGCGCCTGCGGATCGCCATACAGTTTCCAGTTCCGTGACCGGTTCGTCGGCGATTAGCGCCAGCCCAATCACGGATGATTCCGAGATCCTGATTGCCGGCAATGAAGGAAATGAAGGCAACGGCGGCAATGATTTCACCCAGTTACCCGGCAGTTCTTTCCAGGAAATGGAAGACGGCACCATCGTGCGGGTCGGAATGGAAAGAGCTTCGCTCGCCGCGTTCGGTTTGCCGGTGAATGAAGACGAGGCCAGCGACTGGATTCAGGTTGATTTACTGGTGGGCAGCGACGGCTCTGCGCAAGCGGTGCGCTTGCCTGAATAAACAAGTTTCCGCGGTGATGAGTCACCGCGTCAGGAGAGAAGAGGAGAGCTGCATGAAGCGAAATGGTTGGACACACTTGGGTGGCGCTTTAGTTTTGGGTGCGGTAATGGCGCATGCGCAAGGCCCAGGCGGCGGTCATCACGGCGCGTTTGGCGGCATGGAGTTGATGGGCTTTGAAGGAATGCACGGCGGGAAGTTAGTAACGGGCGCACCGTTCTCGGCGACCTCCACTTCAACTACCACGCAAACTTTGCAGGACGGAACGAACATCAATCGCACCATGCAGGGCGCAATTTATCGTGATAGCCAGGGCCGCTCGCGTCGCGAAGTGACTTTTACGGGCGTCGGTCCGCTGGCGGCCACTGGCGGCACACATAAAATGGTAGCCATTTTCGATCCGGTCGCCGGCATGCACTACATGCTGAATCCCGATAAGAAGGTCGCATACAAGACGCCCATGGCTGCGAAAGCCGGAACTGCCGATAAAGCGCAGAAATTCCAGCAAAAAATGCAGGCTCGCCAGCAGCAGGAAGAAGCCTCTGGAGCGCTGAAGGTCGAGTCTCTCGGAACACAAATGATAAATGGCGTGAATACCGAAGGCACCCGCACCACACACACCATCGCAGCGGGAGCGATCGGAAACGATAAACCTATACAAGTCGTGTCGGAGCGCTGGTATTCGCCTGATCTTCAAACGGTGGTACAGAGTTCGCGAATGGATCCGCGATTCGGCACCACCACTTTGTCTCTGACAAACATTCAGAAGGCCGAGCCCGCCGCGACACTATTTGCAGTGCCGGCGGACTATACTGTGCAAGCCGGCGGGCCTGGGCATGGACATCACGGTGGACCCGGCGCGGCAGCCCCGCCACCGCCCCCAGCCAGTTAACAATTTTATTTAAACTCTTCTCTCCTTGAAGACGGCGACCGCCTTTCTGACAGCGCAAGTTGCTGCCAGAAAGGCATCGTCGTTTTTACTCGGTTTTTCCCGCAGAACAAACTTAAGCTTGCCCGCGCACTAAATTAGAGGCGCGCCCAAAAAGAAACGGAGGGTGCCCCACCCTCGATTTTTAGCGTGGGTCTTGCAGTTGACTCTTGTTGGTTGGGTGCCCCAGGTTCGCAGTTGAGTTATGAACCTGGGTCTTGCAGTTGGTTCTCGGTTTTGTCTTTTCCTCTTCTCGCTTTTCTCTTTCCTCTTCACACCTTCAATCACAACTCCCCGTGTCCCCCAATCACAACCGGTTCACGCTCGCATCAACGCTCTCGTGGTTTGAACATCCCCGCCGCAATCCGCGTCACCATTCTGCGCGGCACCAGACGTTTCCCTTGTGCCCCAAGATAATTTCCCAGCCCAGAAATCACGTAACTTTTCCCCGCCGCCAACGCCTTCAACCCCGTGCGCGCCACTTTCTCCGCCGTCTCCGCCTTACGCATGAATTTTTCCTGGCCCGCTACCACATGAAATTCCGACTCCGCCGATCCTGGACAAAGCGCGCAAACGCGAATGCCGTAGGGCTTCATTTCTTCCGCCAGACCTTCCGCGAAAAGTAAGTCGAATGCTTTAGTCGCCGCATAAGTTGAAATGTACGGGACGGCCTGGAACGCTGCCGTAGAAGCCAGAATCAAAATGTCGCCGCTCCGCCGCGCGACCATCTCCGGCAAATACAGCCGCGTCAAATGCACCACCGCCGCGCAATTGACCTGCACCATGTCCAGCAAGCGCCTCACTTCCACCGAATGCAGTTCACCGTAGGCGCCGAACCCCGCATTGTTCACCAGCAGTTCCACAGCGATTCCCTGCTCGCGCGTAAACGCATAAATTTTTTCCGGCGCGCTCACATCCGCCAGGTCCGCGGCAAATATCGCAGTTTTAATTTTGTGTTTTGCGGCGAGCTCTCTCGCCAATTCTTCAAGCCGCTCTTGCCGTCGCGCCGTCAAAACCAGATTCGCACCACCCGCGGCCAATTCCTTCGCCAGCGCCACCCCGATCCCCGCACTGGCCCCGGTAATCAACGCCCATTTCCCACGCCACTCTGCAATCATGTCCCTCGCCTCATTTTGATAGCCCGTACTGCATAGTAGTACATGAGTTGGAAGTCTCTATAATTTGTTGACGATAATTCTAATTCCGCGGGAAGTGAGTGCCGACTCACTGTCGGCAGACTGACGGCTGGGCCAGTTCTGCAACTTAGGGCTACCGACCCTAACTCGCCTCTTGTAGTGCTAACCCATTTAGATCAGAACATTACGCACGAGCTGCTTGGTGGCACCCACTATGGAAGCTAATGTGCTACCACTGACCTCGCTCATGCTTAATGCCAAGCTCGTCGAATCCTTGTCGCAAGTCGCGCCCCCCGTTTTGACCGCATATTTGGATACCACCCCAACGGACCCGCGCAACCTCCGCCAGCCACCCCGCTATTTCATATGGCTGAAGTCGCAGTGCCAGGCTCTCGAAGCGAACATGCAAAAACCCGAACGCAAAGCTTTCCACGAACAAGTTCAGCGCGTTGAGGAATATTTGACGCAAAGTCCGCCTGCAACTCGTGGCCTGGTGATCTTTGCGAACCCCAAAATCTGGCAAGTCATTGCGCTGCGTGTCGACACCATCGACGAGCTCTTCTGGGGTTTGCCCTCTGTCAGCCAATTGCTCTGGCTCGTGGAAGAACACCGCCACTGCGGAGTTGTCCTGGCAAACCGCTCCGTCGTTCGTTTATTCCATTACTGGATGGCCGAATTGGTGGAAGAGCATCGCGAAACGCCGAAGATCGACACTTCCGAATGGAAACGAAAAGATCTCAAGCCCCCTTCGCAGCCTGGCGTCGAAATGCTCCGCGGCTCGCACCGCGATGCTTTCGAGCGCCGCATGGAAGCGCAGTACGCACGGTTCTACTCCGCGGAATCGGCGCACGTACGCGCCTGGGCCGAACGTGAAAATCTGAACCCCATTTTTCTCTTTGGCCCGCCCAAAGTAGTCGAAATGCTTCATTCCGATTTGCCCAAAGCCATCCAATCCCGTACCGTCATGGTTCAGAAGGACCTGGAACACTTACCCATCGCTGAATTCCAGGCGCGCGTTGAATCCGAACTGCGGCAATGGGAACTGGGATACGAACGCAGTCTCGTAGATCGTTTGCTCGATGGCTCCGGGAGCAAGCGAGCCGTCCTCGGCGTGGATGACACTCTGGTCGGTTTACAGGAAGGATTGGCGCGCGACACCGTGGTCGTCCGCGGCATCCAGGAGCAGGTACAGCAATGCACAAACTGCGGCTGGACGGACCGCGCGCCGGATAAGACTTGCCCAGCGTGTGGCGGCACCCGCCTCCTCACCGCCCTGCGCTCCGTGCTCCCGCGGCTCACCAAGCGCTACAAAGTTCCCCTGGAAATCATCGCTGACGGAAATGGCGAGAAGTTGCGCAATGCAGGTGGCGGCATCGGCGCCCTACTGAAATAAATAGTCTCAACAAAAGATGCAGCGCACGGCACTGTAAGCCGCTGTCGTTATTCTTACCAACAAAAAACGATGGAAAATAGCCAAGGGAATTTATCTCGCGTCGTCGCCGGCTTTTAGTAGCCATTGCCGCAAAAGCGCTGCGCTTTTTAGCGGCACCTCGCTAAACGCCAGTCCCATCCCTGAATTCGAATTCGCGTATACCACCTTTGCAGTCGCCGCGAAACGTTCCGATTCCGCAAAGATTTTAATCACCACTTCGGTGCCCACTGGAAGCGTCTTCGGTGTATCTACGAAACACCCATTAAGGCTAATTTTGACCACTCGGCAACCGAGTACTCCTCCAGATTCTGGATGGATAATTTCGGCAATGGCGATGAAAACGTATCGAGGACTTCGGGAAATTGCATATTCCATTTAATTCCTTGTTGTACAAACGTGATTTATTTAGCCACGAGAACGCACTGGCCGACGCGAGTTTCTTGCTTTATATGCTAAAAACGTACCGTTTCCAAGCGGCGTCCGACAGCATGCCACTTTACTTATCCACAACATCCACTAACATCATTAGTCCTCCCCCTCCATGCTCTTCGACGTTATCATTTTCCGTGTGGTGCGGAATGTGACAGTGAATCAACCATTTTCCCGGACGGCGCGCCGGCCAGATTACATCGTAGCGCTGGCCGGAACCTAGATTTATCGTATCAGCTTCATAACGCGCCGAAGAAGCGAGTGTGACTCCGTCTCGGGCCACCACAGTGAACGGTCCGCCATGCACATGCATGGGATGGATGAAATTGTTGCTCGTTCCGATGAAACGTAGCTTGACGCTCTGCCCCACTTTCATGTGAATCACATCGGTGGAGGGATACGCTCGACCGTTGATCGTGAAGTAGTTCGGAAGGCCACCCTCCATGAGCATTGCAGGATAGAAGTTATAAATTTCCGTAGGCAAGTCCGTTAGGCCAGCCTAAAATTACCGTAACCTATCGAAAAATAGCGGACGGGCCTTAAGCCGGATGCTGTGCGGCGTTGCATACGGGGGAAAAGCCGAGCGCGCAGCGCCCTTGGAAATCGCTTCGCGATTCCACTTTGTGTGCTACGAAAACCGGACACTTAATTTGCTAACGGCAACTATCTTTTTTTATCGGCCACTCGCTTGGGGCGTGAACTTGTCGCCGAACATTGGCTGACCACTCGTTGATTGCTCTTGTGTGGCCTCGTCTTGGATCACATCCCAATGCTCGACCAGAACGCCATCTTTGATGCGAACGATGTCCGCCGCAATCCAGTTCACAGGGAGGCCGAAGTTCGAAAATCGTCCGTGCACGATGACGAAATCCCCTTCACCCACAATCGTTCCATGCTCATATTTGAGAATCGGCGGAAGGCTCTTGATGAGATCGAACAGGCCCTCACGACCGGGAGCAATGTGCGCGCTGTGCTGGATGTAGTGAGGTGACCAAAACTTCTCGGCAGCCGCGTAGTCACGCTTGTTGAACAACGTATCGAACGCTTCCAGGACAAGCGCTTTGTTTTCCGACTCAACTGTATGATCCATTGCCACGTCAGCCTCCTGCTAAAGCTTTGACCCACCGTCTACAGGGATACTGGCACCGGTGATCCAGCGCGCCTTGTCCGAAACTAAGAACGCGACTACATCTGCCACGTCTTCCGGCTTACCGATTCGCTTTAGTGCTTGCATCCCAAGAGTGGCCTCGCGACCTGCTTCCGTCTTAGCGAAGTTCGACATTTCGGTCTCGATTACGCCCGGCGCTACCGCGTTCACGCGAATCCCGCGAGGACCTAGAATCGCGGCCCAGTTCTTGACGAGAGTTTCGATCGCACCTTTCGTCGACGCGTAAAGAAGGATGGAAGGATTCTTGAGATCAGGTTTTCCAACGACAACTCGCGCTGCCAGAGAAGAGATCAGCACAATGTTTGAGCCTTGCCCGAGGATCGGCAGGAGTTGTTGGACCAGGAAGAATGGACTTCGTACGTTCGTTGAAAAGAGATTGTCGAAGTCCTCGATCGTGTGATCTTTGATGGTGGCACTCTTGCTCACACCGGCATTGGCGACGAGTATGTCCAACTGGTCGCCGACGATTGAGCGAGCTTCTTTGGCGAGTGAAGTTGCTCCATCCGGAGTTGCGAGGTCTGCCCTTATCGCGTCGGCGCGGCCGCCCTTGGAGCGGATGCTCTCGACCAAAGACTGGGCTTCCTTTGCGGAGCGGCCGTAGTGAACCAATACATGTGCACCCGTCTCAGCAAGTGCCAACGCAATGGCTCGTCCAATTCCACGCGAAGCCCCCGTCACCAGCGCAGTTTTGTTGTACTGAACCATTCTTACTCCCCACCGTTGCATGAACTTCTCTCACGCGCCTGGTCCGAGCCAACATCTGAACATCATCCGGCTGCGGCGCTAGTGGTGCGCATTCGAGCCGGCGTTCGCTGTCCTGCAGAATCACGTTGTCGAGATTTGCAACCCGACTTCGTGTGCGTTGGTTCAGGCATTCGTTCCGCCATCCACGGTAAGATTCGCCCCGGTAATGTACGAGGACTCCGGACCGGCGACAAACGCCACCAGCGCAGCAACCTCATCAGCGTGCCCGTAGCGGTTGAGTGCTGTAACGGCCTTCTGCGGTACCGCCCAATCGCCCGCAGCGGGATTCAAATCCGTGTCGATCGGACCCGGCTGCACGTTGTTAACCGTGATGCCCCGGCTCCCGACCTCTCTGGACAGCCCCTGAGTAAATATCTTCACGGCTCCCTTGGTGGCCGAGTAGGGCACAAGTCCGGGCACGAGGACACGCTCACCTACAGACGAGCCGATCATGATGATGCGACCGCCGCTCTTCATGTGCTTTAGCGCCGCCTGCGTCGCGACGAATACGCCGCGGACGTTGATGTTAAGCACGCGATCCATCTCTTCCAGCGTGGTCTCCTCGAACTTTTTGGGAATAGCCGTGCCGGCATTGTTCACAAGCACGTCAAGCCGGCCGAATGTCGCGACGGTTTTTTCGACGGCGGCTTTGACGGCGTCGGCATCAGCAGCGTCCGCCTGAATCGCGATCGCCTTTCGGCCGGCGCGTTCAATCTCCTTGACGACCGACGCGGCCGCATCGGCGCCTTTCGTGTACGTGATGGCCACGTTCGCTCCGTCCGCAGCCAGGCGCTTAGCGATTGCAGCACCAATGCCGCGCGAGCCCCCGGTAATGAATGCAATCTTTCCTTCCAGTTTCTTAGACACTGTTTTTCTCCCATTTTTTGATCTCTGCGTTTGACGATCCAATCTCCGATGTAGCTTGAGTAGTTCTGCCTCTTCAGATCACAAACCATTCCTCATGTCGTGCAGCACTTTTGATTTGCGCAACGCCGCTCTCGCATGAAAGAGGCGCCCCTTGGCCGCTGAAACAGAAACGCCGATTTCCGCTGCCGTTTCGTTTATCGAATGTTCTTGCAATGTATGCAGCTCCAGAGCTCGGCGAATGCCCGGTCGTAAGTCCGCAATTGCCTTGCGGACAAATTTTTGCCGCTCTCGCCCCGCGTACTGCTCTTCCGGGTTTGGAAGCGAGTCGTGTGCTTCCCAGAGCGTCGCGTCTTCTCCCGGACTATTTGCAGAAATTTCATGCGAATTGCGCTTTGCCCGAAGGACCATCAGCGCCGAATTGACTCCGATGCGTGTCAGCCACGTGGAGAAAGTGGACCGTCCATCAAAGCCCTTGAGATGGAGAAATGCCCTAAGGAAAGAATCCTGCACCGCATCTTCTGCGTCTTCGCGGTTTCGGGTTATGCGACGGACGGTGCGAGAGAGCTTTGCCGCGTGGGCTCGATACAGCATGTCGAGCGCCGCAGTCTCTCCGCTCTTTGCTGTTGCCACTAAACTAGCTTCCGTCGTGCCCGTCACCTCTGGTACAGCCGATGGTGCAGCGAGTCCGCCCGGCGCTGACGCTTCCACCGTCCTATACGTGCTTGCCATCTTCATCCTCCAAAGGAGCCTGTCCCTTCTTACGCTTATTGGTGTGTGCTTTTGGCCGACTTTGCTCCCGGGACATCCACTCCCTGATATAAGGCGAACAGTGTTGCACTGAGATGTCATCCGTCTCACAAGCATTGAGAAAGCGAACACCTTCGACATCCACGAGATCCACCTCCTCCAAATCCAAAGTTACTGGTGGTCCGCCACGCTCGATCTCCGCCTTCACCTGCTCAAGGTGCTCTGATCGAAACGCCCCGCTCAGCCGAATCCGCGTTCTGCGCTTACCAGAAATCCGTTCAATCTTCAGAGTCATGGGTCTCTGGTCCGAAGCACGAGCACACTCTTACGAAATGCAACGACTGGGCCATTCACAATTCTTTGCATGAAGGCGACTTAGAAGGGCCGCCGATCCTGAATTTTGAGGAATTCCTGTTTGGTGAGGAAAACGCAGTCGACTAGTAGGTTCCCGCGCTCGAATCAGCTGGCCTGTGGGACTTTAAACCGATATTTGTTGATTCCCAAGCGCTTGATTTTTGAGTCCAGGGTCCGCGTCGGGAGCCCTAGATTGGCTGCCGCCCCCGTTGGCCCTGAGATTCGGCCTTGGCTTTCTGCCAGTGCGGCTTCAATCATTCCCTTTTCCTGTCTAAGCAGCGCACCATTAAGTGCAACTCTTGGACTAGCTACTCGGAGCGGCTCACTCTTGAGCCAGGTTTCGTCCACAGAAAAAGTATCTCCCTCGCTCAGGATGACGGCCCGCTCAATTACATTTTGTAGCTCGCGAACGTTGCCTGGCCAGCCGTATGCTTGAAACAGTTTGAGAGTTTTTCTATCGATTGTTCTGAACTTCTTTCCAGCCTTTTTTCCAAAGCGATCAATGAAGTACTCGACAAGCAAGGGAATGTCGGGCGCGCGCTCGCGCAACGAGGGCATCTCAATAGGCACGACATTCAGTCTGTATAAGAGATCTTCGCGAAACTTGCCTTCGGCCACAAGCGCGTTCAAGTCACAATGGGTGGCCGCCAGCACTCTTACGTCAACGGGAATTGGCCTGTTACTGCCGACGCGTTCGATCTCACGTTCTTGCAGCACTCGTAACAGTGCGATTTGGATTTCCGGGGGCAAGTCGCCTACTTCGTCCAGGAAAATCGTCCCCCCATTCGCCGATTCAAAACGCCCCAGGCGCCGTTGCGTCGCACCGGTGAAGGCGCCCTTCTCGTGACCGAAGAGCTCGGAAGCAATCAACGATGCCGGGATCGCGGCGCAATTCACACCAACAAAAGCCCGTTCCCCACGGTTGGATCGCTTGTGGATGGCGCGCGCAATCAACTCCTTTCCCGTGCCGGTTTCGCCCAGAATGAGGACGGTGGAATCCGAATATGCCACCTTGCCGACCTGCCGGAGCACTTTACGCAGCGCTTCGGAGGAGCCGACTATGTCTTCAAACATCGAGTCACGATCGATTTGCTCTCGCAACACGAGGTTTTCATTGCGCACCCGCTGTTCCGTTTGCTTGCGATCTTCGATGTCAGTAGCGCTCGCGAACCACCGCGCGACTCGGCCCTGTTCATTGAGCAGCGGGTTGTAGCGAAACAGAAACCACCGATACTGCCCATCTGTGCCGCGCATGCGTTTTTCAATCTCAAACGGCACGCCACTCGCTAAGCCGCAGCGTCGTTCGCTCCGTGCTCTATCGAGATCGTCTGCATGAACGTCCCTCTTATGTCGCTCATCACTTCCCGCGCTTTGCATCTCTTCAAGGGTATGTCCGTTATAGTCGAGCAACATCTGGTTCGCCTGAAGGAGAAATCCCTCAGTGTCCAGGACCAGTACGTGCTGAGGAAGGAAATCTATGAGCTGCCGGAGCTCCCGCTCGTCCTGCCGGAGTTTCTCCTCCGCCCGCTTTCGCTCGATGGCGATTCCGGCAATGCGGCTCGCGTAATCGATCAACTGAATTTCGTCAGTTCCCGGGTGTCGAACTTCCCGGTAATACATGCCAAAGGTTCCCAGCACCTTGCCGTCGTGAGACAGGATCGGGCTCGACCAAGCGGCACGCAGTCCAGCTGCCACAGCAGAGTCTTTAAATTTCACCCATTTCGGGTCAGAAAGGATGTCAGAGACGAATACCGATTGCCGAAGCAGATTAGTCGCGCCGTATCGCAGGTGCAAGCCGTCTTCGTCAAGAAGGAAAATCGAGCACGACATTCCCTTACTGTGAGTTTCTATCAGGCGGGTGATACTCATCAGAACTTCGTTCAGGGGTGCACCGAGAAGCATCATCTTCAACGCATCGAGCACCGCCTCGCTGGGCAGGGTTTGGGCGGGAGATGGGGATGTTGGAAGCGATTGCAGGTTTGGTGCTACCTTGGCGTTTGCCATAAACCAGCCGCTTGTCAGTCGCGATGCCAGCAGTATCGCACAATCAGATGTCCAGGACTCGATTGCAAACTTAGCCAGCTTCCAAGCCCCGGATTCTTCTCATTTCGCGGGATTTCTTACTAACGACTACATCATGCGCGCGCTCCACCGTCTGCTTGTGCCTAGCTCGACACTCACCGGGGCATTTCCCGGCCATGTTTTTTAGCCACCGCTAATCGCGGGCACAATCGAAACTTCTGTCCCGTCGGGAATAGCCGTCGCAAGTCCACCCGTGTAACGCACGTTCTCGTTTGCCACAAAAATATTCACGTGTTGTCGAGTTTCGCCCGTTTCGGTTAGAACGCGGTCACGAAGTCCCGGGTATTCAGCGAATAGCGCTTGCAAGACTTGGAGGAGATTAGCGCCTGCTTCCACCTCCACGTTCACGGTGCTCTGTTTCCCTGTGAACTCACGCAATGGACCCGGAATTTTAAACACCACTTGCATCAGTGCGATTTCCTGCGCATGACACTTTTCGTACGTGTAGTTTTCCCTTTTTTCGCCGTCTTTGATTTCAAAGTCGGTTTCGTTGTTGGCGCCCCATCCAGGTGGACGACAGCGGCCTTCACGCACAAGATCTGCGGTAATCCTTCCACAATCTTCTTCCAACTCTTGCCTTCATCTCTCGATCCGTAGACCTTTCCGCTTCGCGTTCCAAAATAAATCCCCGCCGGATCAAGTGAATCGGACGACAAGGCATCTCGTAAGACAGTTTCGTATGCCCCTTTTTGG
>Ga0193751_1001406_pt1 | contig 15437 bp, 15 predicted proteins | sample L1c2metaG_FD_143050 | JGI IMG/M metagenome (GOLD analysis project Ga0193751, IMG submission 143050) | Soil microbial communities from a riparian zone of the East river system, Colorado, United States - L1c2 | ecosystem: Environmental > Terrestrial > Soil > Riparian zone | place: USA: East River... | reverse complement strand
TATTGCGATAGATTATCGTCCTTGACGATGCCCGCGAGACGCGCGTCGACGTAACCGGCGTCGATACTGATCGTACGGCCTTCGAGCTTGGATGCGTCGAAGGAAACGTCGTCGAGCAATCGCTCCATCACGGTATACAGCCGCCGCGCGCCGATATTTTCCTGCTTTTCGTTGACGTCGAACGCAATCTGAGCGAGGCGGCGGATCCCGTCGGGCTCGAACGCAAGCTCGACGCGCTCGGTAGCGAGCAGTGCCTGGTACTGGCGCGTCAGGCACGCGTCCGTCGCGGTCAGTATCTTCTCGAAATCGTCGACCGAAAGCGACGTGAGCTCGACACGAATCGGAAAGCGGCCCTGGAGCTCGGGAATCAAATCGGAAGGCTTGGCGAGATGAAATGCGCCGCTGGCGATGAACAGGATGTGGTCGGTCTTGATCATCCCGTATTTGGTGGCAACCGTCGTTCCCTCGACCAGCGGCAAGAGATCTCGCTGCACGCCCTGGCGCGAGACATCCGCTCCCTGCGTTTCCTGCCGGCTGGCGATCTTGTCGATCTCGTCGAGAAACACGATGCCGTTCTGCTCGACATTGGCCAGCGCCTTGGACTTGAGCTCGTCGTCGCTGACCAGTTTCGCCGCTTCCTCGTCGGTCAGCGCCTTGAGCGCGTCGGTGACTTTCATTTTCTTGACTTTGCGACGGCCGCCCGACATCTGCTGGAACATCCCTTGAATCTGACTGGTGAGATCCTCCATTCCGGGCGGCGCGAGAATTTCCATCTGCGCCGGCAGCGCGGTGACCTCGACGTCGATTTCCTTGTCGTCGAACTTGCCTTCGCGCAGCATCTTGCGGAATTTCTGCCGCGTCGCCGAGTCGGTCGGTTGCATGTCGTCGAAGTTCACTTCGCGCGCGGGCGGCAGCAGCACGTCGAGCACGCGTTCTTCGGCGGCATCGACGGCACGATCCCGCACCTTTCGCGTTTCCGCTTCACGAGCCTGCTTTATCGCTGTTTCTGCGAGATCGCGGATGATGGTATCGACGTCCCGACCGACATAGCCTACTTCGGTGAACTTGGTTGCCTCGATCTTGATGAACGGCGCATCGGCGAGCCTTGCCAGCCTTCGCGCGATCTCGGTCTTGCCGACGCCGGTCGGGCCGATCATGAGGATGTTCTTGGGCGTGATTTCCTGCCGCAGCGGCTCGGCGACCTGCTGCCGCCGCCAGCGATTGCGCATGGCGATGGCCACCGCACGCTTGGCCGCGTGCTGCCCGACGATGTGCTTGTCGAGCTCGTGAACGATTTCCGAAGGAGTCATGGATGACATGGCGGCTCGCGATACGTGCAAAAGCAAACGGCCGCCCACACGGGCGGCCGTCGTATTCTACCGCGCCGAGTCGGCGTTACTCGTGCGCAAAAAGCACCGCCTTCGCTTTACCGCGCGCGCCTGCAGGGTTGGAGTGAAGAGGCGACCTCAAATTCACATCCGGGTTAGAATTCCGCCCGTCCTGACGTTCTGGCGGCCGATTCGACATCACACGGGAGCGGGCATGAAAGCAATGGGCGCGGTAGCGCACGGCCGGTGGATGCTGCCGGCGCTGTTGTTCTGGGCTGCGACGGGCGCGCCGGCCTATGACGGTCCCGTCGAAAAGAAGGTCTTCACGCTGCCGATGTACACCACGGTCGGCGGCAAGACGATCAAGGACGTCCGCGTCGGTTACGAGACCTACGGTACGCTCAACGCCACTGGCGATAACGCGATCTTCATTCCGCATTTCTTTACCTCCACTTCGCACGCGGCAGGCAAGTACAAGCCAGCCGATGCCGCTCCAGGTTATTGGGACCCGATCATCGGTTCGGGCAAGCCGATCGATACCGACAAGTATTTCGTGATCAGCGCCGATGCGCTCGTTAATCTCAACACCAAGGATCCCAACGTCACGACGACAGGTCCGGCCAGCATCAACCCCGACACCGGCAAGCCGTACGGCATGACTTTCCCGGTTGTCACGTACCGCGATTCCGTCCGCGTGCACAAGGCGCTCGTCGATTCGCTCGGCGTGAAAAAGCTGAAAGCGGTCGCCGGTGCATCCGGCGGGTCGATCCAGGCGATGGAATGGGGCGCGCTCTATCCGGATCTCGTCGAGCGCGTGATCCACGTCATCGGCCCCGGCTTCGACATTTCGCCGTACGTCGTCGAGATGCTCGACATCTGGGTCATGCCGATCCGGCTCGATCCGAAGTGGAACAACGGCGACTACTACGGTAAGGACGAGCCGGTCGCCGGCGTCGCGCAGGCGCTCAAGGTCGTAACGATCACCGCGCGCGCCCACGGCTGGGCGGAGAAGACATTCGCCTACAAGTGGGCGGATGCGGCGAAGGATCCGGGCGCCGAGATGGGCAACGCCTTCGCGATCGAGGACACGCTCAACAAGACGGGCGCCGCGCGTGCGGCTACGACCGACGCCAATTCGATGATCTACACGGCGAAGGCGAACCAGCTCTATAACTTGGGCGATGACGTGAAGAAGATGAAGGCGAAGATCCTGTTCATGCCGGCAAAAAGCGACCTGATCTTTCCGCCGGAGTTGTCGCAACGCGCGGCCGAGCGCTATCGCGCGCAGAACGGTGTGGCCGAGGTTGTGGTGATCGACGGTGACGGAGGGCACCTCGACGGCGTGCTCAATGTCTCGAAGCAGGGCGAGGCGATCCGTGCGTTTTTGGCGCGCTAGCCTGAATATTGCATGAGGCAGGTCACGGGAACCACGTTATCCGCGTTAGGTCAGTGACGTGATGCTGCGCGTTTGGCAACATACTGAGCTTCGCCTATCATGGCCGAACGACCGAACGCGGACCGCCCGAATCATCGTTCCGCAACCTAGTAGGAAACACCGATGAGACATTCAGTGACAACCCCACTGTTCAGCGCGTTCTTTGCAGCATGCTTGGCGGCGGCGGCGCAGGCACAGACGGCGACCGCTACTTTGGTGCCAACCGCAGGCAGCACGACCGCGGGCACAGTGACTTTCACTCAGAAAGGAAGCAAGGTCGCGGTCGAAGCGAAGGTTTCAGGCTTGATCCCGGGCAACCATGGGTTTCATATTCACGAGAAAGGCGATTGCGGATCGGCCGACGGCATGAGCGCGGGCGGACATTTCAATCCGACGGGCAAGCCGCATGGCAACCCGAGCGTGCCGGATCATCATGCAGGGGACATGCCCATGCTCGTCGCGGACGCGGCCGGAAACGCGTCACTGTCGTCGGATCTGGATGTAATGACCATCGGCAGCGGCGCCACGGACATCGTCGGCAAGGCGGTGATCGTCCATAAAGATGCCGACGATTTCACGACGCAGCCGACCGGCAATTCGGGCGCGCGCGTCGCTTGCGGTGTAATCCGGAAGAGCTGATGTCGGGAGCAGGGCAGGGCCGGCTTGGTCCCGCGCTTACGCTCGCCGCGATCTTGTCGGCGCTCGCGGGCTGCAGCGGCACAGGCTCGACCGCACCAAGTTTCGAGCCGCTCTTCAAGCCCGGCGGCGGCGCCGCTGCCCGCATGACGCCCAAGAACAGCTCGGTGACGGGAACCATCTCCTTCATCCAGCGCGGTGACAAGGTGAGCGTGGCAGCGCTCGTTCAGGAGCTCACGCCCGGCCGGCACCGCATCTTCATTCATGAGACCGGCAATTGCAGCTCGCCCAACGCCGCCAGCGCCGGGAAAGTATGGGGCGCCGCTGACGCGCCACCCGGAAAACGCCGGGGCGATCTGCCGGAGATCGTCGCCGGAGGGGAAGGCAACGCGAGCCTGGCCGCCAGCATCAGTGGCATCACCGTCGGCGGCGGCGGCCCCACCGACGTCATCGGTCGCTCGGTGGTCGTCCACGACAGCTTGAACCCCGATCCTCAGCCGGAGTTCGGCGTCGCCAACGACTGGCTTGCCTGCGGCGTCATCGAGCCGAAATAATTTGCGTATCGACTTGCCATTCGTAATGCGGTCTCGCGAGCGAGACTGAAGCGATGGGATTTCTCGCCGACCGCAAGATACTCATAACCGGTGTGCTTTCCAGCCGATCGATCGCCTACGGCATCGCGCAGGCGTGTCGTCGCGAGGGCGCCGTGCTTGCGTTTACGTTCGTCAACGACGACCTTAAGGAGCGCGTCGTCAAGCTTGCCGCGGACTTCGGCCCCACCCCGGTGCTTCGCTGCGACGTGACGCGCGACGACGATATCGCCGCGCTGTTCGACGCGTTGGGTCGCGAATGGGGCGGGATCGACGGGCTGTTGCACTCGATCGCGTTCGCGCCGCGCGAAGCGCTTGCCGGCGACTACTTGAATGGACTCTCGCGCCAGGCGTTCGCGACCGCCCACGACGTGAGCTCGTACAGCTTTGCCGCGCTTGCCAGGGCGGCCCGCCCCTTGATGCAGGGGCGTCGCGGCGCGATGCTCACGCTGACATACCTCGGCGCGTCGCGCGCGATTCCGAATTACAACGTGATGGGTTTGGCGAAGGCGAGTCTCGAAGCCAACGTTCGCTATCTCGCGCAGTGCCTCGGCCCGGAAGGTATCCGGGTCAACGCCATCTCTGCCGGGCCGATAAAAACGCTCGCGGCGGCCGGGATCGGCGGCTTTTCGAAAATCCTGCGCTTCGTCGAAAAAAACGCGCCGCTGAGGCGCAACGTCACCATCGAGGAAGTCGGCAATGTCGCCGCGTTCCTGCTCTCCGATCTCGCGAGCGCGATCACCGCCGAAATCACCTATGTCGATTGCGGATTCTCGACCGTCGCCCCGGGCATGGACGAAGAATAGTCCGAAGGGCTTACCTCGGTTGCCGGCGCGCAGCGGGCCCGGTCCGGTTCTATCGCCAGCGCCAGCATGGGAGCCATGAGCAACGCTTTGCGCCGCTACGACGCGCTCATTATCGGCGGCGGTCACAACGGCCTCGTCTGCGCGTGCTACCTTGCCGCCGCCGGTCTGTCGGTCGCGGTGTTCGAGCGCCGCTCGATCATGGGAGGCGCCGCGGTTACCGAGGAATTCCATCCAGGGTTCCGCAATTCCACGGCGAGCTACACCGTCAGCCTGTTGCATCCGAAGGTGATCGCCGATCTCAGGCTCGCAACGCACGGGCTCAGGATCGTCGAGCGGCCGGTCGCCAATTTCCTGCCGCTGTCCGAGCGTGATGCGATCGTGATCGGCGGGGGACTCGAGGCGACTCAGGCCGAGGTGGGGCGTTTCTCCGGCAAGGACGCCCAGACGCTGCCGGCGTACTACGCAATGCTCGGTCGTGTCGCCGATGTGCTGCGCGCGTTGCTGCTGCAGACGCCGCCCAACGTCGGCGGCGGAATCCAGGACATCCTGCAAGCCTGGAAAGTCGGAGGTCGCCTTAAGCGACTGGGAATATCGGAACGGCGCGACCTGCTCGATCTCTTCACCAAGAGCGCGGGCGAGATTCTCGACCACTGGTTCGAATCCGAGCCCATCAAAGCCGCGTTCGGCTTCGACGCCGTCGTCGGCAATTTCGCAAGCCCCTATACGCCGGGGTCAGCGTACGTGCTCCTGCATCACGTGTTCGGCGAAGTCAACGGCAAGCGCGGGGAATGGGGCCACGCCGTCGGCGGGATGGGTGCGATCACGCAGGCGATGGCGAAAGAGGCGTTGGCACGCGGCGTCGAATTGTTCACCGACACGCCCGTGGTGCGAGTGCTGACCCAGGGATCCGGCCCGGATTCACGCGCGAATGGTATTGCATTGGCCGACGGATCGGTCGTCGGCGGTCGCGCTATCATCGCCAACGTTAACCCGAAGTTGCTCTACCTGCAGCTGGTCGGCGCAGACGCGCTCGATGCCGATTTCCGCCGGCGAATCGAAGCGTATCGCTGCGCCTCGGCCACATTCCGGATGAACGTCGCCCTGGACCGGGTGCCGCAGTTTCTATGCCGGCCGGGCGATGGCCCGTACCTGAGGTCGGGCATCATCATCGCTCCGTCACTTGCTTATATGGAGCGAGCGTACTTCGATGCGCGACAGATCGGCTGGTCGCGCGAGCCGATCATCGAGATGCTCGTCCCATCGCTGGTCGATACGACGCTCGCACCCGCGGGTAAGCATGTTGCGAGTCTTTTCTGTCAGCACGCCAATCCGCTGCTGCCTCGCGGTGCCTCCTGGGACGACGTCAAAACCGACGTCGAAGCGCTCATGATCGCCACAGTCGATCGTCATGCGCCGGGCTTCGCGGACTCGGTCATCGCCCGCCGATCATATTCGCCACTCGATCTCGAGCGCGAGTTCGGATTGATCGGCGGGGATATTTTTCATGGGGCCTTGACCCTCGACCAGCTCTTCTCCGCGCGGCCGGTGCTCGGTCATGGAAATTACCGCGCGCCGATCCGGGGCTTATACATGTGCGGCGCGGGCACGCACCCGGGCGGGGGCGTCACGGGAATTCCAGGCCACAACGCAGCGAGAGAGATCGTGCGCGACGCAAGGCGCAGAATCTTTTAGGGTGGTCCGGCTGTTTGCGAAACGCCGGTGGCAGCGTGACACGTTCCCGCGATCACGAAAGAATAAAAGTCGAAGTCAGCCGATAAGCCGGGTTCTGTTACGGAGCGCGCCTTGACGCGCTCTATGACCGTCATTCGTCTAGGCGCCGCGTTGCCGCGGCGCTCGAGCCACCTACCCGCGGACTAGGCGAGCAGCCTGAAGGTTCTTTCGTCCGCTTACTTGATGTTGCTCCGGATGGAGGTTGCCGCGTTTCACCCGCACCGATGCCGGAGTGAACCGGCAAAAGCGCGACTCGTCTCTGTGGCCCTGTTCCTCGCCTTCGTCGTCGCTCGCGCAAACGACTTATAGCGGCTGGGCATTACCCAGCATCCTGCTCTGCGGAGCCCGGACTTTCCTCTCCCCGTCTCGCGTTGAGACGAAACGGGCAGCGACGGTCTGGCTGGCTTCGGACCATCATTTTATCACTCGACGACTCGCCACAGGATGCGTTCGCCGGCACGCAAGGGCACGACGGCGTCTTCCCCCAGGGGATATGTCGCGGGGACGGTCCACGGCCCGCGCTCCAGCGTGATCGTATCGGTATTGCGCGGCAGCCCGTAGAAGTCGGCGCCGTGATGGCTAGCGAATGCTTCGAGGCGGTCGAGCGCCCCGGCCGCGTCGAAAGCTTCCGCGTAAAGCTCCATCGCCGCGTGCGCCGAGTAACATCCGCCGGCGCCGCACGCGTTCTCCTTCGCTGTCTTCGCGTGCGGCGCGGAATCGCTCCCGAGAAAATATTTTGGATTGCCGCTGGTCGCCGCGCAAACGAGCGCCGCGCGGTGCGCCTCCCGCTTGAGGATCGGCAGGCAGTAGTAATGCGGCCGGATGGCTCCGGCCAGCATTGCATTGCGCGACCACAGCAGGTGGTGCGGCGTGATGGTTGCGCCGACCCGCGCGGGAGACGCCGCGACGAATTCCGCGGCCTCGCGAGTCGTGATGTGCTCGAAAACGACGGTGAGGCCGGGAAAATCGCGCAGAACCTGCGTCATCACGCGGTCGATGAAATAGCGCTCGCGGTCGAACACATCGATGTCGGGATCGGTGACTTCACCGTGCACGAGCAGCGGCATTCCGACGTCTTCCATCGCCGCCAGCGCAGCGTGAACGCGGTCGAGCCTGGTGACTCCCGAGTTGGAATTCGTTGTTGCCCCCGCGGGGTAATACTTCACGCCGACGATGAATCCGGACTTGCGCGCGCGCACGATTTCTGCAGCGGCCGTGTTGTCGGTGAGATAGAGCGTCATCAGCGGCGCAAAGCGCGACTTCGCGGGAAGCGCGGCGGCGATTCGCTCGCGGTAGGCGGATGCGGCCCCGACCGTTGTCACCGGCGATCTGAGATTCGGCATAACCACCGCGCGTCCGAAAACGCGCGCGGTCGCGCCGACGACCGAGCGCATCGCCTCGTCATCGCGCAGATGCACGTGCCAATCGTCGGGACGGGTGATGCGCAGCGCCATCAAAACACCTTGTTTTTCCGGGATTATAGGTTGCCGGGGAAAGCTGCCCGGCCGCGCATCGGCGGCCGTCGACACGGTGGCGTGCGCCGACGTCTTCGAGATATAATGCCCGATTTAGTGCGGTTGCGACGCGCCCCGGCAGCTTATGGCCGCGCGCATGCCGACAACGCCCAGACGTCCGGAGCTACGGGCCAGTCGAAGGCGACATTCGTTTGCAGAGAAGGTGGAAGCGTGGCAACCAAAAGCGTGGCAGCCAAGAGCATCGCAGCCAAGACCGCCGCAGCCAAGACCGTCGCGGCCAAGACCGTCGCGGCCAAGAGCGTCGCAACCAAAAGCGTCGCAAAGAAGGGCAGGGAACTGACCGATCAGGATCTCCTGGCGGCGCCCGAACGCGACTACATGAACGAGGCACAGCTTGCGTTTTTCAAGCAGCGTCTGCTCGAGTTGCGCGCGCAACTGCTGAACAACGCCGACGACACGGGCCAGCACCTTCGCGAAAACGAGGTGACCACCGATCCATCTGACCGCGCGACTCTCGAAGAAGAGTACACGCTGGAACTGCGCACGCGCGACCGCGAGCGCAAGCTTCTGAAGAAGGTCGAGAAGTCGCTGAAGATGATCGAGGGCGGAAGTTACGGATACTGCGAGGAGACCGGCGAGCCCATCGGAATCCCCCGGTTGCTTGCCCGCCCCACCGCGACCTTGTCGCTCGAGGCGCAGGAGCGGCGCGAACGCGTCCAGAAGCTCTACGGCGATTGACGCCTCGACGGCATCTTTAGGCCAGTAAAACGGCCCGGCGTATCGCCGGGCCGTTTGCTTGTGCGAGAGCGGAAGCGCGCGACAGCCGACGCTAGAGCCCGAAAGTTCCGCGGTGCGACCAGCCCGCGGCCATGAAGAACAACATCGGTATCGACAGCATGGTATTGACTCGCGACGTCAGAAAGGCGATTCGTCGGGCCTTGTTCTTTTCCTCGTCGGTCGCGGGCTTGAGGCCGAGAATCTTTTGCTGATTGGGCCAGATCAGCGCCCAGACATTGATCAGCATGATCGTGCCCAGCCACGCGCCGACGCCGATACCCGCCATGCCGTGCGACAGGGTAAACGCATTCACGAACTCTTTGCCGAGCAGCGTGGCGCCTGCAAGCCACGTGACGACTGCCGCCCAGCGAAAATAAAACAGGGCGCGCGGCGCGACGTGCTTGGTAATGCCGGCATTCGTTCCGTCCGCGGTGGCCGCCTTGAGCGCCGCCACTTGCACGAAATTGAAGTAGTAGAGCAGGCCGATCCACATCACGCCCGCCAGGAAGTGAATCCACCGCGCGATTCCCATGACCGGATCCATGGCGGCCCCTTAAATCAGAATGCTTCTGACGACGACGTACAGGACCGCCGTCAGGATCACGCCGGAAATTACCGTGCCCCACAACGAATCCAGCGGATTTTTCATCGCTCTCCCTCCCAGGTAATTTGGCGCGCGGCGCTATTCTGCCCGCGGTCCACGAAACTTTGGCTTAGTGTCGTTGTCGTCTCATTGTAGCTTACCGGGGGCGGGTGTGAACACCGATCCCGCTCTCGGGACGTCGCCGGCCGATGGGTTGGACGGCGCTGCAAACCGCAGCGATAGTGCGCCCGCGACGGAAGCCTTCAGTGTCGTATTTACCCAAGGAGCTCGATCATGCCGCACTCTTTTACCCTTCCTCCTTTGCCCTACGCCGACGACGCGCTTGCGCCGGTGATTTCAGCGCAGACGATCGGCTTTCATTACGGAAAGCATCACAAGACGTATGTTGAGACGCTGAACAAACTTGTCGCAGGAACGGAGTTCGAAGGCCAGCCGCTGGAAGACATCATCCGATCGACCGCCGGAAAGAACGAAAAGGTGCAGATTTTCAACAACGCCGCGCAAAGCTGGAATCACACCTTTTATTGGCACTGCCTGAGGGCCAAGGGGGGCGGAAAACCCAACGGCGAGCTTGCGCACTTGATCGAGCAGACCTACGGGGGATACGACAAATTCAAGGCGGAGCTTGCAGACGCCGCGATCAAGCAATTTGGCAGCGGCTGGGCTTGGCTCGTCGTGGACAAGGGATCGCTAAAGGTCATCAAGACCGGCAACGCCGACAATCCGATCGCCCGGAATATTCGCCCGCTGCTGACCATCGATGTCTGGGAGCACGCGTACTACCTCGACTATCAGAACCGCCGGAACGACCACGTCAACGGCGTGATCGACAAATTGCTGAACTGGGAATTTGCGGGGGAGAATTTGTCCAATGCCGGGGTTTCCGGAGGTTTCATGCCGGCAATGGCGCGCTAGGCGCGCTTCTTGCCACCAGCGGCGCGGCTTGTTGCCCGCTGAGTAAGGGCACATAATTACCCTTTTGGCATGCAACCTGCGTTCCCCATGGCATTCAACCTGTTTCCCAAGCCACCCGGCAAGTCCAAGCTGGGCCGGCGCCCGGCACCGGAAGTCAACCCCAAAGCGACTCCGGCCAACCGGGCGGAGTTACGGCCGGCGTCGGCGCGTGACCTTGCCGCGTCTGTCAAGGAGCGGGCAACGGCAGCACCCAAGGTGGGTGCCGTTGCCGCTCCCGTGGAGTCGAGCGAGCCGGAGATCACGGATACCGGCCCACCAAGCATCATCGAATGGGCACCGAACCTGAACCAAAACATCGAAGTCGCCGTAGCCAGTTCGGGCCTGTGCGCGGTGCTAGAAAACGCAGCCTTGCTCTACGCCAACGGACAAGCGCCGCAGGCGCGCGAAATTCTGCAACAAGGTGTCGCCGAAGATCACGACGCCAAGAGATCCCAGCTTGCGTGGCTCGCGCTGTTCGATTTGCTCCAGCGCGCGGGGGACCGGACGGCGTTCGACCAGCTTGCGTTGCAGTATGTCGTGGCCTTCGAACGATCGGCCCCTGCCTGGGAAGACGGAGGCGCCCCTTGCCGCCAGGGCGCGCGCCCGGCCGCCGGCGGCTACATCGGCTTGACCGGAAAGCTCAGTGCGGCGCACGCGCCGCAGATCGCCAATCTTCATTCGGCGTCGAAAAAACAGCCTCAAATCCGTCTCGACCTGGGTTCGGTGACGGGCGCGGACGATGCCGGCGCAAAGTTGCTCGCCGATGCATTGGCGAAGCTTCGAAAGAGTCGCTATCCCCTGGTGCTGCAACACCCTGAAAAAATCTGCCGCGCGCTCGAGCTCTCCGTGGCTCACGGACGCGACGCGGACGAGGGCCACTGGATACTCATGCTCGAGTTGCTGCAATGGCAAAACGATCACAAGCTATTCGAGGATCGCGCGATAGAGTTTGCCGTTGCCTTCGAGGTCTCGCCGCCTTCGTGGGAACCGCCTGCAAGCATGCCCCTCGCGAGTGTCGCATCCGACGCCGCATCGCCGAGCGCCATGGAAAACACCGAGACATTAGCGTGGCAGGGAACGCTCACCGGGTCCTCGGATCCCCAGGTCGCCAAGCTCAATATGTTTCGCGAAGGTCGTCATTCGGTGCCGATCGACATGACTGCCGTCGAACGCGTCGATTTCGTTTGCGCAGGCGCGCTGTTCAACGCAATCGCGCGTGCCGAGTCGCAGCGCAAGAGCGTGCAGATCATCGGTGCGTCGCCGATCATTCGTGCTCTGCTGCTGCTCATCGGCATCTCGCCGCGCAATTTCATCAAGAAAGCAATGTAGCGATAGCGCTCCAGGACGCCGCCACGCGCGATGCGCTTGGGCGGTGCGCCTGCTGCATCGAATGCACACGCATCATGGAATCCTTTCACGCGACGACCATTCTTTCGGTTCGCCGTGGCTCGAGCGTGGCTCTTGGCGGCGACGGCCAGGTTACGTTGGGCAGCGTCATCATCAAGGCGAGCGCTCGCAAGGTACGGCGCATTTACAACGATCGTGTGCTGGCAGGATTTGCGGGGGCAACCGCCGATGCATTCACGCTGTTCGAACGTTTCGAAGCGAAGCTCGACAAGCACCAAGGCCAGCTGCAGCGCGCCGCAGTCGAGCTCGCGAAAGACTGGCGTTCCGACAGGATATTGAGGCGGCTCGAAGCGATGCTCGCGGTGGCAGATGCAACTTCATCCCTTGTGATCACGGGCACCGGCGACGTCCTCGAGCCGGAATTCGGCATCGTCGCGATCGGGTCGGGAGGGCCGTACGCTCAGGCGGCAGCGCGGGCGCTTCTCCAGCACACCGAGCTTTCGGCGGCAGACATCGTGAAGGAGGCGCTGACCATAGCCGCCGATATCTGCGTCTATACCAATCACCAGCAGGTGATCGAGGTCCTCGGCTGATGACCGCCCGCGAGATCGATTACGAGGTGATCATTGTCGGCGCCGGGCTCGTGGGCCTGGCGCTCGCGGTTGCGCTCGCTCGTGCGGGCTTGCGCGTCGCGCTCGTCGACCGCGGCAAGATTGCGGTCGGGGCGTTATCGTCGACAGAGGACGATTGGGATGCGCGGGTCTACGCGATCAGCCCCGGAAGCGCCTGTTTTCTTCGCACGCTCGGCGTCTGGCAGCGGGTGCCTTCGGAGCGAATTGCCGCGATCGAAGCGATGGAGGTTTTCGGCGATGCAGGCGGCGAGATCACGTTTTCCGCCTACGAGATTGGAGAGCGCGCGCTGGCATGGATCGTGGAGAACCGCGAACTCAATGCGGCGCTGATCGAGACGATGCGCACGACTCCGGGAATCGATTGTCTCGCGCCCGAGGTGCCCACCGCCGTTGCATGGAGCGCCGATCGCGTCGAGCTGCGGCTGGCGGATGATCGATCGATCGCGGGCCGTATTATCGTCGCCGCCGACGGCGTGCATTCGTGGGTACGCGCGCAGGCGGGAATGACGATTTCGCCACGCTCGTACGGGCAGACCGCGGTTGTGGCTAACTTCGCAACCGAGCGCGCACATCACGGCCGCGCGTTTCAGTGGTTTCTGGACGACGAAGGTGTGCTGGCGTGGCTGCCGCTGCCAGGCAGGCGAATTTCCATCGTCTGGTCCGCGCCGGACGCGCTTGCAAAAGAGCTGCACGCGATGACGCAAGAGGTACTTGCGCTTCGCGTGGCAGGCGTGGGCAAAGGCGCACTGGGGACACTCACATGCATCACACCCGCGGCCGGTTTCCCGTTGACATTTCTCCGGTTGCCGCGGGTGATCGGACCGCGCCTCGCGCTGGTCGGGGACGCGGCGCACGGAGTGCATCCGCTGGCGGGGCAGGGAGTCAATCTCGGTTTCGGTGACGCGGCTGCGCTGGCTTCCGCGCTCGCTGCGCGAACGGTCGTCGGAGACGCCGGCGCGGCGTTTCTTCTCGAGCGCTACGCGCTTCATCGCGCGGCGCCCGTGCTGGCGATGCAGGCCGTAACGGACGGGCTCGTGCGCTTATTTGGAACATCGTTTCCGTTGGTCAAGCTTGCGCGTAACGGCGGCATGCGCGCGGTCGATGCGCTCGGACCGCTGAAGCGACTGCTGGCGCAACCGGCGCTGCGGTAAACTGTCTTTCTTGTCTTGTATTGGAGCAACGCAATGCGACTACTTCTTTCGCGTCTCACGCTGGCCGGCATGGCCTTTATCGCGGTCAGTTCGGCTTGGGCGCAGGAAGACACGAAAACCGATGCGTCAGCCAAAGAGATCGCAGCGGTGAAAAAGCTTCTCGAGGCAAGGTTTCCAGGCGCACCGATCAGCAACGTGTCCAAGTCTCCCTATTTCGGCCTGTACGAAGCGCAGCTCGACGATCGTATGCTTTACACCGATGCCAAGGTCGATTACGTCCTGGTGGGTTCGATATACGACACCGCGACGCGCACCAATCTCACCGAGCAGCGCATGCGCAAGATGAATCGGGTGGCGTGGGAGTCGCTGCCGCTCGATATCTCGATCAAGAAGGTCAAGGGCGACGGATCACGCAGGCTCGCGGTCTTTTCCGACGCGGACTGCCCGTTCTGCAAGCGTCTGGAAACCGACATGAAGCGTCTCGACAACGTTACCGTGTACACCTTCCTCTTTCCTATCGATCAGTTGCACCCCGACGCCGCGCGCAAGTCGGCGAGGATCTGGTGCGCGCCCGACCGGCTCAAGGCATGGGACGACTGGTTCGACTCCGCGAAACTACCGGACAACAAGGGCGATTGCGCGACACCCATCGCACAGACGGCCCTCCTTGGCCAGAAACTCCACGTCAACGCGACACCTACGCTGATCTTCGCTGACGGGTCGGTTGTCGCGGGTGCGCTTCCCTTGGACCGGCTGGAGGCCGAGCTCAATCAGGCCGAGTCCGAAATCAAGCGGGCAGCCAAGAAGTAGTCGCATACCCCGGAGCTCGAGGAAGACACCATGGCGATTCTCGATTTCATCAAGAAACAGTTCATCGACATCATCGAATGGACCGACGATTCGCGCGACACGCTTTCATATCGATTCCCGGACGAGGACAAGGAAATAAAGCGCGGCGCGCAACTGATCGTGCGCGAATCGCAAATCGCGCAATTCGTTTATCTGGGGCAGTTTGGCGACACGTTCGGCCCCGGCAAGTTCGAGCTCACCACAGACAACATTCCTATCCTGACCGATCTCAAGGGATGGAAGTACGGGTTCGAGTCGCCGTTCAAGGCGGACGTCTACTACGTCGTCACGCGGCTGTTCACCGGCAACAAATGGGGCACCGCCAATCCGGTCATGATGCGCGATCAGGATTTCGGCATCGTACGCTTGCGCGCGTACGGTATTTACGACTTCAAGGTCGTCGATCCCAAGCTCTTCCTCAAGGAAGTCGCCGGAACCGACGATCATTTCCGGCTTGACGAGTTCAACGATACGATGCGCTCGCGCATCGTCAGCGTCTTCTCGGAAGCGCTTGCCCAGTCGAAGATTCCCGCGCTCGACGTCGCCGCGCGCTACGGAGAGCTGGGCGAGGCCTTGCGACCGCTGATCAACCCTCAAATGACGTCGAAGTACGGGCTCGAAGTCACGAGCTTCATCGTCGAGAACGTCTCGGTGCCGGCGGAAGTCGAGCAGGCGATCGACAAGCGGTCGAGCATGGCCGCAGTCGGAAATCTCAACGACTATGTCAAGTTTCAGATGGCGCAGGGCCTGGAAAAAGGCAACGGCGGCCCCGGCGGCATGGCCGCGGAAATGGCTGTGGGAATGGCGATGGCGCAGCAAATGATGAACCGGACCGGCGGCATCCTGGGCCCTCAGTCGACCTCCGGCGTCGAGGCTCCGACAAGCGCGCCCGGGTCGGCGCCCACGCCTGAGCTCATGACTCCGGCGCAGGTTGCGCAGATCCTCGGTGTCGGCGAATCCGATGTGATGGCAAGTCTCGACTCCGGGGATCTCAAGGGTAAGAGAATCGGGTCACAATGGCGCATAACCAAAGCCGCGGTCGATCAGTTTCTGCATTCCTGATCGACATGAGGCGCCTCGTTGGACGGACCACCCTGCTCTTAGCAGCCGTGCTTTGCATCT
>Ga0193751_1001405_pt1 | contig 15451 bp, 15 predicted proteins | sample L1c2metaG_FD_143050 | JGI IMG/M metagenome (GOLD analysis project Ga0193751, IMG submission 143050) | Soil microbial communities from a riparian zone of the East river system, Colorado, United States - L1c2 | ecosystem: Environmental > Terrestrial > Soil > Riparian zone | place: USA: East River... | reverse complement strand
TAGCCGGCTGGCGGTGGCGAACGGAGCGAGCCTGGCGGGGACGCTCAAGATCAAGTTGATCAACGGCTTCGTTCCTGCGATCGGGAACACGTTCACGGTTTTGACGGGCAGCGCGGTGACCGGTAAGTTTGCGACGGTGAATGGTCTCAGTATCAATAGCACTGAACATTTCACAATTGCGTACAACGCGACCAACGTGACGTTGACGGTCGTTTCGGGGCCATAGCTGGTTGCAAGTATTGTCGCTCAGGCCGTCCCCCGGTCGAGCTCTCACAAGCGGCCCGGCTCTGCTCCTCGGCTCGCCTGTAAGCAAACCTTCGGGGATCGCGTTGACTTTTGCGAGACCTACAGGCAAACTCTCAATTCGCCCGTCCGTCGCCTTTGGGCCAGCACGATAAGCCCGGCTTCACTGTCGCAAGCGAGGCGAAGGCCGACTCAGGAACCGTTCGCTCTATGTCCGCAGACCGCGTCTCCTACACGCTCGATTCGACGCTGGAGACGGTGAACAATGCCGAAGAGACGGCTGGCCGCATTGCCGCCGAAGCGGGCTTTGACGACGAGGAGATCATGAAGATCTCCATGGCGGTGCGAGAAGCGGCGGTTAACGCAGTTTTGCATGGCAATGCTTATGACCCGACTAAGAAAGTTACACTCGCGTTTGAGCGTACGGCTCACGACCTTGTCATCGTTATCCGCGATCAAGGCAAAGGGCTCGACGCCAGCAGGATTCCGGATCCATTGGCGCCGGATAACCTGCTGAAAACATCGGGGCGGGGCATTTTCCTGATACGCTCGTTCATGGATGTGGTGGAGATCCACCCATCCCAAACAGGCACCGAACTTAGAATGACCAAGCACGTCCACGGCAACCCCGCGGACTCCAAGGAGGCTCCTCAGTGACCATGAAGTCCAGTACTCGTCAGGTGGATGGCGTCACCATTGTCGATCTCAGCGGCCGGATCACCCTCGGCGAAGGCAGCGTAGTTCTGCGCGAAACGGTGCGCGACCTGCTTTCCAAGGGACAGAAAAAGATCTTGCTGAACCTCGGCGACGTGAACTATATCGACAGCTCAGGCATCGGCGAGCTGGTCAGCGCCTTCACCACTTCCAAAAACCAGGGCGGCGAACTCAAGCTGCTCAACCTCACCAAGAAAGTACACGACCTGCTGCAGATCACGAAGCTCTACACCGTCTTCGATGTGAAGGACGACGAAGCAGCGGCCGTAAAGTCTTTCACCAAGTAGCGGGGCGCGCGGTGCTTGTAACCGCGAGAACTGTGGCAGGCCGGGGCTGAGCCCCGGCGCTGCGAGTTCCCTTTTCGGGAAGTCGCCGCGAAAATTTTCTGCCCCGCTTACCGTTGGATCTCTCCTCCACGCCTACAATGAAACTGAGGAGCACCTCTCTGCGCCTCAGCCATCATGCGTTTTCTTACTCTCACTTGCTTGCTTGGGACCGTTCTTGCGGGCGTTATTGCGATGAGCGGGATTTGTTTCGCGCGAAATACTTCCAAACATGACTGCGTCTCCTTCGCCGAAGCGAGCAAGCATGTCGGCACCACCCAGTGTGTCAGCGGAACCGTGCTGCACGTGGCAGAGGGCACCAACGGCGTCACCTTCCTCACCTTCTGCCAAGACCACAAGACATGTCCCTTCACCGTGGTCGTGTTCCCGGACGACCTGAAAAAGGTCGGTGATATTCAGCAGCTCGAAGGCCGAATGGTTGAAATCAAAGGTACGATCCAAGACCACGACGGACGCGCCGAGATTGTCTTGCGCCACACCCAACAACTGGGCGAAAGCGCTTTCGTCGTCGTTCCTCCAGTGCCCACCGACTACGACGTCGAACGTCGGGGCCACTACAGTGCCGGGAAGTACAGCCATCCCAGAAGCAAGAAGTCACATAGGAAGCAGGGCGCGCCCATTTCAATCGAAGATCCGGGAGAGCCGCAGTAGTGGTTGCCGCTCACAGTCCACGCGCCTCACACCATTCCCTTGCGCAACTCTGCCAGCGGATACTTCGTCCCCCGCCACACGATGCCGTCGTTCCAGAGGGCGTGGAACATGGAGCGCAGCAATATGTACATGAACAGGCTGGTGCTGACCGGATGCAAAAAGAAATAATGCGGCGGGACTGCCGACCTGACCGACATTCCGCAATAGATCGCAAAGAGCGAACCTAGCGCGATGGCGTAAGGAACTCGCGCCCATCCATGTGCCAGGCAGACGCCGAGAAATGGCCCGAGATTCAGAAAACCCAGACCCACTATTGTGGCCACCGTCCGCCACCACTGGAAGGAAAGTACGGCAAAGAAGTTCTTGGTGAGATTGTTGACGATGCCGAAAGCGCCCGTTGCCCAGCGGAGGGAAATCAGATCCTCGCCAAAAACATTGCGCTGGGCGAATCCCGCGTTCTTGATTACCTTGCCCAGTTTCATGTCGTCGAGCACTTCCATGCGTAAGGCGCGATACGTGCCGACCGCGTCATAGACCGAGCGCCGGACCAGGTTGAAAGCGCCCACACCCATGTGGTCCCGCGCCTTGGGATCGGCAACTTTCCACGGGCGGTGTCCGAAAACGAAAAGCGCCTGAAAGAAAGCGATCATCATTTTCTCGCCCGCCCCGTTCATGATCATGCGCGGGAAAACGACGACATGGTCGGCTCGCTCAGCTTCGGCATAAGCAACGGCACGCCGCAGAGAATCAGGCTTGAAGAGTACATCGGCATCGGTGAAGAGCAACCAATCCCGCGTCGCCTGCTGGCCGGCCGTCCACATGGCATGCGTTTTGCCGAGCCACCCCGAGGGCAATTCCGAAATGTGGATGACCTTCAGCAGGCCATGTGCTTGGGAGCTCGCCGCAACCTCATCCATAATCTGCCCGGTGCGGTCGGTCGAGCGGTCGTTGACGACAATAATTTCGTAGTTGGAATAGTCGAGCGCGAGCAACTGCACCAGCGTCTCGCGAATATGTTCTTCCTCGTTGCGCGCCGGAACAATAATGCTGACTCCAGGCTCGCCGTTTGGAGTCGCTGGCCTGCGATCCCATTCGGGCCGCGCGATGTCGGCGACGTGCGGCATACCAAATGCGGCTTCCACGATGCGCGAAAACCAGGCCAGTGCGAGGATGCCGCCCGCAATCCAATGAATTGTTTGCCAGTGCATTCTGCTTAGGAAGATGCTCCTGAGGGAACTTGCGATGCCGCCGACCCATCCTGCACGCGTAATGGCGGGGCAAATCGCATGCCGTAAAACAGAATTATCGAAGAGATAACCATGGCGATCACCGGCAAAACAAAAGCAGCCTGCAACGAGTGCCGATCAGCCACCCATCCCATCATAGTAGGCGAGGGGACGTCGCCCAAAAGGTGAATGATGAAAATGTTCACTGCGATGGCAGTGGCGCGAATATGGGCGCCAACCGAGTTGATCACCGCCGCATTCAGTGGTGAGGTATTCAGCAGCAGGAAGAAGGCGGCCACCGCAATTGCCGGTACCATGGCGCGTCCGGCCGAAAACAGCGCAACAATCATGACGGGAACTCCAAGCGCCATGCCGACCGCGGAAACAAAGTAATACGAACCCTTCATCCGGCGCAGCAGGTAGTCGCCCAGCCAGCCCCCGGCCAATGACGCCACAATGCCGTCCACGACGACGATAATGCCAAACACAAAGTTCGCCGCCTCCAGTGAGTAGTGACGTTCGCTGTACAAGAACTGAGGTATCCACACCAGGATGCCGCCGAGAGAAAACGTCATCGCGGCCATCCCCAGAGTGGCGGTCAGAAACGCGGGATTGCGTGCCAACCCGAAAAGCGTGGCTCGCTCCGGCGTTTCATTTAGCGAGTCGAATTGACCGCGCTTCGGTTCCTTGAGGAACAGAACCATCACCGCCAGCAAGAATCCCGGGGCCGCTGCGATGTAAAACGGGAAACGCCAACCATAGTGTGGGGCGAGATGGCCACCCAGCAGGTAACCTGCCGCAAATCCCACCGGAATCGCTAAATAAAACACACCCAATATTCGGCCGCGCCTGTCTTCTGCGAAAAGATCCGCGACAAAAGTGGGGGCTATGGTTACAAAGGTCGCTTCGCCAATCCCCACCAGCGTGTGCCGAATCAACAATTCCGTGTAGGTGTGCGTGAATGCGGTAAGGAGGGTGAGGCCACTCCAAAGAATTGCGCCCACCGCGATGATGAGCTTGCGCGAGTAGCGGTCCGCCAAGGGCCCGACAAACGGTGCGGCCACCATATAGAAGATCAGGAAGGCGCTCGTCAGATAACCGAGCTGGGTCTTGGTCAGGTGGAATTCCACCTGCACCAGCGGCTGCACCGCATTCAGCACGGAACGGTCGATGTAATTGACCAGGTTCAGCGCGGTCAGCACGAGCAGCGCGGTTCGGGGATAGAGTTTCGTCGGAGGCACTTTGCGTGGGAATATAACACGGCGGCAAAGAGTGGTGCCCGGCGTCCGCTCGGCCCGCTACCGATTGACGCTATTGGTGATTCACATTAATAATCCACGACAACAATGCACGACAATCATGCACAACGCTAACACCATGGTTGCGCGGTGAGCGAGACTCTCGCCAACAAGGAGACAACGCTCGACGGGCGGGAGTTCCGTTCGCGTCTCGATACCCTGCTGCCTCTGTTCGTGTTGGTAGCCGGCTTTGGCGCCAGGCTCGTTCAGGCCAAGGAGTACTTCCTCAATCCCGACGAAGCCCTTCACTACCTTTCAGCGAGCCAGCCATCCGTGGATCTTGCTTACAAGGCTGCGCTCACGAACGCTCACCCTCCATTGTTGATCCTCGTGCTTTACTACTGGCGCTCACTCGGCCAATCGGAGCTGATGCTGCGCGTGCCGTCCGTACTGGCGGGGTCCGCCTTCTGCTGGCTTGCCTATCTATGGCTTAAGGAAGTTACCGATCGCTCTACCGCCTTCATGGGCCTGTTGCTCATGTCGTTCGCTCCCTCGCTTATTGCGCTGTCGGCTGAGGTTCGGCAGTATGCGCTCCTGTTGTTTTTCATGGCGAGCTGCCTTTACTTGTCTGAGCGCGCGATCCAGGAGAATTCGCGGTCGTTGATGGTGCTGTTCTCACTTTGCCTCTATGGGGCGCTTCTCACTCACTATTCTTCCCTGCTCTTCGCTTTCACCATGGGCATCTACATGCTCTTGCGGCTCTACCCTTATGGGAAGCGCCCAGGCTTGTTCGCGGTGTGGGTCGGCGGTCAAGCCGGCGCGCTGGCTCTTGTTAGCTATTTTCTTGTTACTCACGTCGCGCGCTTGAAAGCGACGGGGATGCCCCGGGAGATCGCCGAAACGTGGCTACGAAAATCCATTTTTCACCCTGGCGATCACGGCGTGGCGGTTTTCGCATCGGCCCAGACTCTGCGCGTCTTTACTTACCTGTTCAGTCACGGTTTAGTGGGAACATTGGCGCTGCTGGCGTTTTTGGCTGGCATGGTTTCGCTCTTGCGAATGAAGACTCCATGGAACAAGGACGGTCCCAAGCCACGAGAACTCGCGCTTCTATTCTGTCTGCCTTTTGTGGCCAATTGCGGCGCCGCAATCGCGGGTCTCTATCCCTATGGCGGCACGCGGCACAATGCGGTCCTGGCGCCCTTTGCGGTCGGCGGCGCAGTCATCGGACTCGCTACCTGGATTCCGGCCCGACTCTGGGCAAAATCCCTCGTGATCATAATCGCACTGGCGCTCTGCAATTTTTTTCCAGCTCCACCGCCCCTCATTAAGGCTCGAAATCATTCCGTGGTACTGATGAAAAACGCGGTGGACTACTTACGACAGTCTGCGCCGCCGGGATCCGTCCTGCTCGCCGATTACCAGAGTGGGCTTGTGCTTGGCTACTACGCCTGCGACCACGGTATCGTCCAAGTGTTCCCACCGCTGCGGCGCTTCGCGAGAGCCGATTGCGGCCCTTACACCGTGATCACCGCAGGTACTCAGGAGTGGAGGTTCAACGCAGACGATCTGCCGGGCCAGTTGGCGAATGTTGCGGAGACCTATGGCCTCGCACCGGGAACCAGAGTCTGGCTCTTCGACGCCGGCTGGATCACCGACCTGGCGCCGGCGCTGACCAGCGAGAACCGGTGCTCGGCGCCTCGCACCTTCGGTGAGAATATTCTGATCTGTCAGTTAACGGTTGGTGGGAATGCTCGCAGTGCTACAGACCGGCCAATCACAAAGTGACCTCATCGCTTTATTTCTTTGGTCGCGGCCATTTCGCGATCACGACTGTCGCAATCCCCCCGCGCGGACGGAACTCGCCCTTCACCTCGGCCCACACCGGTTTGGCCCAGCGGACAACATCCTCCAGCACCTGATTTACAACGTTCTCCTGGAAGATGCCGAGGTTTCGATACGACTGGAGATATTCCTTTAGCGACTTCAACTCCAGGCACAGGCGATCCGGGACGTAGCGGATCACGATGTTGCCGAAGTCCGGCAAGCCCGTCTTCGGGCAGACGGACGTAAATTCCGGATCATCCACGACAATCTCGTATCCTGGAAACTGGTTCGGCCAGGTTTCAATTTCCGGAAAATCGTGGTCGAGACCGGCGCTGGCGTGCTCCGACGTATAACGAGGAGATTTCGGCATCCGTTTATTGTACCTAGTGTCGCGTCCATTGGATTCGCTACATAAGCGATACGTATTTGCTGACGCAAACAGCCCCCACGATGCATCTAAACAGCCAAGTCCACAGTGCATTTGCCCGCTCGCGCAGCGCGTGGATGATATACATTGAAGCTTGCGCTTTTCTCTACATGCCATTGAATGGAAACAGTTCGGGACGCCAGCCGCGGCGTTGGTTGGTGACGGCGCTTGCGATCCTGGCAGCGGTGATTGTGCTGGCTGCTTTCATCTCGCGTCGCGATAACGGCGCGACTGTGCGAACGGCCATCGTCGAACGAGGCACGATCCGCAGCCTGGTTTCCACCAACGGAAAAATTGAGCCCGTCAACAACTTTGAGGCCCACGCTCCGTCCTCGACGACTGTACGACACGTTTTTGTCAAGGAAGGCGACTCCGTCAAGAAAGGCCAATTGCTGGTCGTCCTGGATGACGCCGACGCACGGGCACAGGCTGCTCGTGCCCAGACCCTATTGAGAGCGGCGCAGGCCGACATCAGTGCCGCGAAGCGCGGCGGAAGCCAGGAAGAAGTGCTGAGCCTCGAAGCCCAACTGGTGAAGGCCGGCGCCGACCGCGATGCAGCCCAACGCAATTTAGACGCGCTGAAAAAGCTTGTCCAGCAGGGTGCGGCCTCGGCCGGAGAAGTACGAGAAGCGGAAAACGCTCTTGCCCGCGCTGATGCCCAGCTCACCTTTCTCCGGCAGAAGCAGACGCAACGATATTCGAATCCGGAGTTAGCGCGCGTCGGAGCACAGCAAGCTGAGGCGCAGGCCGCCTACAATGCCGCGCAGGACGTCCTGGCAAAATCGAATGTTCGCGCTCCTTTTGATGGCATCGTATACTCGCTGCCGGCCAAGCAAGGCGGCTTCGTCGCGGCCGGGGATCTTCTGCTGCAAGTGGCGGATCTGCGAAAAGTGCTGGTCCGGGCTTTTGTCGACGAACCCGACGTGGGCAGACTGACTCCCGGAAACCCGATTGAGATTACCTGGGACGCTGTCCCTGGCCGCGTTTGGCGGGCCGCCGTGACTGCCCTCCCATCGACAGTGAAGTTGCACGGTTCGCGCAACGTCGGCGAGACGACCAGCATCGTAGATAACAAGGATTTGAAACTCTTGCCGAATATAAACGTCGGAGTGACGATCGTCGCCGCCGAGCACGACAACGTGCTCGTAGTGCCGAGAGAAGCGGTTCGAATGGACGATACCAAGCCCTACGTTCTGCAGGTTGAAGGACACGAACTCAAGCGCCGGGATGTGGAGACTTCCCTTTCCAATCTCACGCAGGTTGAAGTAACACGCGGCCTCTCCGCCAAGGACATGGTCGCGATCAGCTCGTGGAACGGAAAACCCATCAGCGACCGAATGCAGGTCAAGTTTTAGATGATCACGCGCACCTCCAGAGTTTTGCTGGTTTTGATATTGCTGATTGCCTCGTTAACCGCCAGCGTGGCGGACTCTGCGAAGGACAAGCTGGCGGCTGGCCGGATCGATGAAGCTATCACGGAATTGAACGGCCGTCTCTCTTCTGCTCCGGCGGACGCGGAATCGTCCAACCTGCTCTGCCGTGCTTACTTCGCGCTCGAAGAGTGGGATCGTGCGGAATCCTCCTGCAGAAAAGCGGTCTCACTCGATCAAGACAACGGCCGTTACCATCTTTGGATGGGGCGCGTTTACGGCGAAAAGGCGGATCGCGCAAATTTCCTGGCTGCGGCGGGTCTGGCCGGAAAGGTTCGCGCAGAATTCGAGCGCGCGGTGCAACTGAATCCGAAAGACGTCGATGCGCGGCTCGATCTGGCGGAGTTCTATCTGGCAGCGCCGGGCATTGTCGGCGGCGGAGAACAGAAGGCCCGCGCGCAAGCGCAGTTCATCGCAACTGTGAACCCTGCCCGTGAGCATTGGGTTTACGCGCGCATCGCCGAACAGAAAAAAGATACAGTCACCGCCGAACGGGAATACCACCAGTACATCGACCTTAGCCAGGGTGACGCGGAGGCGTGGCTCAACCTCGCTCTTTTTCTACGTCGCCAGAAGCGCTTCGACGAAATGGAGCAAGCCATCGTCAAGCTCAGCCAGGCGCCGATGCCCAAACTCGATGTTCTGGTTGAAGCGTCCCAGATGCTGTATCGCGCCGGCCGTAACTATCCTTTCGCCACGCAACTATTGAATCGCTATCTCGCCGCCGGCCCGGTAGAGGCTGCTCCCGCATTCAAGGCCCACCATCAGCTGGGCCTGCTGCTGGAAAAACAAGGAGACAAAGCAGGTGCCGCGCGCGAGTATCGTGCGTCGCTGGCATTGGTCCGGAACTTTGGCATGGCCCAGCAAGCACTCAACCGAGTTGCCCACTGAGGATGACGCGATTCCTACCGCGCCGCGTGACGTCACAAATAACTTTCCAAAGCCACTGCCAGGTTGGCGTCTCTCGCACTACAATTTGTGCGTCGCCGCGGAGCGGCTGATCCATATGTGCCAGATCCATGGGCAACGAGATGAAGGTGACGAGATGAGACTCCGATTGCCGCGGTGCTTGCGCTACACAAATCTGCTCGCCTTTTTTGCAGCCGTACTGATACTGATAATGATCGCAACGCGCGGCGAGGCGGAACCGCTGCCTCTCGATCGCGCCATTCGGCTCGCGCTCGCGCACAGCACGGCTTCGGCGATTGCGAATGCCGACGTACAGCGCGCCTTTGCCTCCTACCGCGAAATCCGCAACAACTACCTGCCACAGATATTCGCCGGTTCAGGCCTCGGCTGGTCCTATGGATATCCTCTCAGCATCGAAGGATCCGCACCGGCACTGGCAAACGCCGTCGCACAGAGTACGGTTTTCAATCCGGCGCAGCGGCAGTTCCTGCATGCAGCAAAAATCGAATGGCATGCTTCCGAGATTCAGGACAAAGACCAGCGCAATGCAGTCATCCAGGACGTCGCGCTGACCTACGCTGAACTGGCAAAGTGGGAGGCGCGACTCCGGCGTCTGCAGCAGGACGAGGCCCAGGCGCAGCAAATGGAACAAGCAGTGGCGGAGCGCTTGCACGAAGGCGTGGACAGCGCCGTGGACCTGAACAAAGCAAAGCTAACCGCAGCACGCGTACGCCTTCATCGGGCCGAGGCACGTGGCAACGCCGACGTCCTTCGGCGCCACCTATCAACCCTGACCGGTTTGCCGGTTTCCTCCATCGAACTCGCTCCCGAAACTATTCCGGCGTTGCCGCCGGTCGCTTCGGAAGAAGATCTTTCGGAGAAGGCGATTGCCTCCAGTCCCGCCATCAAGTTGGCCGAGCAGCACTCGCTGGCGGAAGCGATGCGGGCTTCGGGCGAGCATCGCGCCTTATACCCGTCGATCGATTTCTCGGCGCAGTATGCGCGGTTTTCCACCTTCAATAACTACACCAAGTACTTTCCGCCACACACCTTTCAGGTGGACAACGCCACCATCGGGATCGCCCTGAAGATCCCGTTGTTCAATGCCAGCCAGCGCGCCCGAGCCGACGCAGCCGAGGCCCAGGCCGTCAAGGCGAAGAAGCAAGCGGAAGCGGCTCGCAATCAGGTGGCTGAAGAAACCCTGAAACTACAGCGCGCCGCCGAGCAACTTGAGGCCGCCCGGGAGGTCGCGGAGTTGGAATATCAACTGGCTCAGTCGGGCCTCGAAGCGGCCCAAACCCGGGTCGACGCAAAGACCGGAACCTTGCACGAATTGGCCGATGCGCGAGTGCAAGCGGCCGAACGCTATCTGCTTTTTCAGGATGCTGATTTCGAGTATCAGCGGGTTCGGCTGAACCTGCTCCGGGCCACCGGAGATCTGGAGAGTTGGGCGCTGCCGGGCACGGCATCCAGGTGACCCACCCACTGGCCTATTTTCGTCTTCATAGCCAAACTAAAGACACGGCGACAATCGTGTTCGCACCCCGGTTGATGAGTCCGCGAAAGAGGCTATTGTTCCTTGGCGCTTCGGGAAACGAGACGATCGAGTGCGTCCGGCACAAACCGTTCAGCGAAGCCGGCTATGAAGCACCAGATCAACAGGCTCGCTAAATCCGCTGGAGGCATATGGGCATTTGGGTTCACTGCAGTAGGGAAGAGACTACCTTTCAGCAGCCCGCTGGCAAACAGCATATACAATATGGCAGCGAAAATGGCCCCGCTCACAGCCGATACGGTAAGGCTTGAGCCGAAAAAATGAAGGTTGGTCATATCGGTCAGGGACTCGCCAACGCTTGGGATGCTCTGCACGCGGCGCTGAGAACTGATCAAGCCCCCCAGCGCCCCCACGAGGGGTACGGGCACTAGCCAAGGCCACTCCTGAAGATCCAGATCGCGCAAGTACGCAGTAAGTACAATCAGAGCGCCCAAGGCGATCAGGCCGATAATCCCGATCCACGCGACGGCGATCAACCGGCGTTTGCGCAGGCGCTCCCGGCAAGCCGTGACGGCCAGTAGCCGGTTCACTTCCCGGAGCGCCGACTCCACGTAGGCAACCAAATCCTTGTCAGGCTTGGCGGTGTCGAAAGGCGGTAGAGGCGGTCCGGCAGTACCGATCAACGCCGCATGTCTTGCTCTCAGGGGAACGATCCTAGCGCGAAGTGCCTCTGGTGACTCCAATTGCACGAGCAGTCGCTCCAGCCCGTATAGCTCTCCCCAGGTCGTTCCCTCTGATCCGTACTTTTCGATGATCTGATTCGCAAGCTGATCACAAGATGCACGGGTTGCACTGGGCAGGGACTTGTACTCGCCGATCACCTGCTCCACATACACATTGGCATACTTGGGCACTTCGACCAGGTCAGGGTCAAATTCCGACCGGCTCGCGCTATTCTGGGTGTACTTCCCCTCAGCAACAAGCCATGTAAAATAGCTGGCAAGTAGAATCGCAAACACCCAGTAGACAGACGGAGGAACGTTATTTCTTGGGCCTTCACATGCAAGCAACCCAATGAGTGCTCCGCTGATCGCAAGTCCAACCCAATGCTTTCGAGCCGCATTCGCGAACTTGACCAGAATTCCCATTTTGAGTTGTCAACACGTCCACCCTATATACTCTCCGAGAGACTCCAGCGTCACCATCCTTCTTTGCCTGGAGCTCGGAAGCGACAGCACGGCTATCCGCCCCGAGCGTACTCTAATCGCTAATCCAGCCAGTACCCGATTCTCGCGCCTTAATGCGCAAAAACGACGTTCAGCAAGGTTCTTTTGCGGTTTGACCTCCGCTAAGGCACACTTGGATAAGGATTTCCACGCTTTTCGCCCCGGGCGGGACGTACCAGACTGGTAGCGTCGACCGGGGTGTGTGCACGGGTAAAAATGCTAAAATAGAGACTCCCAATATGCCATTAAAAACTCTGTTCTTGAATCCGCCTTCGTTTGAGAATTTCGATGGGGGCGCCGGTTCGCGCTGGCCCGCTACACGAGAGATCGAATCGTACTGGTATCCGGTCTGGCTCGCCTATCCGACCGGAATGCTGGAGGGCGCGCGATTGCTGGACGCCCCGCCGCACCACATCACGGCGGAAGAAACGATTCGCACCTGCAAGGACTACGAACTGCTCGTGCTGTTCACGAGCACGCCTGGATTCCCCGGCGACGTCCGTATCGCTGAAGCCATCAAAGACAGCAATCCTCACATCAAGATCGCCTTCGTCGGACCCCACGTCAGCGTGCTGCCCGAGAAGTCTTTGATGGAAGCGAAGGTGATTGACGTAGCCTGCCGCAAGGAATTCGACTACTCCATCGTGGAATACGCGCAGGGCAAGCCGATCGACGATATTCTCGGCATTTCGTACCGCAAGAATGGACACGTCGTGCACAATCCCGACCGGCCGACAATCGAGAATCTGGACGCACTGCCGCACGTGACCGACGTTTACCGGCGCGACTTGGATGTCCGCCGCTACAACGTGCCTTTCCTGCTCCACCCCTTTGTGTCGCTGTACACGACGCGCGGATGCCCGGCGCAGTGCACGTTCTGCCTCTGGCCCCAGACGCTCAGCGGACACCCGTGGCGCAAACGCTCCACCGACGACGTGGCGCGTGAAATGGCCAAGGCGAAAGACTACTGGCCATACGTGAAGGAATTCTTTTTTGACGACGACACCTTCAACCTTCAGAAGGCGCGCACGGTCGAATTGTGCGCCAAGTTGAAGCCGCTGGGCCTGACCTGGTCGTGCACATCGCGAGTCACCACTGATTTCGAAACGCTCAAGGCCATGAAAGAGGCGGGATGCCGGTTGTTGATCGTGGGCTACGAATCGGGCGATCAGCAGATTCTGAAGAATATCAAGAAAGGCGCCACCATCGAGCGCGCCCGCCAGTTCACCAAGGATTGCCACAAGCTCGGCCTCGTGGTCCACGGAGATTTCATTCTCGGCCTGCCGGGAGAAACTCGCGAGACCATTAAGAATACGATCAATTTCGCCAAGGAACTCGACGTGGAGACGATCCAGGTTTCGGTGGCGCATGCTTACCCTGGAACTGAACTGCACGAATTCGCAATGAAAAATGGCTTCATGACCAGCGACACGAAAATGGTCGACGATGGCGGGCACCAGATGGTGCAGATCGAGTATCCAGGCCTGCCTGCGGCGGAAATTCTTGAGGCGGTTCATCACTTCTACGACGAATATTATTTCCGTCCCAAGGCCGCATACCGCATTTTAAGGAAAGCCATGTTCGACAACTCCGAACGCAAACGCTTGTACAAAGAAGCGCGAACCTTCCTTAAACTGCGCGCGCAGCGCCACAAGTGGGTCAAGGATAACCGCAAGGAAGCGCCCGCCCCGGAACCGGCCAAAGCCTAGTGGAGGGACGGGCGCCTCGCCCGTCAGCCATCCGGCCTGGCGGGGACGCCCGGCGCTCCACCGACACGGAGTCAGATCCTAAGTGACGTTTCGCAAATACCTAGTTCTCGCAGGAATCACCGTATTCAGCACGGCGGGTGATTCCCTACTGGCCCGCGGCATGAGAGATTTCGGCGGCTTTTCCCTCCACAATCTTTCCGGTTTGCTGCTAGCTATCCTCAACCCCTGGGTAGCAATGGGAATCCTTTTCCTGCTGACCTTCTTCGCCTGTTACATGTCCGCCCTGTCGTGGGCAGATCTCACCTATGTGCTGCCGGCCACCTCGCTCGCCTATGTGCTCGTCGCTTTGATTGGCCACTTCCGTCTGCATGAAGTAATCTCGCCCACGCGCTGGGCTGGCATTGCACTGATCGCCACCGGCGTGGGCTTCGTGGCCGCCGGCCCATCGTTTACGCCCTCTCGCGAACGCCCTAATTCCCAGAGCGCTCCTCGCGACACCGTTTCCCTGGAGGTGAAACCATGAAAGATCTCTACGCCTGGTCCGCGATCGGGCTCATCGTTCTCGCCTCGACCACCGGGGACGTACTGCTCTCCTACTCCATGAAGCGAGTGGGCGACGTCGGTGAACTCTGGAAGCGGCGCGGGGCATTGGCGGTTATTGGGCGCGTGCTGGCCACGCCCACGTTTGGTCTCGGTTTGATGGCGATGGGCGTCGCGTTCTACAGCCTGCTCTTCGGCCTCTCGTGGGGGAATCTTAGTTTGGTCGTGCCCGCTTCCGCCTCGCTCACCTTTGTGGCCAACGCGGTCGCTGCGCGCATATTTCTGCACGAACGCGTGGGGCGCCGCCGTTGGATTGCGGCTTTGCTGGTTGCGGGCGGCGTTGTGTTAATGGCGGTCTGAATTGCATTAACGGAATAAACGGACAGGGGTCACTAGCGGCTGCGCTCCCTTGCCCGGATCCTCGCCAGCGGAAGGAACTCGATCCGTTTCCGAACTCTCCGCGGGCACGAGTCCCTCCAGAGAACGAAGCCGCTTTCTCCACATCGCCGCCAGAAGTTTCCCGCTCTCCAGTTGCTTGCGGAATGATTCCGATTCCGCGTCCCGGCGTGCAGCTTTGAGCTGGTTTATGAGCGCCTGCAATCTCGCCAACTCCGCGACCAGATCCGCGAGCAGGTCTTTTCCGCCCCTACTTAAATAAATGAACTGTATGCCGGCTTCCGAGTTACCGTGAATTCCCCTCACTTCACCCACCGCCCGGAACGAAGAAGAGTTGACATGCACGACGATCTCAGCGCGCGCGCCGCATTCAATCGGCACGGGGGTGTCGACGCAACATCCGCCCAGGCTCAGGTCGAGGATCTTCCCCGAAAGGAAGATGCCGTTGGATGGGAGGAGACTGATCTTCGCCACACCTCCGCAACTGAATCGCGGGTTACGGGGGCGAACGTCGTCTCCGTCGCTATTCTCAGCCATGTGTATTAGATCGTCGGTCGAGCGATGTTTCTTGAGATGGCATCAAGGTAACGCAGGATTGCAAACCGAAGTAATCGAGGTCGAGATATGTCTCATCCAAACAGCTTCATCAATCCACTCGGAGCCAGATCGGGGACGAGAAAGCTGGCGCTTTTACCGCTGGCGAACCGCGCCAGTGCTTCCGCCGCCAGATATCCGCTGCGAACCGCGCCCTCCATGGTGGCCGGCCAACCGGTCGCGGTCCAATCGCCGGCCAGAAAGACTCGCGGCCAGGCCGTTTCTGGCTTCGGCCGGTACTGGTCGATTCCCGGGCGTGGTGAATACGTCGCGTGCACTTCCTTGATCACGGTCGATTTCAGCCGTTTCGCTTCGCGGGCATCGGGAAAAAACTCTTCCGCTTCTTTCATCGCCATCTCGACAATCTCTGATTTCGATTTTTCAACCAGGCTCCGGGAGCAGCTTACAACCAGCTCTACGTAGCTGCCGCGGCCGTTCTCGCGAACTTCGTTGTTACGAACGTCAATCAGCCGCGATTTATG
>Ga0193751_1001403_pt1 | contig 15457 bp, 13 predicted proteins | sample L1c2metaG_FD_143050 | JGI IMG/M metagenome (GOLD analysis project Ga0193751, IMG submission 143050) | Soil microbial communities from a riparian zone of the East river system, Colorado, United States - L1c2 | ecosystem: Environmental > Terrestrial > Soil > Riparian zone | place: USA: East River... | reverse complement strand
CGCCGCCATGACCGCGATCCGGACTCGCCTGGCCGCCATCCCGAGCTGGCAGATCACCCTGGCGATCGCGCTGCTGGTGCTCGGCTTCCTGATCGCTGCGCAGCTTGCCGCGGAGGGTCCGCGGGTCCGCTACACGACCCAGGAGCGATCGACCCTGATCGAGACGACGCTCGGCCTCCAGAACCAGCAGGACGCGCTGAAGGCCCAGATCCTCGACCTCCGCACGAAGATCGGCCAGCTCGAGGCCCAGAGTCCCAACTCGGATGCCCTCGTGAAGCAGCTCAATACCGATCTGGAGCAGGCGCGCATCGACTCCGGGCTCATCGCCCTCGCGGGTCCGGGCGTCGTGTTCCGCCTCGAGGATGCCGGCGGGGCGGGCGGCGCCGACACCCTCGTGACGGCTCGGGACATCCGCGAGGTGGTCGAGGAGCTGTGGCTGGCCGGCGCCGAGGCCATCGCGGTCAACGGCGAGCGTGTGACGGCGTCGACGGCGTTCCTCGACATCGGTGGCTCGGTCCTCGCCAACTCGGCCTATCTTGCCCCGCCGTACACGATCGCGGCGATCGGGCCGGGCGGGCTCTATGACCGGGTCCGGGCCTCGGCGACCTTCACCGCCTTCGTCGCGGACCGGGTCGAGGGGCAGGGCCTGCAGCTGTCGGTGGCCCAGCCCGACAGCGTCGACATCCCCGCCTTCGCGGGCACCGTGAACGTCCGGTTCGGCACGCCGACCGGCACGCCGGCGGCAAGCCCATGACCAGCCCCGGAGCGATCCGCCGGCGAGGAACCGCCGGCCTCGCCGGTCTTGCCGGGCCGCAGCGCTGGGCCGTCGTGCTCGTGGCGATCCTGCTGGGCGTGCTCGCCGTCGGCCAGCTCCGCGGTCAGGCGGGCGTGCCCGGGCTCTCGAACCTCTCGGCCCAGGATCTCGGCGTCCTCGTCGCGAACCTCAACGCCCAGAACGACCAGCTCCGGGCGGAGGTGGCGACGCTCCAACACCAGCAGTCCGACCTCGCGGCCGCAAAAGACCGTGGTGAGAGCGCCGCGGAGCAGCTCCAGGCCGACCTCGCGAAGATCCGGGCGTGGGCCGGCATCACGGGCCTCGTCGGGCCGGGGGTCACGATCACGGTCCGTGGCTCAATCGGCTCCGACGGCGTCCAGGACCTGATCAACGAGCTCCGGAATGCCGGCGCCGAGGGCATCGCGATCGCGGGCATCCGCGTGGTCCAGGGCGTCGTCGTGACGGGCACGCCGGATCGGCTGGCCGTCTCGGGCAACGACCTCGGCGACGCGTTCGAGATCCGCGCCGTTGGGAGCCCCCAGATCCTCACCGGCACGCTGACCCGCTCCGGCGGCGTCATCGCCCTCCTCGCGACGACGTACCCGCTCGCCCAGGTGAGCGTCACGCCGGCCGACACGATCGAGCTGCCGGCCACCACCCGCGATCTCAGCCCAGCGGACGCCCACCCGCGCCTTTGATACAGTCCCGGCCGATGTCAGCCCGACCCGTCCTCGAGCTGCTGCTCGGCGATGTCGTCCGCCTCCGGCGACCGCATCCGTGCGGCGGGGCGACGTGGCGGGTGGACCGGCTGGGCGCCGACATCGGTCTGCGCTGCCTCACCTGCGGCCGTCACGTGCTGATCGAGCGGCGCCAGCTCGAGCGGCGCCTCGAAGCGTTCGTCGAGCGCGGTGATCCAGCGCTCACGACCGCAGTCCGACCCGATCCGGTCGCGGGCGGGTGACGGCCGAATCCGTCCGCGAGACGCCGGGGGGCGTCGGCGCGGTCCTCCACAACCGCAATTTCCTGTTCCTGTGGCTGGCCCAGGTTGCGACCCAGCTCGGCGCGAACATGGTCCTCTTCGGCCTGACGGTCCTGGTCCGCGAGGCGACCGATCTCAGCAGCACGGTCAGCATCCTGTTCCTGACCTTCCTCATGCCGTCGGTCCTGTTCTCGGCCCTCGCGGGCGTCTACGTCGACCGCCTCGATCGGCGCTGGGTGCTCGTCGTGACGAACGTCCTGCGGGTTGCCCTGCTCGTCACGATCTTCGCGGTCGGCGGCAATGTCGCCGCCGTCCTCCTGCTGAACGTTGTCTTCGCCACCGTGACGGTGTTCTTCGCGCCGGCCGAGGCGGCGATGATCCCGCTGGTCGTGCCGCGCGAGCAGCTCGTCGCGGCGAACGGCCTCTTCACCCTCACGATCAACGGGGCGTTCGCCCTCGGCTTCGCCTTCCTCGGTCCGCTCGTGGTGACGATCACGGGCGGCCCGGAGCCGGTGATCCTCATCGTCGCCGTGCTGTACGGCATCGCGGCAGCGATCTGCGCCACGCTGCCATCCGATCGGCCGGCCCCGCGGGCGGCCGGCACCCGACTCGTGGACCTGGGGGAAGCCGGGCACGCGGTGGGCGGCACGTTCCAGCAGCTCCGCGAGGGGATGAACTACATCCGCTCGAACCACTCGATCTCCTGGTCCCTGACCTACCTCGGGATCGCCGCATCGCTCGTCGGGATCTTGGGCGTCCTCGGGCCGGGCTTCGCCCAGCAGACCCTCGGGCTCACGCCGAAGGACCTCATCGTCGTCGTGCTGCCGCTCGGCCTCGGCATCGTGATGGGCGTGCTCCTGCTCAACGCCTACGGCCGGCTCGTGCCGCGGCGACGGGCCATCGAGGCCGGCCTGATCGCCCTCGGCGTGATGCTGATCATCCTGACCATCGCGGGTCCGGTGAGCCGCTTCCTCACCGGGGTGGGGGGCCGGGTCCCGATCCTGCCGCTCGCCGCCGTGACCTCGCTCGTGGCCGTGGTCGTCGCGATCGCCTTCTTCGCCGGCGTCGCCTATGGCATCGTCGCGATCTCCAGCCAGACGCAGCTCCAGGAGGACATCGCGGAGGAGGCGCGAGGCCGCGTCTTCGGCGTCCTCAACATGCTGATCTCGGTGGCGAGCATCGTCCCGATCATCATCGTGGGATCGATCGCCGACGTCGTCGGCACCACCGCGGTGATCCTCGTGGTGGCGATCCTGGTGCTCCTGTCGGGCGTCGTGTCGGTGATCGCCCGGGCGCCGGCCAGTGGCGACGCGACCACCGGCGTCGAGATGATCCACGGCATGCCGGTCGACGGCATCGGCGTGACCCTGCGTCGCACGGACGACGAGCGACCCGGAGAGACACCGTCTGATCGACCCGCGGGCGGCGGGGACGCTCCGGTATGACCCGGGTCGCCGTGATCTTCACGGGCGGCACGATCAGCATGGTTCGCGACGCGGCCGCCGGCGGCAACATCCCGGCCCTCGACGGCGCGGCGATCCTCGCGCTGACGCTCGGCCTCGAGGAGATCGCCGATGTCACCGCGATCGATCTCGGCCGGACGCCGGCCAGTCACTTCACCCTCAACGGCATCCTGGAGATCGGGAATGCGATCCGGCGCGCCCAGGAGGACCCGAGGATTGACGGCGTGGTCGTCGTGCAAGGCACGGACGCGATCGAGGAGACGGCCTTCGCCTGGGATCTGCTCCTCGACCGGCCCGAGCCGGTCGTCGTCACGGGCGCGATGCGAACGAGCTCCGATCCCGACTTCGATGGGCCGGGCAACCTCCGTGACGCAGTCCGGGTCGCGAGTTCAGCGGCGATGCGCGGTGCCGGGGTCAACGTCGTGCTGCACGGGACGATCGAGCCCGGGGACACGGTCATCAAGACCCACTCGAGCGCGTTCGACACGTTCCGGAGCCTCGATGCCCCGCGCCTTGGCGCCGTCGGTGACGAGGTCGTCGTGGAGCGAGCACACGGGCCGAGACGCCACCTCGCGACGAACCGGGCCGAGGAGGACATCGCGCTCGTGACCGCGACAGTCGGCGTAGACGGCCGGCCGCTCGATGGCGCGGCGACGTGGGCTCGCGGGATCGTCGTGGCGGCCACCGGCGCGGGCAACACGACTGCCGGGCTGCTCGAGGCCGGGACGCGGGCGATGGCGCGCGGGATCGAGGTCGTCCTGACGACGCGCTGTCCATCGGGCGCCCCGAGCGACGCCTATGCGTTCGCCGGCGGTGGCGCCACGTGGGTGCGCGCCGGCGCGATCCTCGCCGGGCATCTCGGCGGGCCGAAGTGCCGGGTCGCGCTCGGCCTGGGCCTCGGCGCCGGCCTCGACCACGAGGGTCTCGCGGCCCTGCTCGCGGACCCCGCCTGATGCCGCTCGACGCGCTCGTCAGCGGTCGCATTGCGACGTTCGCGGGCGATTCAGGCTTCGGATTCGTGGAGGCAGTCGGGATCAAGGACGGCGTCGTCGCGTTCGCGGGGTCCGCCGTGGACCTGGAATCACGGGCCGATCCCTTCACCGCGCGCTTCGACCTCGAGCCGGGCGAGATCGCGATCCCGGGCCTGATCGATGCCCATCTCCACCTCATCGATGCCGCGCTCGAGGCCGAGCGCGTCGACCTGACCTCCGCTCAGACGATCGAGGCAGCCCTCGCGGCCATCGGCGCCTACGCGGGGACGCTGGAACCGGATGCGTGGCTCGAGGGCGCCGGCTGGGACCAGCGGCGGTTTGGCCGGTGGCCGACCGCGGCCGATCTCGATTCGATTGCTCCCGGCCGGCCCGTCGCGCTGTGGTCGTTCGACCATCACGCACTCTGGGTCAGCGGCGCGGCACTCGCGGTCGCCGGGATCGGGGCGGGGACGCCCGATCCCGATGGCGGGATCATCCAGCGGGCCGAGGGTGGCGAGCCAACAGGCATCCTCCTCGAGAACGCGACCCGCCTCGTCAACCGGATCATCCCGGCCGCGAGCGAAGCGACGGTGGAGCGGGCGATCGGCGCGATGGGCCGGTCGCTGCTCGAGCTCGGCGTGGTCGGCGTCCACGATCCGGGGTTCCTGATCCCCGATGCCGGGCTGCGGATGATGACGATGCTCGGCCGGCTGGCCGACCGAGGCACGCTGCCGATCCGGGTTCATGCCGGGATCCGTACCGACGCCCTCGATCGGGCGCTGGAGCTGGGGCTCCGGAGCGGCGATCGGCTCGGCGAGGCGGGCGCGGCCGGGGCTGCCGCGCGCCGAGGCTCGCCGGCCGCGGGCCGGGATCGGGCCCGGGTGGGCTGGCTGAAGCTCTTCGCCGACGGGACGCTCGGCTCCCGGACGGCCGCGCTGCTCGATCCCGTCGGCGGACCTCCGCCGGACCCGGGCGCCGGCTCGCACGGAGTCTTCACGACGCCGCCAGAGCGCCTGACCGAGCTGGCGGCCCGCGCCGCCGCGGGCGGCATCGCGACGCAGATCCACGCCATCGGCGACGCGGCCGTGCGCGCCTCGCTCGATGCCCTCACGCCCACGGCCGCGACCGTGCCGCTCATGCCGCGCCTCGAGCACGTCCAGCTGTGCCACCCGAACGACCGCCCTCGTTTCGCGAATGCGGGCATCGCGGCGTCGGTCCAGCCGGTCCACCTGCGCGAGGACGCGGCCACGGCCCGCCGCGACTGGGGCGACCGCGCCGAAGCCTGGGGCTACACCTGGCGCTCGCTCCTGGAGGCCGGCGCGGTCCTCGCGTTCGGGACGGATGCGCCCGTCGAGCCGATCGACCCGTGGCCCGGGATCGCGATGGCGGTCCTGCGGCGCTGGCCCGGCTGGCCGGCCGAAGAGTCGGCCTTCGGTCCGGATGAGGCGCTGACCCTCGAGCAGGCCCTTCGCGCCGCGTCGATCGGACCGGCCGCGGCGGCGCGGGATGGCCTCCGCGGTCGCCTGGTCCCCGGGGCGCCCGCCGACTTGATCGTCCTGCCGGCAGCGCCGCGCGAGCCCGACGCGCAGGCGGCTGCCTTCGCGCAGGTCCGCCCGAGACTGGTCATCGTCGACGGCGAGGCCGTGATCGAGCGCTAGCGCAGCAGCGGTTCGTTCGAGCGCAGCTAGTCGAGCGCGTGCAGGGCGTCGGCGAAGAGGCCGTTGAGGATTCGCGACGTCGAGGGAAAGGCGTGGATCGTCGCCGCGAGCGTCTCCACCGGGACGCGCGCCTGGATCGCGAGTACGCACTCGTGGATCGCCGCCGAGGCATCGAGGCACGCCATCGCCGCGCCGATCATCGTCCGGCTCGCGCGATCGATGACGATCGTGACGTGGCCGCGCTTGGCCTGGACGCCGTAGCCCCGCACCGAGGTCGCGAAGTCGGCGACGAACTCGACGGCATCGATCCCGCTCTCGCGGGCCTGCTCGAGGCTCACCCCGACGAACGCCGCCTCCGGATCGCTGTAGGTCGCCCGCGGCAGCGCCCGATAGTCGGGCTGGACCGGGTCGCCGAGGGCCATCCGGATCGCGAGCTCGCCCTGGTAGTGGGCCTGGTGGGTGTGGAGCTCGGGGCCGGCGGGATCGCCGATGACCCACAGCCCGTCGGCCACCCGCAGGCGGCCGTCGCGCGGGAACGGCGGCGTACGGCCGGTGGTGTCGATGCCGTAGGCCTCCAGGCCGAGGTCCTCGAGCGGGAACTCGCGGCCCACAGCGAGCAGGATCGCGTGGCCCTCCGCGGTGCCGCCATCGGAGAGGTCGATGACGTGGGCGCCATCCTTGCCAGCCCCCGCTCGGGCGGCCATGGCCCGGACACCGAGCCGGACGTCGACCCCGTCGTCGCGCAGGGCGTCGGCGATGACCTGGGAGTTGCGGGGATGGTCCGTCGGCGCGAGCCGGTCGCCGGACTGGACGATCGTCACCGGCACGCCGAACCGGGCATACACCTGGGCGAGCTCGCAGCCGGTCGGCCCGCCGCCGAGGACGAGGAGGCTCCGCGGCAGCTCGCGCGCGAGCGTCGCCTCGCGGTTCGTCCAGACGTCGATCGCGTCGAGGCCCGGTACGGGTGGCATCTTCGAGAACGAGCCAACTGCGACGACGACGTTCGTCGCCCCCACCACGTGGACCGCGTCGTCATGGCGGATCTCGACCTGCCCGCGGTCCGTGATCCGGGCGTCGCCGCGGTAGCAGACCGCGCCGGCGTCCTCCAGCGCCTTGACGTGCGACCCGTCGTCGGGCTCCGACGCAGTGGCGGCGCGATTGACCATCCAGTCCCGGCGCTCGCTCGTCTGTCGCCACGACCATGTCGCGGCATTGGCGTGGTGGCGAGCGGCCGAGTCGAGGAGCGACTTCGACGGGATGCAGCCGATGTGGGGGCAGCTCCCGCCGAACCAGCGACGATCGACGACCGCGACGGTGGCCCCCAGGCGCCGGGCTTCGTTGGCCGCCGCCTCGCCGGCGGGGCCGGCGCCGATGATCACGAACTCGAAGTCATCCACCGCCTGATTCTCGCGGCTCAGGCCGGCGTCGCGTCGCGAGTCGTGTCGCCGCGGCGCTGGCGCCAGGCCTCGTAGAGCAGGACCGCGGCCGCGACCGAGACGTTGAGGCTGTCCGCGACGCCGGCCATCGGCAATCGCACCCCTTCGACGTCGGCCCGGTGCCACTCCGACGACAGGCCCACACGCTCACTCCCGAGCGCGATCGCGAGCGGCCCTCGCAGGTCCGCGTCGACATGGAGCCGTTGGGCATCCGTGCGGGCGGCGATGATCCGGAGGCCGTGGGCCTTGAGCCAGGCAAGGGCCTCAGGCGCGGAGGCAGCCGCAATCGGCGTGGTGAAGACCGTGCCGACGCTGGCCCGGATGACGTTCGGGTTGAAGAGATCGGTCCCGCCCACGGCAATCACGGCGTCGGCGCCGGCGCCGTCGACCGAGCGCAGGATCGCGCCGAGATTGCCCGGCTTCTCGACGTCCTCCGTGATCACCACGATCGGCGTCGGCCCGAGGTCGAGGGTCTCGAGCGTCAGGGGCGCCGGCCGGACGACGAGGACGATCCCGTCCGATCGATCGCCGTAGGCGAGCTTCTCGTACGCCCGCGGCCCGACATCGACGATGACATCGGCTCGACCGCTCGAGCGCAGCGCCTCGATCGCCGTGCGCGCATCCGGCGACGACACCAGGTCCTCGAAGACGAACGCGGTGTCGATCTCGACGCCCGCCTCGACGGCCCGGCGCGCCTCGCGGGCCCCATCGACCAGGGTCAGGCCGCTGCGCTCGCGATCGCGCCGCTCGCGAAGCGCGGCTGCGGTGCGGATGCGCGGGTTCGCCGGGCTGTCGATCGTCACGCCGCTATGGTGCCCCGTTCGCGCGGATCGCTCCTCGCAACCGTTGCAAGCCTCGCGGACCCTCGCGACCCGCTCAACCGACGAGCACGGCCCAGCCGAGGTCGAGGGTGGCCCCGGAGTCGGCGTCGAGCTGGAGGCGGCGGGTGACCCGCTCGCCGGGGGAGGTGCCGAACGCCCCGCCGACCGCCTGGGCCAGCTCGGTGGGGTCGAGGCCCGTTGAATGGGCTGTCAGGAGAACGAATGCGTCGTCCGTCGCGAGCGCGGCGCATGACGCGAGGAGCCGTGGCAGGTCGCCCCTGATGGCCCACCGCCCGCCCACCGCTCGACCGAACGTCGGCGGGTCGATGACGAACCCGTCGTAGCGGCGGCCACGCCGCGCCTCGCGATCGACGAAGCCCTGGGCGTCGTCGCTGATCCATCGGATCGGGCGTTCGGCGAGCTCGTTGAGCTCGGCGTTGCGCCGTGCCCACGCGACGCTCGAGCGGGCCGCGTCGACGTGCGTGACCGATGCGCCCGCCCGGGCGCACGCGAGCGTTGCGAGGCCGGTGTGGGCGAAGAGGTTCAGGACCGCCGGGGCGTCCTCGCCGGCGCGGGCGTGGATCCGGCCCTCGAGCCAGGCGAGGTTCGCGGCGTGCTCCGGGTAGAGGCCGACGCCGCCGGAGCTTGTCGGACGCAGCTCGAGCGTCAGGCCATGGACCGCCACGCTCCACGGCGCTTCGTGGCCGGCCGGACCCGACCAGCCGCGGCCCGCGAGGAACCGCAGGTCCGCGGCCTCCCAGGCAGCCGCGTCCCGCCGCGGCGAGACCGCGCCCTGGGCCGGGCGGTCCACCAGCCGAGCGCCGAACCGTTCCAGGCGCCGGCCGTCGCCGGCGTCCACGAGTCGCACCTCGGTCGGCAACAGCGTCCGCGGCTGGGCATCCATCCGGGCCATCATCGCCGACGGGCTACGATGGCGGTCCCGTGACCCGAATCGTCCTCTACACCGGCAAGGGCGGCGTCGGCAAGACGAGCATCGCGGCCGCCACGGCGCTGCTCGCGGCCCGCCAGGGCCACCGCACGATCGTCCTGTCGACGGACATCGCCCACAGCCTCGCCGACGCCTTCGACATGCCGCTCGGGCCCGAGCCGACCCTGATCGCACCGAACCTCTGGGGCCAGGAGCCGGACGTCTACTACAACATCGGGCGGTACTGGCGAACGATCCAGACGTACATGGCCGAGCTGTTCAGCTGGCGTGGCCTCGACGAGGTCCTCGCGGAGGAGATGACGATCCTCCCGGGCATGGACGAGCTCGGCAACCTGCTCTGGATCGCCGACCACGTCGAATCCGGCAACTACGACGTCATCGTCGTCGATGCGGCCCCGACCGGCGAGACGCTGCGGCTCCTGAGCCTGCCGGAGGCGAGCCGCTGGTGGATCGAGCGGATCGCGCCCATTGGGCGGCGGGTGAGCCGGATCGGCCGGCCGATGCTCGAGCGGATGATCGGCGTGCCGATGCCGCGCGACGAGGTCTTCGCGGCCGCCGAGCGGCTCCTGGCCCGGCTCGAGCAGGTCCATCGCCTGCTCGCGGATCCCGAGACCTCATCGGTCCGAATCGTGCTGGCGCTGGAGAAGCTCTCGATCGTCGAGGCCCAGCGCTCGTTCACGTACTTCCATCTCTTCGGCTACCCGAGCGACCTGGTCGTCTGCAACCGCGTCCTGCCGGCGGACCTGTCGAGCGACGGCTCGTTCGCCGGGCTGCGCCAGGCCCAGCAGCGGTACCTGCCCCAAGTCGAGGCCCAGTACTCGCCGGTGCCGGTCAAGACCGTGCCCCAGTTCGACCGCGAGATGATCGGCCCAGAGCGGCTCATGGAGATCGGCGAGGCCCTTTTCGGCACGTCCGATCCGATCGAGTTCTTCTACCGCGGCCGGCCGTACCGCGTCCGGGCGGAGGAAGGCGGCCACGTCCTCGAGGTCGCCCTGCCGTTCACCCAGCGCGACGAGGTCCAGCTCAGCCGGAGCGGCGACGAGATGCTGTTGCAGGTGGGATCGTGGCGGCGCAGCATCGTTCTGCCACGGGCCTTGGTTGACGCGCCGACGACCGGCGCGAAGATGGAGGACGGCGTCCTGCGGATCCACTTCCGGACACGGGACCGGGCCACGACAGGAGGAAAGCGTCGATGACCGAGTACCGCGCCGGGCGGGGTTCCCGGCGCCCGCGATCGTCAAGCACCACGGCGGCCATGGGTTCGGCCGGCATGCCGTCGAGCGACGACGACGTCCGAATGGCCGAGCTCGAGGCCCGGCTGAACCGACTCGAGAGCGATCCCGGCATGCGCGAGCGCAGCCAGGCGATCATGCGCAAGGTCATGCCGGCCGAGGCGGGCCATCACTTCCGGAACGCGGCCCGGGAGCAGCTCCTCGGGTTCCGCGCGATCGTCGACTTCTGGATCGCCCGGGTCGATGACCTCGATGCCCATGCGGCCGACGACGATCGCCTGAAGATCGAGGTCGAGTAGGCGCTGGATCCCGCGATACCAGCCACGAATCGGAAGCGGCGCCCTTGCGGGCGCCGCTTCGTCGTCTCGCGAGGATGAGCGGCTAGTAGCTGAGGACGCAGCCCCCAGCACCGCTGTTGAAGGCGTTGCTCCAGAGCGACTGGACCGGGAAGCTGGTGCCGTTCATTGAGACGCTCGCCGAGGCCCCCTGGCCGGAGCTGATCCAGGCGCACTTGTCGCCGTTCTCGGCCCCGCTGCCGTCGAGCCAGCCACCGTTCGGGTAGATGTCCGACTCGGTCTCGGCGAACTCATGGCCGCCGACGATCGTCATCCCGGCATTCGGGCCGAGGCCGTTGAAGTTGGCGCCGCAACTCGCACCCGCGTCCGTGACGTATGGCATGTTCGTGTAGCCGATGTTGCCGTAGGTCGAGGATGTCGAGCTGTGCCACGCGCAATACTGGGTCCCGAAGCCAGAAGAGTTGTTGCGCGTCGACGTCGCGATCATGTATTGCACGTGTGTGTTCGCGGATGCAGTCGTGTTGCCGAAGTGCCCCGCCGCCCTCACGGCCTCGGCCGCGAGCTGCGACTGGGATGGCTGGGACGGCGCCGCGGCCGCGTTGTCCGCCCAGACACCACCGTAGACGCCGCTGAGGTTCGATGCGGGCGTCCCTGCACCGTTGCAGAAGACCGTTCCTGTGGCGACACCCTGGCAGTACTGGGTCACGGAGTTGTTCCAGGAGCTGCCGCCAACCCCCCCGAGGAAGCTTTCAAGGATTCCTGCCTCGCCCGACGGATCGTTTTGGTTCCACTGGCTGCCCCAAAGAACGAGGTACACCTTCGAGTTCGGCCCCGTGACAACCCCAACGCCGCCAACGCCACCGTGGTAGGTCAGGTTCTTGGACTTCACGGGCCGCGCGTGTGCGGCCTTCTCGACCATGCCCCGCGTCGGCATGTAGATCGTTGGGGCACCGCGGCCCTCAGGAGCGCCTGCGGATGCGGCTCCGACGCTCGCCAGGGCGAGCGCCAGACCGGCCCCGAGGGCGAAGACGCGCTTCGTAGAGACGCCGACCATGAACGGACCTCCCAAGAGCCACAGCATTCCGCTGCAAGGACGCGCCCCCGGCCGCAACTGGCACGGACCGTTCTGCGCTGCCGGGCAGGGTACACCCGGTTAGGCGTCCTGTCGGTGTTCGGGGGCACCACAGATCGAACGGCCCGAAACCCTGCGCTATCATCCCCGGGCGGCGCGACGGAACCGCGTCGCAACCCGGGCGGCTAGCTCAGTTGGTTAGAGCACTTGCTTGACATGCAAGAGGTCACTGGTTCGAGCCCAGTGTCGCCCACCAATCCCCGCTGAACCTCGCGGCGCCATGCCCATCGCGTCACCCGGCGGGCGGCGGAACCACGCAGTAGGCCTCTGGTCGCGTTCGGCCCGGGATGATCCGACTCGGGGCATCGCCGCCCGCGAGGATCGCCGCCCAATCGACCGTCGCGGCGAGGGCGTTCGCCCAGCCCTCGAGCTCGTCGAGAGCGGGTCCGAGCGTGTCCAGCGGCACGTCGTGGGGCAGGCGCAGGTCGAGCCGATAGAGCGCGGCCTCGGGATAGTGGCGCTGGACGAGGGCGGTCTGCTGCTCGGCCGGTGAGCGGAACAGCTCAGCGAGCACCCACTGCAGCCACGGGTAGAGCCAGCGCGGCCGGTTCCGGTCGAGGAACCGGCCCGTGCCGAGCGAGACGACCACCGTGTCGGCCGGCGTGTAGGCGGCGGTGTACTCGAAGGCCTCGACACAGGCCTGGTAGACGGGATTGCCGGCGACGCCCGCGCCACCGTCGACGAGCGTCCCGATGCCCGGGATGGACCACGGCGCGAAGTACGTGGGTGCGGCTGCCGAGGCCGTCACGCAGTCGACCAGCCCAAAGGACCCCGTCTGGCCGGCGTTCGCGCCGGGGCGGTCCTTCACGAAGTACCACGGGTGGCCGTCGCGCAGCCGGACCGAGGTGACGAGGATGTCGTTCGGGACGTCGTTGATCCGCCAGCCGGGATGCTCGCCGAACTCCTCGGTCAGGATGCGATGGAGGTCCTCGATCGAGTAGAAGTGGCCGGTCAGGATCCGCTCGAGCAGGCTGAGGATCGGGGTCGATCGAAAGAGCTCCGGCCCGCGGCGGTGGTAGAGGGTGACCAACCGCTCGGCGGGGATGCCGATCGCCATCGCACCCGCGATCACGGCGCCGGTCGATGTCCCGGCCACGAAGTCGAACGTCTCGCGCACGGGCCGCCCGGTGACCCGCTCGAGCGAGGCGAGCAGCACCGCCGGGATGATGCCGCGTACGCCACCGCCATCTACGGCCAGGATTCGGCGTGGATTCGTCATCTTCGCTCCCTCGCGATCGCCACCCGCTGTGACCCCGCCATCGTGGGGTATAGTCCGGGCCAGCGCTCGACCTCTCGTCCTGTCGGGACGAGGGGTTTTCGATTCTCTTGGGGTAAGCGATGCCGGACGCACAGGAACCGCTCGAGGCACAGGAGCCGGAGGTCCTCGAGGCGCCCGAGCGCGGCTCGGTCGAGGAGCTGCTGGACGCGGGCGCCCACGACGGCGACGACGGCCTCGATGCGATGCGGCACTCGACGGCCCACGTCATGGCCGAGGCCGTGCTCGATCTCTTCGAGGACGCCAAGCTCGGGATCGGGCCGGCGATCGCCGACGGCTTCTACTACGACTTCGAGCTGCCTCGCCCGCTCACCCCCGCCGACCTCGAGGCGATCGAGGAGCGGATGCGCGCCAGCGTCGGCGCCGATCACCCGTTCGTCCGCAAGGAGATCGGCTTCGACGACGGCCGCGCGGTGGAGGAGGGGAAGGGCCAGACGTTCAAGGTCGAGATCCTCGACGACCTGGCCGCGAAGGCCAAGGTGGCGGGCGAGCCGCTGCCCGGCGTGAGCTTCTACGAGCACGGCGCGTTCAGCGACCTCTGTCGCGGTCCGCACGTCGCCTCGACCGGAAAGATCGGCCCCTTCAAGCTGCTGTCGGTCGCCGGCGCGTACTGGCGCGGCGACGAGAAGCGGCCGATGCTCCAGCGGATCTACGGCACCGTCTGGCACAACCAGGAGGACCTCGAGCAGTTCCTGTGGCGGCGCGAGGAAGCGAAGAAGCGCGACCACCGCCGGATCGGCGTCCAGCTCGATCTCTTCAGCTTCCACGACGTGGCCCCGGGCTCGGCGTTCTGGCATCCCAAGGGCCAGCGCCTGTGGCGGACGCTCGAGGGCGCCATGCGCGAGGAGCAGGAGCGCCGCGGCTATCTCGAGGTCAGCACGCCGATCCTCGTCCACAAGAAGCTCTGGGAGCAGTCCGGCCACTGGGGCCTGTACGACGACAACATGTTCCGGGTCGAGGTCGAGGGCCAGACGTTCAGCCTGAAGCCGATGAACTGCCCCGAGAGCACGTTCATCTACCGCAGCCGGGTGCGCTCCTATCGCGACCTGCCGATCCGCTATGCCGAGTACGGCCGGCTCCACCGCAATGAGCGCTCGGGCACGCTCTCGGGCCTCACCCGGGTGCGGCACTTCATCCAGGACGACGCCCACATCTACGTCCGGCCGGACCAGGTGCAGGCCGAGATCTCCGAGCTGCTCGACTTCGTCCACGTCGTCTACGGCTGGTTCGGCCTGACGCCGCGGTTCGTGTTCGCCACGAAGCCGGACAAGGCCATCGGCGACCCGGCGCTGTGGGAGCAGGCCGAGGCCCAGATCGAGGAGGCCCTCGATCGGTCGGGGGCGCCGTACAAGGTAAAGCCCAAGGACGGGACGTTCTACGCCCCGAAGCTCGACATCTACATCGACGACGCCCTCGGCCGGGAGTGGCAGATGGCCACGATCCAGACCGACCTGACGATGCTGCCCGACCGGTTCGACCTGACCTACGTCGACGAGGCCGGCAAGCTCCAGCGGCCGGTCGCGATCCATCGCGCGATCTACGGCAGCCTGGAGCGGTTCATCGGGATCCTCATCGAGCACTTCGCGGGCGCCCTGCCGCTGTGGGTCGCGCCGGTCCAGGTCATGGTGGTTCCCATCGCCGACCGCCACGTCGAGCCGGGTCGCGAGCTCGCCACGGTGCTGCGGGCGAAGGGCCTGCGCGTCGAGGTCGACGACTCCGACAACCGGATGCAGAACAAGATCCGGCTGGCCACCGACCAGAAGATCCAGCTCATGCTCGTCCTCGGCGATCGCGAGGTCGAAGGGCGCTCCGCGACGGTCCGCCGGCGAGGCGCGGCCCGCGACGCGGCGCAGGAGACGGTCGGCTGGGAACAGCTCGCCGAGCAGCTCGCGGCGGAGGTCGCCGAACGCCGGGTCGAGTGAGACCCTGTGCTATAGTCCCGCGGCGACCGGGCCGGTCGGAGCGTTGCCGTGCGCGACCTCTCGATCGGTCGGGCCAGGCGTCACATCCGACTGAGAGGGCAGCGACCTGAGCCGAGACCTGCGCGTCAACCAGATGATCCGGATCCCACAGGTCCGGGTGATCGATGAAGAGGGCAACCAGCTGGGCGTCATGCCCACAGCGCAGGCTCTCGAGATGGCGCAGGAGCGAGGCCTCGACCTGGTCGAGGTGGCTCCGATGGCGGCCCCGCCGGTCACTCGGTTCCTCGACTTCGGCCAGTACAAGTACGAGCTGACGAAGCGCGAGAAGGACGCCAAGCGCCGCCAACGGGCGGTGTCGTTCAAGGAGGTTCGCCTCTCGCCGAAGATCGGTTCGGGCGACTTCGACACGAAGAAGCATCGGGCGGTCGAGTTCCTCGAGGAGGGCGATCGCCTGAAGGTCACGGTCCGGTTCCGCGGACGGGAGCTCACCCATCCCGAGATCGGCCGGGCCCTGCTGGAACGGTTTGCGGAACAGATCAAGGAGCAT
>Ga0193751_1001402_pt1 | contig 15461 bp, 18 predicted proteins | sample L1c2metaG_FD_143050 | JGI IMG/M metagenome (GOLD analysis project Ga0193751, IMG submission 143050) | Soil microbial communities from a riparian zone of the East river system, Colorado, United States - L1c2 | ecosystem: Environmental > Terrestrial > Soil > Riparian zone | place: USA: East River... | reverse complement strand
AGCGGCGTGGCGAACTTCTGCACCGAGCCGATGGACTCGCCCAGCTTGCCCCGCAAGCTGGAAGCAGCCTGGTCGAGCGACTTGAGGACCTGCTCCTTACTCTCGGCTTCCTTCTCTTCGCGGGCCAACACGTCTCCAGTTTGAGCATTGAGCGCGGAAAGGGTGATGACATAGTGGGTGCCCAGGCTGGCGATCGAGCCGGTGAGCATGGCTTTGGCGCCTTCGCGCATGCAGATCTCGCGGGCGACGTCATTGGTAAGGCGTGCGTCGGGCGGTCGGCCCATGAAGCGCAGGGCGTCGTGGATGCGGGATTCGCGCAACAGGTTGAGGTAGGGCGATTGCTCGAGTTGGACCGCGAGCGCCTGCTTCAGAGTTCCATCGAAAACGGGATCGCCGGTTGTGTTGACGAAGTCGGCGAGCACCACCGTGTCTTTTTCGGTGAGCGCGTTGGCTCGCCGGGAACGGAAGAACAAGCCTCCGCCGATCAGGGCCGCAATCAGCAGAGCGGCAGCGACGGCGGGAATCGTCCACGATTTCTTTGGGACCGCGGGAACAGCGCTGCTCGCAGCTGTCAACGCTCCCGACGAAACTGCCGCCGCCGAACCTGATCCGGACGGAGCTACCTGCGCTACCGGCCTCGATCCCGAATCGTGCACCGCCGCTACTGAATCCGAACTTGCTGCCACTGCACGCCCTGTGTCGGTATCGCGCTTTAGCCGTTGCAGGTCCGCCCGGATGTCTGCCGCGTGCTGGTAGCGCAGATTGCGGTCTTTCTCCAGCGCCTTGTTGATGATGTCTTCGAGCTTTGGGGGCAGGTCGGGATTCAGCCGGATGGGAGGAGTCGGCGCCCGATCTAGGATCGCCTCAAAAATCAGCGCCGACGTGTCGCCGCGAAATGGCAACATCCCGGTGGCCATTTCATAGAGCACGGCTCCAAAGGAAAACAGGTCGGTTCGCGAATCCAATTCCTTTCCCTTCGCCTGCTCCGGAGACATGTACGCCACCGTGCCAATCGCGGAACCGGGACTGGTCAGGTGCTCCTCCGCGACCGAGGTTTCCACGGTCACACCGGAAGCCTCCGATGGCCGCGAGGCGGGCCCTGTGACTTTTGCCAGGCCAAAATCCAGAATCTTCGCATGGCCGCGCTTGGTCACAAAAATATTTGCCGGCTTAATATCGCGATGCACAATCCCCTGCGTGTGTGCCGCATCCAGCGCATCGGCAATCTCGATACCGAGCGAAAGCAGCGTCTCCAGCTCCATCGGACGGTTGCCAATGCTATGTTTCAGCGTCGCGCCGTCGAGATACTCCATGACGATGAACGCCTTGCCGTCCTGCTCACCAATGTCGTAGATAGTGCAGATATTCGGATGGTTGAGCGCCGAGGCAGCTCTCGCCTCGCGGCGGAAACGCTCCAGCGACTGCCGGTCCTGCGCCACATTCTCCGGCAGAAACTTCAGTGCAACGAAGCGGTCAAGGCGAGTGTCCTCTGCCTTGTAAACGACTCCCATGCCTCCGCCGCCGAGCTTTTCGACGATGCGGTAATGCGAGATGACCTCGCCAACCATTCCTTCCCCCGCGCTGGGCTGAAATCTTACGGGCGACTATCGGTCAAGTCAACCGATTGGCTGGGCGGCGATCTCCTTGGGTCTGGTGCGTGCTCCGAAACAATTGCAGCCGCGGGTAATTCTCTACTAGCCTAAGTGAAGCAACGGTCCTATAATGCACCCCATCTCGACCTGGCCTCGAGATCCGAGTCCAGGAGATTCGGAGCGCGCCATGTCTGAATTGCTTATGGCCGGTTCATGGCCGGTCCCTGTAACGGCACGAAACGTTGATTCCCCACCCACTCTACTTCAGTCAACCATCAAGAAACAGGTTCAGAAGTTCTGGCAGGGTTCTCCCTGTGATTCATGGTTCACCAATGAACCGCGCGGAACTCTCGCCTTCTATCGGAGCCTCGACGAGCATCGCTACAAAGTGCACCGGCGCCTGCAGTCGGCGGTAGGTTTTGAAAAAACCAGTGGCCTTCGCGTGCTTGAAATCGGTTGCGGGTGTGGCAGCGAGGCTGAGCGCTTCGCGCGCGCCGGTGCCCATTACACCGCGGTTGACCTGACCAACGCGGCAGTGAACATAACGCAAAGGCGTTTTCAACTGGCCAACCTGGAAGGAAGCTTCGTCCAGGGCGACGCTGAGAACTTGCCTTTCGCTGACGGCTCGTTTGACCTCGTATATTCCCACGGGGTCCTTCACCACACACCGGATACGCCCCGGACCATCCGAGAGGTTCACCGGGTGCTCGCTCCGGGCGGGCGCGCCGCGATCATGCTCTATTACCGCGACTCGTTCAATTACCACGTGAATCTGGGGCTGGTCCGCCGCTTGCGCGCGCACCTGCTCAGAACGGACCTGGGCATCAAGCTGGCTCGGACGATCTGGCGCGAGCCGGAGGAAGAACTGCGGCGGCATGCGGAGCTCATCCGCGAGGACCCGGGCTCCTACCTCGAGATGCAAAACATGCTCAACCGGAATACCGACGGCCCCGATAACCCGCTTTCACAAGCGTTCTCGAAGGGATCGGCGCACCGGATGTTCCGGCAATTCAGGGATGTCAAAACAGAAATCACGTTCTGGAATCCGAACTGGCTCCCAGGCCTGGGCAAGCTGCTTCCCCAGTCGGTCGAGGATTGGCTCGGCTCGCGATGGGGCTGGCATCTCTGGATTCGTGCTCAGAAACGCCATTTGGAGTTCACACGGCCGACAGAGACTCCATGCGCGGCCGATTCAGGCATCAACCACGCTGAAGTTCTTTCCGAAGCGTTCGTTAGCTGAAATGGACGGCGGAGCTGGGCTTTGTCACTGAGTAATTCGGGTTCAGAGATCCAGGACGGTATTGTCGATCAGCCGCGTGGATCCGGCGTAGGCGGCAACCGCGACTAGTGTCTTTTGCGAGACGCGTTCGACAGGATCGAGCGTGTCGGGATCGACGATCTCGAAATAATCGAGCGCGACTTGCGGCTCGCGGGCAAAGACTTCCTTGGCGGCGGAGATCAACTTGGCGGCGATTCTTTCCCCGGCTTGAAATTCTCGCTGCACTTGCTGCAACGAGCGCCGCAGAACGAGCGCGCGGTCGCGTTCTTCTCGATTCAAGTACGCGTTGCGGGAACTCATGGCCAGGCCATCGGATTCGCGCACGATGGGGCAGGCAACAATTTCGACCGGGAAGTTCAGGTCCCGCACCATGCGCCGGATTACGGCTAGCTGCGCAGCGTCTTTCTGTCCGAAGAACGCGGCGTCGGGCTCGAGGATGTGAAACAACTTGGCGACGATCGTGGTTACGCCGCGGAAATGGCCGGGACGGGAGCGTCCGTCGAGCTTTTCGCTAAGGCCTTCGACCCACACCCAGGTGACTGCGCCATTTAGATAGATCTCGTCGACCGAAGGCGCGAAGAGGATATCGACGCCCTCTTTTTCCAACAACTGGCAGTCGCGATCGAACTGCCGCGGATATTTCGACAAATCTTCGGTCGGTCCGAATTGGGTGGGGTTCACGAAAATGGAAACGGCAACGGCGTCGCACCCTTTTGCGGCGCGGACCAGCGACAAGTGCCCTTCATGCAGAGCGCCCATCGTTGGAACGAGGCCGAGGCGCTTGCGGCTCACGCGTGCATCCCGGCAAGCAGCGCGAGCTTCCGAAATGGTGGCGCAGATCTTCATAGTTCAGAGCATTGACCGGATCGCAAATCGTCCCCCAGTCAAACCTAAAGTCCGGTCAAACCTAATGTCCAGTTAACCCAAGGTTCGTATCAGGGCATCGCTTTAGCGATGCCGAATGTCGTCCGATTTGAAGCCCCTTTAGGGGCCGCGCACGCCGGGATCGCTGCCGCGTCCGCACCGCTCAAGGCGCCTCGCGAACTTGCACATCCAATTCTTTGAGGGTTCCGAGGAGCAGCGCGCGGTTCTTGCGCAGGTCCGCTTTCGTCTGTTCGGATGGATTTTTGGGAGCGGCCTGGGCAACCAGCACAACGCGGCAGTAAGGCCAGGCGCTCGATGGAAGAGCGACCAACTCCGCCGGGATTTCTTCCTGCTTCAGAACGTGGATCTCGCGATTGGAAAGATCGACGAAGCCGATCCCATCCTCGCGAACCACCAAATAAGGATTCCAAGCGGTCATATCGCTGAAGTTCGGATACTTTGAGGGATCCGGCGTGGGAATGGACTCGAGGCCGGTCGGCTGCGGCGTTTCCGCTTGCTCGGCCGGCGCCTGCGGGGGCTTGGAGCAGGCCACCAGAGCCCCGAGCAGGACAAGGCAGGCAAAGAACACGTAGGTGTTTCGCACCGAGTTCCGCACAATGTTCTGGCCGGTATCCAGGCCATGCCTTAGAAGGCTCTCCCCTGTGGCCCTTCCCCCGTGGTCCTCTGTGTCCCCTGTGGTTAGAGTTCGTAAGACAGTTCGCAAGACGTTTTCTCCGCCCGCCATTATCGCCGCAGGAGATGCTTGCGGTGGAGTACCGTTTCGAGTGCGGCCTGCGTTTCTTTCGGCAGATGGTAGGACTCAGCATCGTTCGGGAACTGGTGCGAAACGACGTCCGCTTTGAACGCCAGCACAGCATGCGTGATTAGCGCAGCCGCGTCTCCGTAACGGCGCACGAATTTTGCCGGTTGTGCAAACGTCAGGTTGACAAGGTCGTGGAAGACGAGCACCTGGCCATCGCAATCCGGGCCAGCGCCGATGCCGATAGTCGGCGTGTCGACCTCAGCCGTAATCATGGCCGCAACTTCGCGCGGAATGCCTTCGAGCACAATGCAGGCCACGCCGGCGCGGTCGAGCGCGACCGCATCGCGCATGAGCTGCTCGATACCGTTCAGAGTTTTGCCCTGAACTTTATAGCCGCCCATGATGTTGACCGATTGCGGCGTGAGGCCGATGTGTCCCGCGACGGGAATCTCCGCGTCGATCACACGCCGGATCACGTCCACGCGCTTCTCGCCGCCTTCCATCTTGACGGCCTCCGCTCCACCTTCTTTCACGAAGCGGGCAGCGTTGTTCATCGCGTCTTTGGGGTCAACCTGATACGACCCGTAAGGCATGTCGGCAATAAGCAGCGCGTCTTTCACCCCGCGGCGCACAGCCTTAACGTGGTGCAGCATCTCGTCAACCGTGACCGAGAGCGTGTTCTCATAGCCGAGCATGGTCATGGCCAGCGAGTCGCCAACCAGGGCAATGTCGATGCCAGCCTCGTCAACCAGTCGCGCGGTGGCGTAGTCGTAAGCGGTCAGGCAAGTGATGGGATCGCGCTGCAACTTCTTTTCGCGGAGAGTAGCAGTGGTGATCTTGCGGCTGGGATAATGCCCGCCGATGGGCGTGAGACTCACAGTGTCCTCCAGTGCCCCTCCCCAAACTTGGCGGATAGAGCCTGCATGCGTCATTGGATGACGCTGGAGGGATTATAGCTGCAAAGAGGTCGTTGGTCGATACTCGTTGGATAGTGACTAGACACTGTACTGCCGCTCTGACTTCGGCCCTCGGTTTGCGTCAGTGGCGAAGGTATTTCTCCCCGGCGGCCTTACTCTCCTTAAACGTTCGGATCGCGGTCCGGAAGTCGCGTTGCTTTCTGCTCTACCCGATTCAAGAGTTCTTATGCGTCTGCGATGGCCTGATCCCATTGTGACGTGTTTACTTTCTAGCTACTTGACATTGTTTGTGACATAGTGTCAACTACTCCCGTGACCAAAGATTACATCGCTGACCTTAAAGAAGCTCTCAGCCAACTCATACTGATGGCGTCCGAGCGCGAACAGCTTGAAACCAAAATTGCCAAGCAGAAAAAGAGGGTCGCCGCCCTGTACGAATTGGTGCAGACAGATGAAGGAAGTGCCGCTCTTTCTGGATTGGTGGAAGGGATTACGGATGCCTGTCGCGTTGTGTTTAGAGCGGCAGAGAGGCCGCTTCTTCCCACCGAGGTACGCGACAGGGTTCAGGCGTTGGGACTGCCTCCCCAGGCCAACCTCTTGGCCTCGGTACACACTACTATCAGAAGAATGAAGGATGCGGGAGAAATTAGCGAGACTGTTTTGCCGTTGGAGTCGGGAGGTACGGCTGCTTTTTATATATGGGTTGGCGTGCAGCGATCTGCCAAAAACGCCTTTGCCGATATCTTTAACACTCCTGAGATGCGAGAGAAGTGGGCAGCGGCAACAGGGCGCCCTCCCACAAAACCTGCTGGCGAGCAGATTCGGGACTTGAATGCCATCAGGGAGCACTACAAGAAGAAATGACTTTTAGGTGTTCAATCCACGCGAAAGGGTCAGCATGGCAGGAAAGGGCAATCGCGATTTGGAGCGCCGCATCGACGGCTTCTATGCCGTTTGCGAAAAGATCCTCCTGCGCACTCTGATCTTCGGATGCTTCGTTCTTGAACTCGGCAGATTTGCTAGGTGGTTATGGCGGTAGTCTTCGCAATCTACGAACTCGTCGACCTGGTCCTGCTGCTAGCAGCGAAAGTGGTTGATGAGCGTATAAAGCCGATGTTTCACGCTCTAGGCGTCAATAAAAATTGGAAAGGTCTGCGCCACAAAGAAAATGCGATTGAGGGGATGTGTCAGGTGGAAGAATCGACTATACGACGCACCAAGATAAACGCGAAGGGGCAAGTGACGATTCCTGCAGAGTTGCGGGAGCGATTCGGGATAAAGAAGGGCACTCGCATTGACTGGAAAAAGGATGGGAGCCGACTTGTGCTGACCCCGATCATGCGCCTCCGAAAGAAATCCTAGCTCTTCCGCTTGCGCTTCGCATTCTCCCGCAACCATGCGGTGAAAGCAGCCTCGTGGAGCGTGCCAGATGCCAGAGCCATGACGGCTTGGGTGGCGTCTGCCTCGGTGGCCGTGAAGTCGAAGCCGTGGAGTTCCAGGAATAGGACGCCAATCACAAACCCCGTCCGCTTATTGCCATCGATACCGGGCAGCGCAATTTGCTGGCTTCATCCCGGTGCGCAACGTATTCTTAAGTCAGCTACAAACGATACAAAGCACCCTAGAGATTGAAATGACAGACCCCAAGAAACCACCGCGCAGCGTAAGGAGCCAGGACTTGCGATTCAAAATTGAAACGGAACGCGAGACAGACGGCCGCTGGATTGCCGAGATTTCGGACATGCCCGGCGTACTGGCATACGGAAAAACAGAAGCGGAGGCCAAGGCAAAGGCCTACGCGCTCGCACTTAGGGTCATCGCGGATGACGTCGAGAAATCAAAAAAAGTGCCGGCATCGATCAGCGTCACCTGCCAATCCGCGTGACTCAGTGGCCGAGCACAAGGGCCCGCCGCGTCTATCGGGCGCTACTGAGGACTGGCTGGGTGCCACTTTCGCAAGCGGGATCACACATCAAGCTTCGTCATCGCGAGTCGAAGTATCCCGATTACATCTGGGCATTCCACGACAAGGAAGAAATCGGCCCCCGCATGCTGGCCCGCATTGCCAAGCATACGGGGCTGCAACCGTCTGACCTGTAGGACTCGCGCCGGCAGGAGTCTTACCGCCCCCGCTTGCGCTTCGCGTTCTCCCGCAACCATGCGGTGAAAGCAGCCTCGTCGAGCGTGCCAGATGCCAGAGCCATGACGGCTTGGGTGGCGTCTGCCTCGCTGGCCGTGAAGTCGAAGCCGTGGAGTTCGAGGAAGAGAACGCCAATCACAAACCCCGTCCGCTTATTGCCATCGATGAAAGGATGATTGCGGACAATGCCGGCTGTATACAGAGCAGCCATTTCGACAACGTCCGAAGTCTTGGCATAGGAATGGTGCTGGCGCGGGCGCGCAAGGGCTGACTCCAGAAGGTCCCGGTCACGCACCCCGGTAGCGCCGCCGTGGAGCGCCAGAAGCCGGTCGTGGATCGCGAGCGCATCACGCTCTTCGATCCAGAGTGGTTCTTTCCTTTTCGCCACTACGTTTCACTTTGCCAGCGCGTGCAGCGTGTTGCGATAACGGCCCATGATTTCTTCCGCCTTCGCCATTTTCTTCTCGAACGCCGGATCGTACGGCGTGAGCCGGTAATCGCCATCCCCGGACTCGATAAGAAAAAGCCGCTCCCCGTTGCTGGTCTGCAAGCGGTCGATCACTTCTTTCGGCAGAACCACGCCCAGCGAGTTGCCGAATTTACGAATCTTGAGTTCAACCATGGCGCTCCTCTGATGTTATTACAATTGTAATAACATTCCGTCTTCCGCGCAAGATCGCAATCCCGGCCTCTTCTTCATCACATTTTTCTTGTAAGGCAATCACAGACACGCAATCGCGATGGTGCGAGAATTCTCCGAGAGTGCAGCATCGAAAACTATGTCCGTCTCCAGAGACGGACGCATCATCCGCCGCAAAACCATCTTCGGCGGCTCTTTGAAAAGTGGACGACAAGTGCACAAATAAAGCAGCAGAAGCGCCACCCCCGCACCCCAAAAAGTGCACGCCAAACCGCAGAGACCACAGCTAAGTTCTTATTCATGTAGATGATGGAACTAAGTACTTTACTTTCAATAGTTTAGCTGGAATTGTGTGTGTGTTGGGGGGGGTACAGAAACTTAACTCTCGGGGACTACCGATCGAATTCCCGGGTGGCAATGAATTTCCTGAGACCTGACACCTAAGACCTGAGACCTTCTCCTACGCGCTCGCCGCTTCCTCGCTCCCCAGCGGCAGAAAATATTGCGTGCCCTTGATCGGCGCGGAGACTTTTTTCAGCAGTTCCTGCAAGTCTTCGTTGCGGTCGACGAAGTCGATCTCGGAGGTGTTCACGATCAGCAGGTCGGACTGCGTGTAGTGAAAGAAAAAATGTTCGTAGGCCTTCACGACTTCCATCAGGTAATCCTCGCTGATGGCCTTCTCGCCGGCCGCGTTCTTTTTCTTCAGCCGCTTCTTCAGCACTTCCGGCGTGGCCTGCAGATAGATGACCAGGTCGGGCGTCGGAATCTGTTCGCGAAAATAATTGAAGTAGCGATTGTAGGTATCGAGTTCCTGATCGTTGAGGTTGAGGCAGGCGAAGAGCTTATCTTTTTCAAAAATGTAATCGGAAACCACTGTCTTATTTGACCGCGGCCCCAGATCGAGCCCGCGCAGTTGCTCGAAGCGGCGGACCAGGAACGCCAACTGGGTCTGGAAAGCTGCTCCGGGCTCGCCTTCATAGAACGCCTTCAGAAATGGATTGTCTTCCGGCTCCACGATGCGCTGGGCAGCCAGCCGCTCTCCGAGAACCCGCGCCAGTGTGCTCTTCCCAACTCGTATGGGACCTTCGACCGCAATGTAACGGGGAAGCTCGAAAAGCTTGGCCATAGATTTGTGATTAGCGACTGGCGACTGTCGTCAGGAACTGGAAAGCAGAATATATGGCTTCGCCTTGCGATGCAATGTGGGAAAAGTTGGCGAGAAGAAGTCGTCCGTCGTTTGTCGTTGGTCGTTCGCGATTCGTCGTCGGCGATCGCAACGTGCCTTTGGGCCAGGAGGTTCTTGCCAACGACTAGCGACCAACGACTAACGACCGGATAGAATCTCCTCATGTTCCCCGCTCTAGTCGGCCTGACCGCCGCTGCCGCCGCATCCGCCGCGGGATATCAGTCGATGGCGCCCTCAGGCCAGTGGTACGGGCAGACCTTTGCTGGAGGGATTCCGGGGAGCAAGCAAATCACCCTGACCTACGACGACGGGCCGAACGATCCGCACACGCTGAAATTGCTCGATGTTCTGGCGAAGCATAGCGTGCGGGCGACGTTCTTCATGATTGGCCGCTACGTGCAACAACGTCCCGATATTGCGCGCGCGGTGGCGCAGGCGGGACATGTCATCGGCAATCACACGTTCACGCATCCGTTGCTCATCTTTGAATCCGAAGCGCGGACGCGCACGCAGCTTGTCGACTGCCATCAGGCATTAGAGGACGCGGTCGGCGAGCATTCGAATCTGTTTCGTCCACCGTTTGGGGGAAGACGACCGGCAACGCTCAGGATCGCGAGTGAACTCAGACTGCAGACGGTGATGTGGAACGTGACTGGCTATGACTGGAATGCTCCGCCCGCCGCCGTGATCGAAAAGAGAGTCGCGCGCCAAATGCGCGGCGGCGACATGATCCTGCTGCACGACGGCGGACATCGCACCATGGGTGCCGATCGCGCACAGACGGTGATTGCCACCGACAATCTGATCCGGCGTTACAAGAACGAGGGGTATGAGTTCGTGCCCGTGGAAGAGATGCGAGCGATCAGCCATCCGCTGTCACTGGCCGGATAGAGGCGGCAACTTCCATCGATATCATTCTGGACGGGTGACGACTGAGGAGCTTATCAGTTGGTGAAATCGCATAAGTGTCCAGCAACCTGACTCGTACTGACAAACAACCTAAATAGCTTCACATAACTTTACCCACGATGACACTTAATACACAATATTCCGATTGGCTTCGTGTTTAAGTAGACGGCATCTGGACGTTGCTGAGCGCTTAGCGGAGACCAATCATGAGCAGGCTCAAGCCACTGGCGTCTTTACCTATCTTGGGAATAGGCGCTTCCAATTCTGGGTTTGCCCGAGAACGGCAAACTTACAAAAGGTTTGCCAAAATCCAAATCCCACCCTCGATGCGCACAAACTGGGCGGCTTGCCTGTGGATAGCTTCCCTGCTCGCGCTGAGCGGGTGCACGCCTATAAAGGTCCGCCTGGGGATGAAGGTTTATCTCGACCAGACGCCCGTCACGTCCATCGCCGCCAGCCTGCCGAACGGCTCGGGGATCGCGCCGGGAGAGAAGTCTCCTCTAGTAGTGGTCGTAACTGAGCCGGACGGCAAAGTATTACAGACGGAAGGTGCAGGCCATGGCAAAGTTCTGTGGAAGGACCTCACTGTCACGCCGAGTGTTGTGACTGCCAATCAGAAAGGTATCGTGTCGCTTCCCCATGATCCCAGAAAAAGCGAAGGGAAGTTGGGGCACGTCACCATCACAGTGCCGAGCCATCCAGACCTCCGCGCCGAGCTCGACATTCCCGTGCGGTACAACTACGCCTTCACCTTGAATTTCTCCGGCAGCAGCGGCTCCAGCGGCATGAACGGCAGCGACGGAATGGCCGGCTCGAGCGGCAGCATGGGCTCTATCGATCCGAATAATCCCTCGGCGGGCGGCAACGGCGGAAATGGCACCGATGGCTCGAATGGCGGAGATGGAGGGAATGGAGGAGACGCGCCGCCAGTCCAGGTCCGAATAGCGTTCCGATCAGGGAGCAATCCTCTCCTCCAAGTCAGCGTATCCGCAGCAGGCAAGCAGAAGTTGTACCTGGTAGATCCGCGGGGAGGTTCGCTGACGGTGAGGGCCGATGGAGGCGCCGGAGGTTCCGGCGGAAGAGGCGGCCGCGGCGGCCAAGGAGGGTCTGGTGGTATGGGAACGCCTAGCGGATCGAACGGCAGCAACGGCTCCGATGGACGGAGCGGCTTCGATGGTTCGCCAGGGAAGGGCGGAAGTATCACCGTGACCTACGATCCCCAAGTCAAACCTTTCCTGGGTACGATCCGACTCTCCAACAGGGGTGGCCCGCCGCCGGTATTTAAGGAAGAACCCGTGGCTGCCTTGTGGTGACGGTGGGCCGCGGCGATGGTCTGCTGCACGTCACGCTCTGTGTGGGCCGCGCTCAAGAACGCCGCTTCGTACTGCGACGGTGGCAGATAGATCCCGCTTTCGAGCATCGCTCGAAAGAAGCGTCCGAAGGCTTCGGTGTCACTCTTGGCGGCGGAACTCCAATCGGTGACTGGGCCTTCCGTAAAGAACCAGGTGAACATCGAGCCGACCCGATTGTGGCACATAGTCACGCCGGCGTCTTTCGCTGCGGCCGCTACTCCAGCGACCACTTCGGCGGCAAGCTTGTCGAGCTTCGCATAAACATCCTTGTGCTCACGCAAGTAGCTGAGCGTGGCATAACCCGCGGCCATCGCCAGAGGATTTCCAGAAAGCGTTCCGGCTTGATACACCGGGCCGAGTGGCGCAACCAGATCCATAATTTCGCTAGGTCCGCCGTAAGCGCCCACGGGCAAACCTCCGCCGATGATTTTGCCCATCGTCGTAAGATCGGGCTGGATCGCATAGAGTTCCTGTGCCCCGCCATAAGCGAGCCGAAACCCGGTCATGACCTCGTCGAAAATCAACAGGGCTTCGTCGTGCGAGGTAATAGCGCGCAGAGCTTCGAGGTATCCGCGAGCGGGAGGCACGCATCCCATGTTGCCCACAACCGGTTCTACGATGATGCACGCAATCTGGTGCTTGAATTTTTCGAACGTTTGATCAAGCGCACAGATGTCGTTGTATGGCAGCGCGAGTGTGAACTGCGTGAATTCTTCAGGAACGCCCGCCGAACCGGGAATGCCCAGCGTCGCCACTCCCGATCCCGCTTTCACGAGCAAAGCGTCGGCGTGTCCGTGATAGCAGCCCTCAAACTTCACAATATATTTTCGCTTCGTATACGCGCGCGCCAGGCGGATGGCCGACATAGTCGCCTCGGTGCCCGAACTTACGAACCGAACTTTTTGCATGTGCGGAAAAGCGGAGATGACCAGCTCGGCAAGATCCGCCTCTGCTGGAGTGGAAGCTCCGAAGCTTGTACCCTTACGCGCCGCCGCGATCACAGCTTCGACGACCGTGGGCGCCGCGTGCCCGAGGATGAGCGGCCCCCACGACCCGATGTAGTCCACATACTCGTTGCCATCCGCATCCCAAATGTGCGAGCCCTGGCCGCGCACGATGTACAGCGGGTCGCTTCCCACCGCACGAAAAGCGCGCACCGGAGAGTTCACGCCCCCAGGAATGAATTGTTCAGCGCGTTTCTGCAGCTTGCGGGATTGCTCTGTCTTGCGGCCCATCATTCCTCCACAGCAGCGGTAACTAAGTGCGAGGAGCCTCAACTACTCAGACAATATAACAGCGGCGGCCCGATGGCTCGCAGCGCCTCCACGGCTGTGCCGACGCCCTGCCAGACTGAATCGAATTCATCTGACTTTCACAAAATTGCAATATTCCTGCAATCTCGCGAGGCTATCGTGATGCCAGTTGCCCTTCTAACCGGGAGGGTTTATCAGGACGGCCTTGGGGGCTCCGGGCTGTCCTTTTTATTGTTGCCAGGGCTCGTCGCCACCCAGTCTCAGGCACGAGTCCGACTTGGGCAGCCTCTCCTACGCGATCAGCCGCTCCGCCGATGACGAATGCATCTTATCGCGTTCTATCGCCCGCTGATGGTAAACAGCCCTAGAGACCAGAAATGCGCCAGCACCGCCGCAAACGCCAGACCTACAACAAACAGCACCCACCGGTAATGCAGCCAAGAATCGCGCAGGCTCGACATTTGCGCAAAAACGTCGGGCACGTAGGCCGCACAATACGCTACGTTCGCAAGCACTGCTAGGGCGAACAAAATCAGCAGAGTATTGAACTGCAAAACGCTCCGCGAAAGCGGTAGGCCCATTACAAAATGGACGGCCACAATGACTGCGAGCAGCAAGTTGTACAAAATGCGCCGCGGCTCCCAGTATCGAATCGCGTCGCCGAAGTAATCGCGCCATTGGACGGTTTCCACGGGTCCTCCTTTTGGTGCTTACTACTGTTATCGAGAGCGTTCAGTGCCGGTTTCCAGCTTCTCCGTCGTACGAATCGCCCAAGCCATGCGCGGAGTATTGTGGGCAATCCCGAAACGGCCCTGAGCATCGAGCAGAATGATTCCCCCGTGGCCGTTGAGCCGCTGCTTGAGATAGTTCATCGCTTCCGACGCGACCCACTCCGGCAAACTGCCGGATTCGACGCGATCCGCCGCCCACTTCGCGAGCACGAGCTTCATGATGGGTTCGCCCCATCCGGTAGTGGAAGCGGCCGCGCTGAGATTGTCGGCATAGCAGCCGCAGCCGATCAGCGAAGAGTCGCCGAGACGTCCGGGAGCTTTATTGAGCGTGCCCCCGGTTGAGGTCGAAGCCGCGATATTGCCCTCGCGGTCAAGCGCGACCGCTCCGACAGTATCGTGCGAAATGGTAGGCGCGAACAGATCGTTGCCGCCGGTTGAGGTCTGCGCCTGATATTCGCGCAAGCGCTCAACCTCCCTGGGGATGATGAGGTCTTCGTTGCGGCAGAGAGCGATGCCGTGCTCGGCGGCAAGACGCTCGGCCCCTTCGGCGACAAAATAGACGTGCGGACTGTCGCTAAGAATTTTCCGGGCGGCGCGAACCGGATTGCGCAGGCGCTCCACGCAACCGACGCCGCCACCGCGCAGCGTCGCGCCGTCCATGATAAAAGCGTCAAGTTGCACCTTGCCATCGCGGTTCAGGAAACTGCCGCGGCCGGCGTCAAACGTCTCGTCGTCTTCCATTACGACGACGGCTTCTTCGACCGCGTCGAGAGCCGAGCCGCCGTGTTCAAGCGCGCTCCATCCGGCAGCAGCGGCATTGCGCACACCGTTCAGGTGCGCCTCGACCATGTCGTCGGGAATTGCCCACGCACCGCCGTGAACGACTAGAACAGGATTAGTTGGCACTCGAAGACTCCGCGTAACGTGGCGGAAATTAGTCTAGCAGGCTGCGGAAAAACTCAGAACGACCTTACTGGGAGATGACGCCCTTAACCAAGCTTAAGAAGAAGGGCAAGTTGCCGAAGCTATGGCCGACGATGCCCGGCCACGTGCTTTTTGTGCGCTGGGCGACGAAAGCCAGCGCGACACCTGTGATTGCCATCCGGGCCGTGTCCCAGAGAGTCGGCTGCATGAAAAGGTGGAAAGCTGACCAACAGATGCCATGGACAACCCATGCAGCCGTGCCGAATGCCAGTTCCTGCCGGGGTAACACATAACCGCGCCACCACAGTTCCTCCCCGCCGATGTTACACACCAGCATCACGACAGCATAGTAGACGGGAATCCACCAGGCCCCGGGCAAAGGGACGCCCATGAAATCACGTGGACCGAAATGGCTGAAGAACGCGCTGTGGAACCCAGAAGGGTCGAAGAATCTTACAGACTGTAGTGTAGGTTGAAACAGCGCGGCGTTACGCTTGAGGAGCGTGCCTATCAAAATCGCAACGAACAGCCACTTTTTCCTCGTACCCTCCTTCCATAGAGCGAACCATGACATCGCAACGGCAAAGATATCCGCCCAAGTGCCCCCGTACATAAACCCGGAAAGAGCCGCTGCCCAGAGCCAAACCGTGCCGCTTGGAATTCCGAGGCGCAGCCGTTGTTGGAGGCTCGTCCAGGAAACAGAACGCACATCAACAGCGGCGCCTAGAAGCGCGGCGACCAGCATGATGGTTAGCGGCAAAACGAGCAACAAGTGGAAAATGCGTGTCGTTAGCACATGATATGTCCGGTTGAGATAGCAAGTGAAGTGACCGCTTTGCAGGCGGCGAGGGTAGGAGAACATGGAAGGTATGTTTTCTTACACGCAGGCCGCGACGGAGCGGACGATGAAG
>Ga0193751_1001401_pt1 | contig 15464 bp, 12 predicted proteins | sample L1c2metaG_FD_143050 | JGI IMG/M metagenome (GOLD analysis project Ga0193751, IMG submission 143050) | Soil microbial communities from a riparian zone of the East river system, Colorado, United States - L1c2 | ecosystem: Environmental > Terrestrial > Soil > Riparian zone | place: USA: East River... | reverse complement strand
GATCGGCCGCGACGGCGGAGTGGTCGACGTGGCCGTGGCATCGCCTGATCTTTTCGCCGCGCTCGGAGCCAGCGGGCTCGAGAGCGTTGCGCAATCGGGGACACCCTCGTCCGTCACTCTCCCGAACTCGATCGGGCCCGGCGCAGCTGTCACTGCGGTCGCTGCCGGGAAGCGGGTGCTCTGGGTCGCGGCGGACAACCTGAACGATCTGTCGGTCCTCGCGTTCGACCCAACGAGCGACCACGTCCGCTGGCAGAAGCACATCGGCACTGCCGGCGCGTGCTCGCTGGCCGTCGGCGCTGGGTATGTCTGGGTCACAGACGCCGCCGACAACACGCTCGTCCGGCTCGATCCGCGTACGCGTCACATCGAAACAGTCCAGATCCCGTTCGCCGGCTCGGTGGCGGTCGGTGACGGGAAGGTCTGGGTCACCGATGAGACCGACAATCAGGTGTGGTGGGACGATGTCCGGCTCGGCCACGCTCCGGGCGTGACGCAGGTCGGACCGAAGCCGGTCAGGATCGCTTACGGTGCCGGCTCCGTCTGGGTGGCGAACAGCGGCGACGGCACCATCTCGCGGCTCAACGCCGCCAGCCCCAGCAACGCACCGAAGACGACGAAAGTCGCCGCCCACGTGGGCTCGCTCGCCGTCGGCGACGCTCGGCTCTGGGTTGTCGTGCCCCCGGCTCCCTAGCCGGAGTGCTTGAGGCAGAGCGCGCCGTAGACCAGCCCCGTCAGCGGGTTCAGTCGCACGCAGCCAATCCGCTTCGAGACAAATGCCCAGTAGTCGAAGTTCGCGTATGCGACGGCCGGCGCCGCCTTGCTGGCAAGCTCGTCGTCGATCTTGGCGTACGCGCGGTAACGTGCGCGGCCCTGGAGGCTCCCGGCTTGCTCGAGCAGACGGTTGAAGCGCGGATTGTCGAAGTACGAGACGTCTGAGTTGTTGTTCTGCTGGATGCGGCTGCCGTCGAAGCCGAGATTCAGCAGCGGATACGGGTCGAGGTAGGGCGCCGGGAAGGGGCAGCCGCTGTCGACGATGTCGAAGGGCTCGTCCCGGTTCCCGGCAGAGCCGCGGATGCCCGTCGAGCTGATCTGCACATTGAGGCCGATCTTGCTCAGGTCCTCCTTGACGATCTGAGCCCGGGCCAGAGCGGTCGACGAAGGGTTGCTCGCGTACATGATCGCGGTGCCGCCGCGGAGGTGACCCTTGGCCAAGGCCTTCGCCTTGCGGAGCTTTGGAAAGGTCGGGTAGATCCGCTTGTCCCGGAATCCCGGCATCCCTGACGGCAGGTACTGATCTGTTGGACCGCTTACGAAGCCGAACCACTCGTGCGCGAGCGCGCGCCGGTTGAGCGCGTAGTTGACGGCCCTGCGAAGCTGCGGGTTGTTGCGGAAGAGGGGTCGGCTGGTATTCAGAGCCAGGCAGGCGACGCCGGTTCCGCCGGGGGCCAGGTGAAACTGGGACGGATAGGCCTTCGCAGCCTGCGAGGTCGCAAGGGGCGAGATGATCCCGTCGTCAGCGTCTCCTCGTACAACCTCGCCGAGGATCGAGTCGAACGGCTGATTCAGCTTCCAGACGATCTTCGCCGGGCCCCGCAGCCGGTTGCCGCCGTAGGAAGGGTTGCGTCCGAGGACGAGCGCGTTCTTGTCGAGATGTGAGACGTAGTACGGTCCGGCGCTCGGGATCGGGACCTGCGGGTCGACCGGCGTGTTGGTTGGTATGGCACAGAACGGCCTCATCGTCAGACGGGGCAACAGGTCCGACGGCCTATGCGTGAGCCTGATGGTGAGCTTCATCCCCCGAGCCGTGACGCCAGCCGCCTTCGTCGCCCCGCCTCCGATCACGCCTGCGACTCCGACGACGTCGGAGAGGTACGGAACTGCGGGTGAGTTGATCTGCGGATTCAGGTCGCGGTTGATCGCCGCTGCGAAGTTGGCCGCACGAACCCGCGCACCCGTGTTGAAGCGAAACCCTTTTCTCAGGATGAAGGTGTAGACGCGTCCGTGGTCCGAGACGCGAGGCGGTCGGGCGGCAACCTCCGGCTCGAGCTTCTCGCCCCGGCGACCGCCGAGGTCGGGATAGCGATAGAGGGTCGCGCAGAGATCCTGCGCGGCCAGGTTCCCGAACGGGGAGAGGACGGAGCGTGCCGGGTCGAGCGAAGTGCAGGTTGGACTCGCTAAGGGGCATGCGCCGGCGGTGAAGTAGACGGCCGTCGCAACTCGAAGCGTCCATCCTGCGGAGCCGTGGGAGACCGGCGCAAGGAGGGCAGCGAGACCTGCCAGGCACACGGCTCCGGCCCCCCAAAGCCTGAGCCGGGTTCGAAGCAGGGCCACGCCGTAATGATCGTCCTTTGTCTTGATGAATACAAGACGCCGCGGGTCCGACGGAGCTTTCCTCGAGGCATACGCGTGCGGGTCGCCGCGCTCGACGGCGCCGCCCCACGCGTCGAGGCATGATCCTCAGCCGGCCGGGCAGACGCGCGAGTAGCTTCGCCCGCCTACGAAGCGCGACCACTCCTCGGGGGTGAAGTTGCGTCCCGCGACCGCGCACGCGTGCTGCTCCCAGGCGCCGAGCGAGACGGGCCAGACGAAGCCCTTGCCGTCCTGGTACACGACGATCAGGCGAGAGCCGTCGGGCGTGTACTGCGCATTCCCCCACTGGCCGGGATCGCCCGGGAACGTCGAGCCGAACTGCTGCTCGGTTGCAGTCGTCCACAGCTTGGCCAGCCCGTCCGAGCCGCCGGCCGTGACGAAGGTCGTCCCCGCCGGCGCGAAGGCCGTCCTCGGGGTGAACTCCACGCTGGCAACGGGCGCTGCGGCGACGAGCGTGGCGTGCCCGACCTGCGCGCCGGTTCGCGGGTTCCAGAGCTGGACGAGTCCGGAGCCGTCCCCGGTCGCAAGCGTGCCGTCGGCTGCGAAAGCGACTACCGATCCCGCGGGACTGCCCTCCTCGGGGTGCAGCACCTTGCCCGGATGGCCGGTGCGCGACTCGTAGGGCGTGACTGTGCCGTCCTCACGTGCCGCCGCGAGCATCGTCCCGTCGGGCGAGAACGCGACGTCCGTTACCGCGCCGGCCTTCGTCCGCAGCTTCCAGAGGAGCTTTCCGGTGGCGGCGTCCCAGACAGCGACCGTTCCGTACCGGTAGCTCGTATTCTGCGGCGGCGTGTGCGCGATGTCGCCGGCCGCGAGCAGCCGGCCGTCCGGCGAGAACGCGACCGTCTCGACGGCCTCCGGCTGCTTGTTCACCGGCCCGAGGCCGCGAAGCGACCGCAGGCGCCGCGGCTGTCCGCTGAGAGCCCACAGGGACACATGACCCGAACTGCCGGCCACTGCCAAGGTCCCTCTCGACGACCAGGCTAGATCCTCGATCAGACCGGCGTCGGTGCCGAAGGTCGCACCACGCGCGAGCGTACGCGTCGAGTAGACGCCGACCCTCGACGGCCCGCTGCGGACGGCGAAGCGCGCGCCGTCCGGCGAAATCGCGAGCGGCGGGGTGGGATTCTCGGGCTGTGCAGCACCAAGTGCGTTTGGCGTGCTGAACGGCCGCCCGAATCTCTTGCTCGTGCCGAGGTCCCACTCGAAGATCGCCCCGTCGAGACTCGACGTGAAGAGCGTTCGGCCATCGGAAGTGAACGCGGCGCCGAGCACACGGCCGGCGTGACCGTAGAGTCGCTCGATCGGCGTCCTCGTCCGCGGGTTCCAGACGATCACGGACCCGTCTTCGGCGGTCGAGACGATCTGAGCTCCGCTGTCGGAGTAGCCGACCCCGACCACGCCCGCGCTGTGGCCTCCGAGACCGACGGCACTACGGCCCGTGCGGAGATCGATGAATGAAACCGACCCGGTCTGGGACCCCACGGCGAGCGTCCCGCCGTCCGGGCTCACCGCTGCCCCATTCGAGCCGAGGAAAGCCTGCGGTCCTCCGGGCCGCCGGAACCGCTGCCGACGCAGCACCCGCAGGGTCTTCGTGTCGAGGAACGTGACCTCCGAGCCCCCGATCACGGCGAACTCCCGCCCTCGGTCGACGAGGCCCGCGCCGATCAACCCGACCGCTCCCACGGCGGCGCTCGAGAGCTTTCCGGTCGCGACATCCCAGCGGTCGACGTACGCGGGACCGTTGCCGGTCGTCGGGTCGACGGTGTTATAGACGTACAGGAGCGTCCTCCCGTCCGGGGTGAAGAACAGGCAGACGTTCGAGTTGCTCGTCGGGCCGCCCAGCCAGCGGGAGTCGAAGGGAAGGAGACGTCGGACTTTCAGTGACCGCGTGTCGACGACGTCGACTCCGGGCTTCGGGCCGGATAGGAAGGCGAGCGTAGAGCCGTCCGGCGAAAAGGCGGGCGGAGACAAGAACCCGGCCGGCGAGAACACCTTCAGCGTCCTCCGATGGCGTGTGTCGACGAGGCGCAAGTGGCCGGCGTTGTCGGGAATCCCCAGGACGGACCCGTCGGGGCTCACGCTGAGCGCGCAGCAGGGGCGCACCTCTTTCGGAACTGTGAACGTGGTGATGGCGGCTGGGCTGCGGAGCAGCGTCGCGAGCAGCGTTCCCTCCGTCTGCGGCGAGCGGTCCAGGTTCAGCGACTCGCGCGCGAGCAGCATCGCGAGGTCGATCCGTGGCTGCGAGACCGCTTCGGCCCCGAGCTGCCGCCCGAGCGCGACCTTCGCCTCGTGTTGCGCGCTCGAGCGCGAGACGAGCGCCAGCGCTCCGGCGATCACGGCGAGCACGAGGAGCACGACGGCGCCGGCGAGCAGCGCCCGCAGCCGCCGGTTCTGCCGCCTCTGGCGCGCCAGCTCGAGCTCGTTCGCCGCGGTGCTCGCCTCGACGAACTCGCGCTCCGGCTCCGTGAGCGCGATCGTCGACTCGTCTGCAAGCAGCTCGAACTGCGCGAGGTTGCTGCCACGCAGCAGGTAGCTCGGCTCGCGGTCCGCCTCCTCCCACTCCCGCGCCGCCGCGGCGAGGCGACGGTGAAGGCGCACCTCCTCGCGACCGCTGTCGATCCAGGCCGGAAGCGCGCCCACTCGCGCATGAGCGCTTCGTGCGCCACCTCGATGGTCGGCGTGCCGGTTCGCGGGTCGCGGTCGAACGAGAGCAGGCGCCACGCGCCGAACTCCTGGATCGCCTCCTCGAGCGCGGCCTGGTCGACCTCCATCGAGGCGAGCTCCGTCCGCTCGACCCGCCGCCGCGTGTCCTCGGCGCCCTCGCCGAGGGTGACGAGCCGGAGGAAGAGCTGACGGGCCGCCTCTTGCGACTGGTCCCCCAGGCCGCCGTAGATCTCCTCCGCCCGGCCGGCGAGAGCGCCCGACACGCCGCCGATAGCGCGGTACGCGTCGCGCGTCAGCGTGTTCCCCTCCCGCCGCTCGTAGAGCTCGGTCAGCGCGTACTGGAGCAGCGGCAGCGCGCCCGGCTCGTCGGAGACGTCCGCCACGAGCTCGGCGACGAGGCCGGCTTCGAACTTCGCGCCGGCCCGTTCCGCCGGAGCGGCGATCGCGCGCTCGAACTCCTCCGCGCGCAACGGGACGAGCGCCTCGACGTAGTCGCGCAGCAGCTCGGCGAAGCCGCTGTAGAGGAGCGGACGGTCGTAGAAGTCCGCGCGGAGGGTGACGACGACGCGCAGCCTCGCGTGCGGATCGTTGACGGCGCGCTCGAGCAGCGCGAGGAACTGCGTGCGCCGAGCCTCGTCCTCGACGAGCGTGAACACTTCCTCGAGCTGGTCGACGACGAGCACGAGCTCCGACTCATCGTCCGCCAGGAGCTGCTTGACCGCACGCAGCAGGCCGGTTTCGTCCCGCTCGAGCTGCTCGAGCAACGCAGCCGGCGCCTTGTCGCCGACGCGCAGGAGCGCCGCCTCGAGCTCCTCGAGCGGGTAGGCGCCGGGGAACATCTCGGCGACGTACCAGCGCTCGGAGCCCGGCAGCCCGCCGGCCCGCAGCCTCGGCAAGAGCCCGGCGCGCACGACCGACGACTTGCCGCTGCCGCTCGGCCCGACGACGGCGAGGAAGCGCGTCTTGGCGAGGCGCTCAACGAGGTGCTCGGTGAGCGCCTCGCGGCCGAAGAAGTCCTCCGCGTCGTCTTCGGCGAACGCGCGCAGGCCCTTGTACGGGTTCCGCGTCTCGAGCGCACCGGACACGGCGGGATCGAGCGCGCGCCGGAACGCGAGCTCCCGGGCGGCGTCCTCGCGCTCGGGGCGAACGGCGACCACCTCCACCGGCTTCTCGAGCCCCTTGAGGCGCACCGCCCCGCGCTCGACGTAGTCGAGCCCCTCCACCTTGCGCGCGAGGTGCGCGACCCCTGGGCTCATCAGCACCTCACCCGGTCCCGCGAGCGAGCAGAGACGGGCCGCGAGGTTGAGCGCACCGCCGCGGTAGCCACCGTCGACGGGCACCGCCTCGCCGGCGTCGAGCCCGATCCCAGCCGCAAGCGGGAGGCTCGGATCGGCGACGGTCGCGTCGACGAGCCGCTCTTGCAGATCGGTCGCAGCCCGGATCGCCTGCCGGGCCGAATCGAATACGGCCATGACCTCGTCGCCGCGGAGCTCGACGACGGATCCGCCGGCCGCCTCGATCGCCTCGCGTGACAGGTCCGCGAAGCGCGTCGCGAGGCGCGCGGCAGCCTCGTCGCCGCGCTGCTGCGTGAACCTCGTGTAGCCACGGACGTCGGCAATGAGGAACGTCTTGATGCCGGCTTCGACGGCAGCCATCGGGAGATCCTGCGCTTCTGGGCCTGCTATTTCAAGAGGCCGTCGCGATCAGGCGTACGTGTGCTGGTCGCGCCAGGTGCGCCACATCGCGACGCCGCAGAGAGCGAGCACGGCGACGAAGGCGAGGACCTGGTAGCCGACTGCGCCGCCGTACCAATAGACGCCTACGTCGGCGACGGCGAGGAGCGCAGCACCGTAGAAGACCCACTGCGCACGCCGCGACCACATCGAGATCCCCTCGCGCCGCTCGCGCCAGATGAGGAAGACGAAGTAGGCGATCGCGAGCAGAAAGGCGATGCGTGCGATGAGGAGCAGCGCGGTCAGCGTCTGCTCGAGCTGGAACACGACGATCAGCCCGGCGATCGCCGCGAGGATCAGCAGACCCCGCAGGGTCGGGTTGAGACGCGAGAAGAACCTCATGTGCCAGTCATGTACGCCCGCACCGCGAGCGCTCCTGCCACCAAGGTAGCGCCGGTGAACCACGCCAGACGGCCGCGGCGCTCGGCCGGCGCGTACATCCAGGGCGCGAGCACAGCGAGCAGCGAGAGCGTGCCGTACAGGTAGTGGAGCCGGTGCGGGGCGCGGTGGTGGTCGGAGAGAAGCAGGAGCCCGAGCCCGACCTGGGCCACGAGCACCGTCTGGGCGAGGGCGAGCAAGTGCGTGAGGAGGCCGCGGGGCTGGGCCTGACGGTAGTACGTCCACGCACCGACGGCGGCCGCGCCGAACGTCACGGCGATGACGGCGAACGCGACGGCGTGATGGACGCTGACCATCGCTGCGCCACACTATCGGCGGATTCCCCGCATCTCGTCTCCGCGCTTCCTCCGACGCGCACGAGGCGCGACGGCGCGACGCTCTCTTCGTAAAGACGCGAAAGGAGGCGTTATGAAAGCGCTCGTTTACGGCGGGCCGGGACAGCGGGCCTGGGAGTCCGCGCCGGACCCGTCGATCGTCGAGCCGACCGACGCCGTCGTCCGCATCGACTCGTCGACGATCTGCGGCACCGACCTCCACATCCTCAAGGGAGACGTGCCGGAGGTCGAGCCGGGGACGATCCTCGGCCACGAGGCGGTCGGGACGGTCGTCGAGGTCGGCTCCGCTGTCACGAACGTGAAGCCCGGCGACCGGGTGCTCGTCTCGTGCATCACGTCCTGCGGTCGCTGCCGTTTCTGCAGGGAGGGCCGCTACGGCCTCTGCACCGGCGGGGGCGGCTGGATCTTTGGCCACCTGATCGACGGCCTGCAGGCGGAGTACGCGCGCGTGCCGTTCGCCGACACGTCCGTCTACAAGGTGCCGGACGGGCTGTCCGACGAGCAGGTGCTCTTCCTCGCCGACATCCTCCCCACGGCCTACGAGGTCGGCGTCCTCGCCGGGAGGGTCGAGCCGGGTGACACGATCGCCGTGGTCGGCGCCGGCCCGATCGGGCTCGCTGTGATCATGACCGCGCAGCTCCACTCTCCGGGACGTATCGTCGCCATCGACCTCGACTCCTCGAGGCTCGAGAAGGCGCTGGAGTTCGGCGCCGACTCGGTGATCGACAACGGCCGCGAGGATCCGGTTGCGAGGGTGATGGACCTCACCGGCGGCCTCGGCGCCGACGTCGCGATCGAGGCGGTCGGCGTGCCGGAGACGTTCGAGCTCTGCACCGAGCTGATCCGGCCGGGCGGCCGCGTCGCCAACGTCGGCGTGCACGGCCATCCCGCAACGCTGCACCTCGAGAAGCTCTGGATCCGCGACGTGCTCATCACGACGGGTCTCGTCGACACGACGACCACGCCGAAGCTTCTCAAGCTGATCGAGAGCGGTCGCCTCGACCCGACGCCGTTCGCCACGCACCGCTTCGCCCTCGGCGAGACGGAAGAGGCGTACGACGTGTTCGGGGCCGCGGCCGAGAGCCACGCGCTCAAGGTCGTGCTCGCAGCTACGCCGACGGGACACGAGCTCGTCGAGCAGCACGAGGTACCGGTCACGGCGTAACCGCGCAGGCCGCGACGGCGGCATCGGGGTATTCCCGCAGTCTCCTTGCCGGGGGCGCCCCGATGCCGTCGCGTCGCGCTGCAAGGAGACTCGTGGTGTCCCATTCGAAGGAGGAAGACATGAGCGACAAGAGACCGATCCTGTTCGCGACCGACGGTTCGCCCTCAGCGGCGGAGGCGCAGCGGGAAGCGCTCGAGCTGGCGCAGCTGCTCGGGGCCCCGCTCGTCGTCGTCGCGGTGGAGCACGTCGCGCTGCCGGCAGTCGGCTACACGGCCTACGGCTACTCGAGCGTCGTGTCCGAGCTGACGGAGGCGGAGCACAAGCGGGTCGAGAAGCTCCTGGTCTCGGTGGCGGAGATCGCCGAGGCAGCGGGCGTGCCGTGGTCGACCGTCGCTGCCCACGGCTTCGCCGTCGAGGAGATCTGCCGAGCCGCGAGCGAGCACGATGCCCAGCTGATCGTCGTCGGCTCGCACGGCTGGGGCGCCGCGAAGCGGCTCCTCTCCGGCAGCGTCTCGACCGGCCTCGTCCACGAGGCGCCGTGCCCCGTGCTGGTCGTCCGCGCCTCGCAGCACGCGCTCGAGCAGTCGGCCGCAGCCTGACCGATGGCGACAACCGCCCCGGAAGCCACCGACGCCATCCTCCGCGACGGCTCGACGCTCCGCCTCCGAGCGCCCGTCGCGGAGGATGCGGATGCGCTGCTCGAGTTCTTCTCCACGCTCTCGGACCGCAGCCGCTACCTCCGCTTCCACGGCTTCGCCGCGATCGGGCAGAAGCTCGTCGAGCCTGCGCTCGAGCCGGACTGGCAGGACCGCGGCGCGCTCCTCGGCACGCTCGAGGGCAGCGTCGTCGCGCTCGCGAACTGGGTGCGTCTGCGCGACCCGCGCGCCGCGGAGGTCGCCTTCGCCGTCGCCGACGGCTACCAGCGCCGCGGCATCGGCACCCGCCTGCTCGAGCGCCTGGCGCGGCGGGCCGCGGAGGCGGGCATCGAGGAGTTCGTCGCGGAGGTGCTGGCGGAGAACGACGCGATGCTCGGCGTCTTCCGCGACGCCGGCTTCACGATCACGCGCACCTCGGAGCGCGGCGAGGTGGAGATCCGGTTCGGGATCGCGGCCACGAGCGGCTACCGCGACCAGGTCGCGGCCCGCGACCACGCGGCGGTGCGCGCCTCGCTCGACCCGTTCTTCCGGCCGAGCTCGCTCGCCGTCGTCGGAGCCTCGAGCCGTCGCGGCTCGATTGGAGGCGAGCTGTTCCGCAACATCATCGCGGCGGATTTCGCCGGCTCCGCGTACCCCGTTAACAAGCGGGGCGAGCCGGTCGCCGGTGTGCACGGACACAACTCCGTGGCCGAGATCCCGGAGGCGGTCGACCTCGCCGTCGTCTGCGTGCCGGGCGAGCACGTCCTCGGGGCAGCGGAGGAGGCGCTCGCCGCCGGCGTGCGCGCGCTCGTCGTCATCTCCGCCGGCTTCGCCGAGACCGGCAGCGCCGGCGTGGAGCGGCAGGAGCGGCTCCTCGCACTCGTCCGCGAGCACGGCGCGCGGATGCTCGGCCCGAACTGCCTCGGCATCGCCTCCTCCCCGGTCCGCCTCAACGCGACGTTTGCGCCGCGCAGCTTCCCTGCCGGGAAGATCGGCTTCTCCTCCCAGAGCGGCGCGCTGGGGCTCGCGCTCCTCGAGCGCGCCGAGGCGACCGGGCTCGGCGTCACCTCGTTCGTCTCCATCGGCAACAAGGCCGACGTCTCCTCGAACGACCTGCTCGAGTGGTGGGAGGAGGACGACGAGACCGAGATGGTCGTCCTCTACCTCGAGTCGTTCGGCAACCCGCGCGCCTTCGCCCGGATCGCGCAGCGGCTGGCCCGGCGCAAGCCGATTCTCGCCCTCAAGGGCGGCAGCACGAGCGCGGGCAGCCGGGCTGCGGGATCCCACACGGCCGCGCTTGCCGGCTCGGACGCGGCGGTGGACGCGCTCTTCGGCCAAGCCGGCGTCATCCGCGCTCGCACGCTCGACGAGCTGATCGACGTCGCGACCCTGCTCTCGGCGCAGCCGGTGCCCCGCGGCCGCCGGGTCGCGCTGCTCACGAACGCGGGCGGCCTCGGGATCCTCGCCGCCGACGCGTGCGAGGCCGCCGGGCTCGAGCTGCCCCCGCCCGGCGAGGAGACACGGGGCGCGCTCGCCGAATGCATGCCGGCGGAGGGAAGCATGTCGAATCCCGTCGATCTCCTCGGCGGCGCGACGGCCGACAGCTTCGCCCAGACGCTGCCGCTCCTCCTCCGGGATCCCGCCTTCGACGCGGCGATCGTCCTGTTCGCCCCCACCGTCGGAACGGACGAGGAGGAGGTCGGCGCGGCGATCAGCCGCGCCGCCGCGACGGCGCAGGGGAAGCCCGTCCTCTGCGCCTTCCTCAGCGCGAAGGGCCCGCCGGCCACGCTGCGCAGCGTTGCGACAGTGCCGGCCTTCGGCTACCCGGAGGCCGCAGCGAGAGCGCTCGGCCGCGCGGCTGAGCGCGGCGAGTGGCTGCGGCAGCCGGCCGGATCCGTCCCCGAGCTCGCCTGCGACCGCGCCGCGGCCGAGGCGATCGTGCGCGAGGCGCTGGTGGAGGGCGGCGGCGGCTGGCTCGATCCGGCGCAAACACGGGAGCTGCTCGAGGCGTACGGCATCCCGCTCGTGCCCGAGCGGGTCGTCGCCACGCCGCAGGCGGCGGTGGAGGCGGCGCGCGAGCTCGGCTTCCCCGTTGTGCTCAAGACGGCGGCTCCGGGAGCGCACAAGACCGAGCAGGGCGGAATTGCCCTCGACCTCGCCGACGAGGGGGCGGTGCTCGACGCTGCCGAGCGGATCGGCGCACCGCTGCTGGTCCAGCCGTTCGTCCGCGGCGGCGCCGAGCTGCTCGCAGGCGCGATGCAGGACCCGGTCTTCGGCCCGCTCGTCGCCTTCGGTCCCGGAGGCGTCCTCGCGGAACTCATCGGGGAAGCCCGGTTCCGGCTCGCGCCGCTCACCGACAGGGACGCCGACGAGCTCGTCCGCTCCGGCAAGGCCGGACGTCTCGTGGCCGGCTTCCGCGGAACCCCGCCCGCGGACGAAGCGGCTCTCGTCGACCTGCTGCTCCGGCTATCGCTCCTCGCCCACGACCTGCCGGAGCTCGCGGAGCTCGACCTCAACCCCGTGCTCGCGTTCCCGCACGGTTGCCTGGTCGTCGATGCGCGGGTGCGGGTCGCGCCGTCCCCACAGCCCTACCGCGCGAAGAGCTGGTAGCCGCTACTCGTCCGCCTGGCCCGGATCGGGGGCCGGTGTCGGCGGCGTCCCCTCGTCGGGTGGCGGGTACTGCTCCGGCACCTGCGCCGGCTGCGGCGGATTGCCCTCGTCGGGCGGCGGGTACGGGGCGCTCGGCTGGTCGGGCGTCACCATGACTGTCTCCTGAACCGGCAGACGCGCGCGGCGAATCCGTTCGTCGGCGCCGGCGAGCTGCTCGGCGAGCGCGTCCTCGATGCGCTTCCGCTCCTGCTCGAGCTCCACGAGCCGCTGCCTCGCCTCGCGCTCCGCTTTCTTGTCCTTGCGCCAGACGGCCTCGCCAAGCGCCTGCAGCGCCGGGTGCCGCTCGAACTCGACGGCGTCGAGCCGCGAGCGCGTGCGCCAGCGATTGAGCGTCGTGTCGAGCCTCGTCCGCCACACCTCCGCGGCGGTCGCAGCGTGGGCACGCCCGTCGGCCGCGAGGCGGGAGGAGTGCTGCATCCAGGCGTCCCGGCTGCGGCGCGTCGCCTCCCCGAGCGCCGCGAGCAGGATCCCCGCCAGGAGCAACATGACGATGCCCCACGGCCAGCTCCCCGTCGCGAACATGCCGATCGAGGCACCGAACGCCGCGAAACCGAGACACAGGAGGACGAAGCGCGCGGGCAGGCCGAGCCAGCGTCGCTCGACGCTCTCGTGGATGACGGGGCCGGAAACGGTCTCCAGCGGCGGCAACTCAGCCGCCCGTGCCCCGCAGCTCGAGCAGAAGCGCGCGCCCGGCGCGAGCTCCTCGCCACAACTACGGCACGGGCTGTCCCCGATCGGCGACGCGCTCATGCCGGCCTTGTTCCCCTTGTTCCAAAGCGCGTAACACCTCCGCAGCCCGCCTGCGTAGCGGCCCCACCTGGGCCCGGTAGTCGTCGTCCGAGACCTTGCCCGTCCGGTGGTCGAATTCGAGCTCCTTCAGCGCCGCGAGGGCGCGATCCCGCTCCTCGGCCAGCCCGAGCCGCTGCCGTGCTTCCGGTGCGAGCTCGTCGAGCCGGTCACTCGCGGGAGCAGGGTCGCGCAGGAACGGGCGTGCGACGAAGACGACGGCGACGACCGCGAGCATCGCCGCCAGCGCGAGCGCCCACTCCACGTCAGATTCCTGCGGGAGCAGCGCCGGCGGCGTACCGCGCCGCGAGCCGCCGCTGCTCGACCGCGTCCGGCCACATCGCGATCAGCGAGCCCGCGACGAAGACGAAGCCGGCGACCCAGATGAGGTTGATGAGCGGCTTCACGAGCACCTTGAGGTCGATCGTGCCCCTCTTGTTGAGGAGGTGCGCCGTGGTGAAGACGTCGCCGAGGGAGCGGGGATCGTGGTAGATCGAGGCGACGTTGGACTGCCCTTCGATGGGGTAGTTGTTGATACCCGGATTGAGGCGGAAGCGCTCGCCGTGGCCGGAGACGGCGAGGAGCGCGCGAAAGCCGGTGTAGTTCGGGCCGCGCACGCCGGTGCTCGTGAGGTACCTGACCGTGTAGCCGGCCGCCTCGATCGACCCGCCGGGCTTCAGAGTCCTTTCTCGCTGGGTCTGGTACGCGCTCGAGCCGGCGATCCCAATGGCGAGCAGGACGACGGCGGCATGCACGATGTAGCCGCCGTAGCGGCGGCGGTTGCGCCCGATCAGCCGGAGCATCCCTCCAGCCGCGGCCCGGCCGCGCACGAACTCGAGCACGATCGAGGCGACGACGAAGGCGCCGAACGTGTACGCGAGCAGACCAGGCCACGAGCTCCCGAAGCCGAGCGCGAGCAGCGCGACGCCGGTCACAATGGCGGCGGCGAACGGGACGATGAACGTCTTCCCGAGCGAGCGGAGCGACGCCCTCCGCCACGCCACGAGCGGCCCGAGCCCCATCAGGAGCAGCAGCGGCAGCCCGAACGTGTGAAGGAAGAAGTCGTAGTACGGCTTCGAGACCGAGCGCGCCTCGCCGCGCACGGCCTGCGAAAGGATCGGGTAGAGGACGCCCCAGAGGATCGTCAGGGCGAGGGCGACCAGCAGCAGGTTGTTGTAGAGGAACGTCGCCTCGCGCGAGACGAGCGACTCGAGCCGCGTCTTCGTCCGCAGCAGCGGCAGGCGCCAGCGAATCAGCGCCACCGAAAGGACAACCATCAGCGTGAGGAAGCCGAGGAACCAGCCGCCGATCGAGCTTTGCGCGAAGGAGTGGATCGAGTCGATCACGCCCGAGCGGGTGAGGAACGTCCCGAAGAGCGACAGGTTGAAGGCGAGCGCGACGAGGATCATGTTCCAGACCTTCAGCATCCCGCGCTTCTCCTGGATCATCACCGAGTGGAGGAACGCGGTCGCGGCGAGCCACGGCATGAGCGCCGCGTTCTCGACCGGGTCCCACGCGTAGTAGCCGCCCCAGCCGATCTCGACGTACGCCCAGTGGGCGCCGATCAGCTGCCCGACGCCCAAGAACATCCACGCCGCGAGCGTCCAGCGGCGCGTCGCGACGATCCAGCGCTCGTCCGTCCGGCCGGAGAGGAGTGCTCCCATCCCGAAGGCGAACGGGACGGTGAGCCCGACGTAGCCGAGGTAGAGCAGCGGCGGGTGAGCCAGCATGTACGGGTTCTGGAGGCTCGGCACCATCCCCCGGCCGTCGCCGGGTGCCGGCTGGACGTTGAACGGGCTCGAGACGAAGCAGAGCATGAAGGCGAAGAACGCGGCGACGAGGCCGAACACCGGCACGGTCCACGCCATGAGCTCGCGCGAGCGGCGGTTGAGCCAGACGGCGAGGCCCGCGTAGCCCGTCAGCACGAGGAGCCAGAGGAGGAGCGAGCCCTCCTGGCCGCCCCAGAAGGCGGACAACGCATAACCGAGCGGGAGCTTGTGGCTCGTGTGCTGCCAGACGTAGACGAACGTCATGTCCCGGCGCCCGAGCGCCACGAGCAGGACGACCGCCGCGATCAGCGTCGCCGGAAACGCAGCGAGGAGTGCGTTCTGGGCCGAGAGCGCGAGCCGGCGCCGCCGCTTCCACGCGGCGTACGAGCCCGCTACCAGCGCGTACGCGATGAGGCCGAAGGCGAGGAGAAGCGCGGCGCGCCCGAGCGGGGCCATCAGGTCAGGTCTTCGAGGACTTCGCCGGCGCGTAGTGGTCGGGACACTTCGTGATGAGCGAGCCCGGCTTCGCGACGAAGACACCGTTGCGAAGCGTCCCCTCGACGACGACGTCACGTCCGGTCTCGAACAGGTCGGGCATGCTGCCGCGGTACACGACCGGGACGCGCGCCGGCGTCGCACGGCCGATGTCCTTGAGCTGGAAGTGAAGGCCGCCGTGGTACGCGGCGTTCCCCTGCGGGTTGCCGACGACCTTGCCGACGAGGGAGACGTCGCCCGCGTGGCCGGCGAGCGTGCTCGGCGTGAGGTCCGCGATGCCGTTACCGGCGAGTGCCGTGTAGACGACGAAGATGGCGAGCGCAGCCGCCACCGAGAGGGCGATCACAAGCCGCGCAGGACTCGATCCCACGCGCGCATCGTAGCCTCATGCCGCGGCGGGGAGCGGCAGTCGAGGCGGCGTTCTAGCTCTTCGGCGT
>Ga0193751_1001400_pt1 | contig 15472 bp, 11 predicted proteins | sample L1c2metaG_FD_143050 | JGI IMG/M metagenome (GOLD analysis project Ga0193751, IMG submission 143050) | Soil microbial communities from a riparian zone of the East river system, Colorado, United States - L1c2 | ecosystem: Environmental > Terrestrial > Soil > Riparian zone | place: USA: East River... | reverse complement strand
CGGTTTCCTCCCGGAGACGGGTACCTAATCCACCGCACAGAACGACAACCTTCATATCTGGGTTCCTGGCAGCGCGGCCGGCGTGCGGCAACGCTTCGTAGCTTCAATCCGCGGGACTTATACGGGCCCGCATTCAGTTATCCCACAGGCGAGCGATGAAGACAGAATTACCAAAGTCACCTGGAAGGCTTCAAATCGAGGAGAGTGATCCTAACTGGTTAGAGTGCGCTTTGAGTCAGCATCCGCAGTCGTCGTAGCCGGATAAGCTGAGCGTGCGAAGGTTACTATCGTTACCTGTCACAATTGCGCGGGGGCGACGGCTCGTTTGGGGAAGATATTTCCTACGCGGCGGATTTCGGCGCCTATAGCTTTCAGTTTTTCTTCGATGTTCTCGTAGCCGCGGTCCAGATGATAGACGCGGTCGATGATGGTCTCGCCGTCCGCAACGAGGGCGGCGAGCACGAGCGAGGCGGAGGCGCGCAGGTCCGAGGCGAGTACGGCGGCGGCGCTGAGCGGAGTTCCGCCGCGGACGATAGCACGACTACCTTCGATCTTGATGTTCGCGCCCATCCGGACCAGTTCCTGCGCGTGCATGAAGCGGTTCTCGAAAATGTTTTCCTCGATGATTGACGTGCCTTCCGCTTGCGTGGCGAGCGCCATGTATTGCGCCTGCATGTCGGTGGGGAAGCCGGGGTATTCTTCGGTGTTCATGTCGGCCGCATGGAGCGGCTGATCGCCCATGACTCGGACGGAGTCGGCTTTCACCACAGTTTTCACGCCGGCTTCCGCGAGCTTCTGCAGGATGGCGGTGAGGTGCGCGGGATCGCATCCGGCAACATTGAGATCCCCGCCGGTGAGAGCTCCGGCGAGGATGAAGGTTCCGGCTTCGATGCGGTCGGGGATGATGCGATGCCTGGCGCCATGGAGCTTAGTGACGCCCTTTACGCGTATGGTGGATGTGCCGGCGCCTTCGATTTTGGCGCCCATGGCGTTCAGCAGCGCGGCGAGGTCCGCGACTTCAGGTTCGCGAGCGCAGTTCTGCATGACGGTCTCGCCATCGGCAAGCGTGGCGGCCATCAGCAGATCCTCAGTGCCGGTGACGGTAATTTTATCGAAGACAATTTCGGCGCCTTTGAGCCGATCGCCGTTGATCGGATCGGTGGTGGCTTCGACGTAGCCGTGTTCTTGCGTGATCTTGGCGCCCAGGCGCTCCAAACCCTTGATGTGGAGGTCGATGGGGCGGGCGCCGATTGCGCATCCGCCGGGCAGCGATACGCGTGCGCGGCCACAGCGGGCTACGAGCGGTCCGAGGACGAGCGTCGAGGCTCGCATGGTCTTGACCAGTTCATACGACGCTTCAGGAGCGGAGAGAGACCGCGCGCAAATAGTTGTCCGATGCTGGGCGCGTCCGTAGCCGAGTTCGACTTCGGCGCCCATGGCGGCGAGGAGCTTGCGCGTGGTCTCGATGTCGCGCACCTGTGGAATGTTTTCGAGAATCACCGGTTCGTCGGTGAGCAGAGCAGCCGCCATGCAAGGGAGCGCGGCGTTCTTCGCGCCACTGACTCGGACGGTGCCGAGCAGCGGGTTGCCACCGCGAATTATGAGCTTATCCATAGGTTGAGTGGTTGCCTGACAAATTAAGCGCCGCTTTCATTCTAACTAGGATTGCGAGACCGCGGCGGTTCGAAATATCGAGTGGAGTTTAGTTTGCTCCGACAAAAGCATAACCACAGGGGGCACAGAGGGCCACAGGGGGTCACAGGGGAAAGCGGCCGCCTGCGTTACATAGGCTTTGCCAGCGCTATCGCTCTGCGGACTTGACCTCGAGATTCTCTCAGAGCAACTGCAGCGCGAGCGCGGCTGACGCCAGCATTGGACATCACCAGGGCTATAGGGACACGACCCCCCGCGGCGGCAAGGAGCTTGCGCGCTGCCGCACGGTTGAGTCCCGCAGTTTCCTCCAGAATGCCCATTGCGCGCTCCAGCAACTTCTCATTCTTGGTGTGGAGGTTGACCATCAGGTTTCCGTAGACGTAGCCGAGACGAGTCATCGCCCCAGTTGAGAGCATGTTCAGGATCATCTTCTGCGCTGTGCCGGCCTTCATGCGCGTGGAGCCGGCGACAACTTCCGCTCCGACGTCCGCGACAATGGCGACGTGCGCGGCTTTGCCGAGCGGGGATTTCGGATTGCAGACGACGGCAACGGTTTTTGCGCCATGCGCGCGCGCATATTTGATGGCGGCGATCGTGAAGGGAGTGCGTCCGCTGGCGGCGATGCCTACGATGACATCTTTTTTTGTGGGCTTCTTTTTTGCAATTTCTTTGCGACCCAGTTCGCGGGAGTCTTCGTCCGCTTCCACGGCTGCGCCCAGCGCTTTTGGGCCGCCGGCGATTATGAATTGGACCATGCGCGGGTCCACGTCAAAGGTGGGCGGACATTCGACGGCGTCGAGGGCGGCGATGCGCCCACTGGTGCCGGTGCCCACGTAGATCAGACGCCCGCCTTGGGAGAGCGCTGCGGCGATCAGATCGATGGCTTCCGCAATTTGCCGGAGAGCGCCCTTCACAGCGGTGGCAATCTTGGCGTCTTCGGCATTGATGATGCGGGCGATTTCGAGCGCCGACTTGCGATCGAGATCGACGGAGGCGGAGTTTGTTTTCTCGGTGCCGAGGCGGCGGAGTTCTACGGTCGTTGTTTTGCGGTTCAAGGTCTTGCGAATCGAGACTTTGCGCTTTGAAGCTTTGCGTTTCAAGCTTGCTTCCCCAAGGCTTCAATCACCGCGTCGCAAAACGCTGGGCGTACCTGTTTGATTCCCTGGTTCTGGCAGTCAGGCCAGGTGCGGTTGGTGAGCAAGCTTATCGAAAGCTGGCGCTCCGGGTCGATCCACAAGGACGTACCGGTGTAGCCGAGGTGTCCGAACGAATGCGACGAAAAGTATTTTCCGGATTGCGAGGGCGCCGAGGGCGTGTCCCAGCCAAGCGCTCGAGAAGTGCCTTCGGGGGCGGATTCTCGTCGCGAAAAAAGTTCGAAGGTCGAGGAGCGGAGGATCGGGCATCCGCCGTTGAGCATGGCATGGGCGAAGATGGCCAAGTCTTCGGCGGTGGAGAACAGGCCGGCATGTGGGGCAATGCCGCCGAGGACGCTCGCGTTTTCGTCCTGCACTTCGCCCTGGATGATCCGGTGGCGGAAGCTGTGATCGTCGGCTGTGGGCGGGATGGAGTCCTTTAACGTGGACGCGGGATTGAATGTTGTGTGGGTCATGCCGAGCGGACCGAAGATCTCGCGCTGGCAGAACACGTCGAGGGATTCGTCGGCGAGGCGTTCGAGGACGACGCCGAGAATGATGAAGCCGATGTCGCTGTATTCGGCGCGTGCGCCAGGGGCGGCGGCAAGCGGCGTGGTGAAGGCGGCTTGCAGCAGGTCTTCACGAGTCTGGGCGCGCAGGAAAAGCTTTTCGTAGGCTGGCAGGCCGGAGCTGTGCGCAAGCAGCATCCGTAGCGTGACTTCGCGGCGGCGAGGGTCATTCTCGGTCAATTGGCCGGCGAATTCGGGGACGATAGCGGTGACCGACGCTTCGAGATCGAGCAGGCCGCGCTCGTAGAGGATCATCGCCATGGCCGTCGTGGCGACGACTTTAGTCAGGGAAGCAAGATCGAAGATGCTCGCGGTCGTGACCTCGGGCGAAGCCGGATCATATGTGAAACAGCCGACAGCCTTGTGGGCAACGAGTTCTCCGCGGAAGGTGACCGCGAGCGAGCAGGCGGGGAAGGCGCGAGCGGCGATGCCATTTTCCAGGATGCCGAAGGCGCTTCGAAATCGATCATCCTGCGCCACGAAATTGCGCACGAGGAAGGAAAATCCGGCGTCTCGATTGGGCAGCGTCAGGTTCAAGGGTATTTTGTGAACTGATGGGGTTATAGCAAAGGCGGCGAGCAGAGGCAAACGGGGAGTTACTCCGGGGGTATCGTTGATAACGTCAGCCTTGAGCCGCATCTCAGGGGTCATGTAGAGTCACAACAGACGTGAAACGCTTAACGAAAAATCTGCTGTTCCTCGCTCTCCTGTTTTCTTCCGCGGCGTTCTCGCAAACTCCGCTGGACTCCCGCCTCGCCGTTCTCGATCCCATCATCAACGAAGCGATCGCCCAGCAACAGATTCCAGGGGCGGTGCTCGTCATTGGCCATGACGGGCGGGTAGCGTATCGCAAGGCGTATGGCAGTCGGGCGATCGAAGCTCGGCGGGAGACGATGACGCTCGATACGGTGTTTGATTGCGCATCGATGACGAAGGTCCTGGCGACTACTCCGGCGATCATGCAACTTTGGGAGCAGGGAAAGTTTCGGATGAACGATCCGGTCGCGAAGTACCTTCCCGAGTTTGGGCAGAACGGGAAGCAGGATATTACTATCCGGCAGTTGCTGGTGCACTACTCGGGGCTGGCTCTCGATCTGGAGTTGACGAAGCCATGGCAGGGGAAGGAGACGGCGTATCGGATGGCGTTTGAGGACGCACCGAAGTGGGCTCCAGGAGCGGCGTTTATTTATAGCGATGTCAACTTCGTGGTGCTGGGAGCTCTGGTGGAGCGGCTTTCAGGCGAGCCGCTCGATGGGTATGCGGCAAAACATGTTTTTGGACCGCTGGGCATGAAAGAAACCCGGTTCCTTCCTCCGCCATTGTGGCAATCTCGCATCGCTCCAACCGAAGAGGACGAGAATCATCACATGCTGCGCGGAGTGGTGCATGATCCTACGGCTCGCCGGATGGGCGGCGTGGCAGGTCATGCGGGAGTGTTTTCTACTGCGGACGACCTGGCAATGTTTGCGCAGGCCCTGCTGGATGGTGGGCGAGGCGTACTGACTCCCGCGACGATTGCGAAGATGACTGCGCCACAGCAGCCGGTGAATGGAACGGCGCTGCGCGGATTTGGGTGGGACATAGATTCTCCTCTTTCCAGCAACCGCGGCGAACTGTTGCCGGTGGGTGGTTATGGGCATACCGGATTCACGGGGACTTCGCTGTGGATTGATCCGTCGACGAAGACTTATATCGTGCTGCTGACGAACGCGGTGCACATGAACGCACTGCCGACGAAGGAGAAGGGAAACGCGATCTCGCTTCGGACGAAAGTGGCAACGGCTGTGGCCGCCGCCCTGGCGCTCGATCCGACTGAAGCGGACAAAATGCGGGTGGCAGCGATCACCGGCTACAACGAAATGCAGAGCGCGGCGCGCAAGCTGGCGGTGCGGAATGGAATGGTGAAGACGGGAATTGATGTGCTCGAGGAGACAAAGTTCGCAGCGCTGCATCCGGCACGGGGCGGGGCTCCGCGAAGCATTGGACTGCTGACGAATCAGACCGGAGTGGACGCGGACGGACGCCGAACGATTGACGTGTTGGCGAGTGTGCCTGGGATTTCGCTCGACGCAATTTTCAGTCCGGAACATGGGGTGACGGGCACGCTCGACACGACGGATATCAAGAATAAGAACGCGAAGGATGCGACGACCGGGATTACGGTCTACACCGTCTATGGGGCGAGCGACGCGGCGCGGCGTCCGCCGATGGACGTGCTCAAGCGGCTGGATGCGGTGGTGATCGATCTGGCGGATGCGGGCGCCCGCTTTTACACGTACGAGACTACGACGGGATATTTTCTGGAAGCAGCAGCCAAGGCTGGGATTGAAGTTGTCGTTCTGGATCGTCCGAATCCGATTACAGGATCGTTTGTGCAGGGACCGGTGTCCGACGCCGGGCGTGAAAATTTTACGAATTACTTTCCCGAACCACCGCGGCACGGGATGACTTTGGGAGAGCTGGCGAAAATGTTCAATGCCGAGCGGCATATCGGGGCGCGGCTTGAGGTGGTTGCCATGGAAGGCTGGCAGCCGGGGGACTGGTTCGATTCGACTGGCGTGGGGTGGGTGAATCAGTCGCCCAATTTGCGGAGTCTGACCGAGGCGACGCTTTATCCGGGAGTGGCGCTGATTGAAGGGACGAATGTCTCGGTGGGGCGCGGCACCGATACACCGTTCGAAGTGCTGGGCGCACCCTGGATGAAGAGCAGGGAATTAGCCGCTTACTTGAACGGCCGCGATATTCAGAGTGTGCGCTTCGTGCCGATTGTCTTCACTCCGTCGTCGAGTAATTACGCGGGGGAACGGTGCGAAGGTGTGAACCTGATTGTCCTGGATAGGAATACTTTGGAATCGCCGGAATTGGGGATTGAGCTGGCGTCGGCGCTGCACAAGCTCTATCCGAATGATTTCAAACTGGAGCGAATGAGCGATCTACTGGTGAATCAGAGTGTGCTCGATGCGATTGGGGCGGGAGAGGATCCGAGACGGATTGCCGAGGACTGGCACGAGCGGCTGGAGGAATTTGTGCGGATGCGGGAGAAGTATTTGTTGTACAAGTAGTGCACTGTAAACCACATGGCCCCGCGCGGACTCCTCAGCTACAATGACTCGGAGTATCCAGGTTAGCCATGTCCGAAGGTGTACTTCTCATTCCGAGTCCGTTTTACCGTTGCGCCGGCCCGAATTGCGGCGTGCTGAAAGGCGCGAGCGACCGCTGGTGGGTGATGTGGAGCTCATTTGGCGATTACGCGGTGCCGGTAATGCATCTGGCGCCGTGGGACGAAAAACTCGCCGTGGTGGAAGGCGCGATGCATGTTTGCGGCGAGGGCTGCGCGCACAAATTGCAGTCGCAGTTCATGGGCAATGTGCTGGAGAACCGGGCGCGAAGAAGCAGTGGTTAGGTGGACAGCCGAGAACGGCTGTCCCTACGCAAGCCCGATCGCTGCTTCTCGGCTAACTCAGCAGTCCCCCGGGCGCATCTGAGATTGCAAGCGTGTAACTAAAATTATCTTGAAAGGCGGGCCTTCGATGAGAGTCCTTGCTGCGTGTATGGCGGTTTTGCTGCTGGCCGGTATTGCGGCCGCACAGTCGTCTTTGGCCCCAGACCCAGCTGCGCCTTCGGTGGAGTCTGCGAAGCCTACGCTGACCATTCCGGCGGGAACGAGGGTTCCGCTGTCCCTGAAGCAGGCGATTTCAACGAAGACAGCTAGAGACGGAGACCCGGTCTATGCGGAAACTGCCTTTCCGTTTGTGGTTAACGACCGGGTCGTGATTCCGGCTGGAACTTACATCCAGGGAAAAATCACACGCGTGCACCGCGGTGGACATGTAAAGGGGCGCGCCGAGGTGCTGATTCACTTTACTTCGATGATTTATCCCAGTGGCTATACGGTGATGCTCGGGGGCTCGGTGGAGAATACGCCCGGGGCAGAGAAGACATCGATGAAAGATTCAGAAGGCACGATCCGCCAGGATAGTGAAGTCGGGCGAAAAGCCAAGTCAGCCGCGGAAGGAGCAGCCACGGGAGGGGTGATCGGCGCAGTAACCGGCGGAGGGAAGGGAGCCGGCATCGGAGCGGGAATTGGAGGAGTCACCGGGCTGGCGATCAGCATGCTCTCGCGGGGTGCCGACGTTAGGCTGGAGCCGGGGACATCGATCGAGATGGAGATTCAGCGCGAAGTTACAGTGGATCCAACTCGAATCTCCTCCAGACGTGAGGTCATTGTTCGCAACGACTAACTTAGTGGAGCGCCGGGCGTCCCCGCCCGGCCACCGAGCTGCACGAGGACAGAAGCTCGGAGCTACAACTGCTCGTTTGCGGACAAGTTCGCGGACAAGAGTGTCCGCGCCACACGAGCTACTTCAATACAAACATAGCGTTCACATGCGCGGTCACCGTCACGTTCTGAGGCGAGAATTCCTCGGTCGGCGCGGGACCTTGTGCTGCCATCGCCATGGGCATGCCACGGCGCTGTAGGGGCGCCATCACGCGAATGTTCTCGAAGGTATCGACGGATGCATAGGAGAGTTCGCCGAGCGTGCGTCCGCTAGCGGCGGCGAGGGACTGCGCGGAAGCGCGAGCGCGTCGGTAGGCGTCGGCGACGGCCTTACTCTTGGCCTCGTCGGGCGAGTCAAGCGTGTAGCTGAGCGACTGGCTTTCGCTGACGCTAGCCTCGGCAAGCTGCTGGGTGACCGGACCGATTTTTGAAAAATCCTTCAGCTTCAAGCTGACGCTGGTCGTGACCTGGTAGCCGATGACTCTATGCTTCGGGTTTTTCCAGTCGTACTGCGGATTCACAGAAAAGAAACCAATTTCCGCCGACTTGGGATCAATCCCGTTTGCGCGCAGAACCTGGCGTGTTGCCTCGGCTTGTTTGGCTGCCATGTCGTATGCGTCCTTGGCGCTGTCGGCTTGGGTCGAGATGTTGAACTGGATGAGCGCGGTATCCGGCGCGGTTTCAAATTTGCCATCGGCGCCGACGAAAATGGTATTGGGCACGGGGTTGAGCGTGGGACTCTGCGCGATCGAGAGAGCAGTCAGAACGAGAACGGCACAAAGAGTGGCAGTGGTGGTCTTCATCGGGAACTCTCCTGCATCTTGATGCACCTTGATTCTGCATGAAGCTGCACACGGAAAACGAATGTAAAGCTTCCGTTATACACCTCTGCTGTTAGAACGCGACGAGCTTCCAGAGCAATCGAAAGCAGTAAAGCGAAAAAATTCCGGGACAAAAAGGGAAGGCGACGGGAGACGCCAAAACCCGCGCCTCCATCGGAAATGGCGCGCCAAAATGAAACCCGCCAGATGTGAACCAGGCACATTCTGACGGGTACCGTTATTTACCCCAAGACGGCAGAAAACACACCGTCGTGGGGGCCGTTTGGATTGACTTCACTTGTCAGGTTGGATGAGCCGACGAGGGTAAAACGATGCCCGGCGCCTGGCGGGATGCAAGCTCAGCCAGAGGTGTCCGTGGTTAGACCCTCGGGAAAGACGGGTCCTGCCCGTTGATGTCTTTCCGGAGGTCTTCCCAGATGTTCTCTGGCATTTCGAGGAATACTTTGACGATCTGGGGATCGAACTGTCTTCCGGACCAGAGTTTGATTTCCTCGCGCGCGACCTCAAATGATTGTGCGGGACGATAGGGGCGGGTCGTGGTCATGGCGTCAAGGGTGTCGGCGATCGAGAACATGCGCGCGCCGAGCGGGATCTCGTCACCCTTCAGGCCACGGGGATAGCCTTGTCCGTCGTAGCGCTCCTGGTGGGAGTACACGATCTCGGCAGCCTCAGCCAGAAAAGGGATTCGGGAGATGATCTTGTAGCCCCGGTAACAGTGCTCGCGCATGATGGCCATCTCGTCGTCCGTGAGTTTGCCGGGCTTGAGCAGGATAGCGTCGGGAATGGCCATCTTGCCGATGTCGTGCAGGAAAGCTCCGCGGGCGATCACGTTGATTTCTTCTTTCGGCAAGCCCATCTTGCGCGCAATGGCGATGGTGAAGGCGGTCACGCGTCTGGAGTGGCCTTCGGTCTCGGCGTCCTTGAGGTCGAGCGCATCGCCCAGGGCTTCGAGAGTGATGTCATAGGACTTCTCCAGATTGGAAAGCGCCGTCTTCCATTGCTGGGTACGGGCGGCAACCAGCGCCTCAAGGTTGGTGCGGTAGGCATCGTTTTCGCGCTTTAGGCGGCGATTCTCCAGGGCACGGCGGACCGTGGCCAGCAGTTGCTCTCGTTCGAAAGGCTTGAGCAGGTAGTCATACGCCCCGTTGCGCAGGGCCTGCAGAGCGACCTGAATGTCGTGGACCGCAGTGACCATGACAATTGGCATGTCAGGGTAACGTTCCTTGGCTCGCTCCAAAAGGGCAATCCCATCCATTTCGGCCATCATCAGGTCGGAGAGGACCAGATCGAATTCGTCGCCCGATTCCAGAATCGCGAGGGCTTCGATGCCACTGGCAGCCTGGCGAGTCTGGAAATGAGCTCCGCCCAGCATGGAGGAAACAATCTCGCGAATTGTCTCCTCGTCGTCTACCACGAGGATGCGGTCGTTAGGCATGGCGCTAAGTGATGGTATCGCTCATTTTAGGCCACGACTTCACATTCCGAAAGTAACCAATTGGAGACGGAAATCCGGCAACGAGGGGCATCGCGCATGATACTTAAAGAGCTTAGGTGTTCGTGCGCTTGTCGTTCGTGCGCTGATCGTTCGTGTGCTTGTCGTTCGTGTGCTGATCTATGGATCCTGCCGGGCTATTCGGGAATTCGCTTGGCGTGCTGACCGGCCCCTGGTTGACAGCGCGGGAAACGGCCGCCCTCATCGTGGTCGTCGTCAGTCTGCTTTTCTTCCGGGTTTTTCGGGAACGATGTCTGCTGGCGTGGGGAGCAGGCTGGATCGCCTATGGAACGTTTCTCTGGGTAGCAGGCGCTGGCGAGTCGCACGGCGCGTCGAAGTCGATGGCGGCATTCGCGCAGGCCGACTTTGTGCTGGCGATAGCGTTGTTTGCGGCGGCGGCGCTGATGTCGGCACAGGCGCGGCGGGCGCTGACGGCGCTGGTGGCGGTTTCGTGGGTGTTGATGGTCTGCGCCACAATGCGGCCGCTCTATTTTCCGGATACAAAGGCTCTCGGTCTGGGGTTGGAAGTATCATGCCGGCTGATTGCGGCCGGAGCAGCCATCGAACTGCTGCGGTACCGGTTCGGACGTATTGGGCCGGGGCCTTTCCTGTTCGGCGCCGGGCTGCTGACATTGAATCTCAACTGGCCTCAGTTCACCAGCCATATTCCGAGTGAAGGTTACCTGTTCGCGGAAGTACTGTTCGGTTCGAGCATCCTGCTGATGGTGCTGGACGACTCGCGGCTGCGCACGCGCCGGCTGGCAGTCCTGAACGAGCTGACGGTCACCATTGCGCGCGGCCAGAATCACGCCCCGATGATGCAGACTGCGCTGGAGAAACTGAAAGCTGTAGTCGGAGCGAAGGCAGCATGGTTCCATTTGATGGAAGGCGACCGTCTGGTGCCCACGCAGCATGCCGGCCTCTCGCCGGAATTTCTGCGAGCCCTGGGGCAAGCAGGGATGGGGCAAGGAGGCACGGATGGAACCCAGGCCCGCGTCCTCCAGGAAAACCGGGTGGCAGTGATAGCCGCTTCGGAGATGTCGGAGCCGGAGCAGGAACAACTGGGGAAGCACGGTATTCATCATGTGCTGCTGCTGCCGGTCCGGGGTAAGAAGACGGTAATCGGGATGTTGTCCCTCGGCTGTGCAGGCAACCGTCGCCATACCCAGGAAGAACTGGAGTTTCTGGAAACGGCGGCGCAGAAGCTGGGTATTGCTGTCGAAAATCTGCGCTTGCTGGAGCAGGTGCTGCGCTCGCAGCGGCAGTGGATGAATACCTTCGATTCCATCCAGGATCTGATTCTGGCGCACGACGCGGACTTCCGCATCCTCAAGACAAATCAAACGCTGCTGCAACGCCTGGAACAGGCGCCGGCCGATGTATTGGGCCATTTCTGCGAAGAGGTTCTGCCGCAAAAGGGTTCCTGGAGCGGATGCCCGTATTGCGAACGCGGTTCGGGGCTGACGGAAGGAATCGATCCGTGCTTTGGCGGGCAGTCGGTGGTTTCAACCTCATCGTACGCCGAGCAGGGAGGCCAGCAAAAGGGCACCATCCACGTGGTTCATGATACGACCGCACGTCAAGTGGCGGAAGAAAAGTACCGCATGCTGTTTGAGCAGGCGCAAGAAGGTGTGTTCGTAGCGACGCCCGACGGCAAGTTGCTCGACTGCAACGACGCGTTTGTCACCATGCTCGGCTACGGCAGCCGGGACGAATTGATGGCGCTCGACATGGGGAGCGTGCTGCACGGTGTCGCCGAAGAGCGAGAGGCCTTTCGTAAGGAAATCGAGGCGCACAACTACGTGCGCAACTTTGAAATCACGGTGCGGCGCAAGGATGGCACATTGCTGGCAGTGGCGCAGAGCTGCTTTGCCACGCGCGATTCCGGCGGACAAATTGAGCGCTATCAGGGTTTCGTTCTCGACATCACGGAGAAGAAACGCTCGGAAGACGAGATGCGGCGGCGCAATCGCGAGTTGAATGCGCTCAACGCGATGGCAGTCATCGCGACCCAATCGTTCGATCTGGATGAAATTCTGAACCTGACGCTGCGCCAGGTGATCTCGCTGTTTGGCGCCGAGACAGGCTCGGTCTATCTGGCAGCGGAACCGGATGGCACCTACCGCCGGCGTGCGGGTTGGGGCCCGCGCAGCGAGGCGCGTGTGCGCATGGCGGAAGTCGTCTTTCCGGAAGGCCTGGGCGATCTCGTGATGCGCTCGCGAGCGGAAGTGGTGACGCAGGATTTTCTGCCGCACCTCCCAGCCGCAGTGGTGGAGTTTATATGTGCAGACCGGTTGCCCTATTGGATCTGGGTTGTGCTCTGGAGTAAGGACAAGCCAATCGGCATCATGGGTATTGCCAGCAAGGAAGACCGTCATTATTCAAGTAATGACGAGAATCTGCTGGTCGCCATCAGCCGGCAACTCGCGACTACGATCGAAAAGGTGCAGCTTTACGAGGAGACTTGCCGCGCCTACGAAGACTTGCGGCGAACGCAGGAGCAACTGCTGCAAAGCGAGAAGATGTCGGCCGTCGGCCAATTGATTTCTGGTGTGGCGCACGAGTTGAATAATCCGCTGACTGCAATCCTCGGTTACGCCCAATTGTTGGAGGGTGCGGGCCTCGATCCGCGTTCAGCCGACTATGTGCGCAAGTTGTTCAAGCAGGCCCAGCGGACTCACCGGGTAGTGCAGAATCTGCTTTCCTTTGCACGCCAGCGCAAGCCGCAGAAGCAGGAAGTGGACTTGCGCAAGGTGCTGGAAGAGTCACTCACGCTGCGCGAATATGATTTGAAAGTCAACAACGTCTCGCTGGAACGCGAAATCCCTGACGACTTACCTTCCGTCGTAGCCGATCCGCATCAACTGGAGCAGGTCTTCCTGAACGTGATCAACAACGCGCTCGATGCGATGGTGGAGGGCAGCGGCAGCGGTGTGTTGAAGGTGCGCGTGTTCAGGAAAGACGCGTACGTGTGCGTGGAGTTCGACGACAGTGGTCCTGGAATCAAGGACCCAAGCCGAATTTTCGATCCCTTCTACACCACCAAGTCGGTAGGCAAGGGAACCGGCCTTGGTTTGAGCATCTGCTACGGGATCGTCAAGGAACATGGCGGCGAAATCGTGGCGCGCAACCGCGAAGAGGGCGGAGCGACGATTGCAATCCGCTTGTTGGCGAGCGAGAAACCTCCGTTACCGGAGACAATGGCGCCGACGCGGCGAGAGTCGCTGCTCGCTGGGCGCATGCTGCTCGTCGAAGACGAAGAAGCGGTGCTGGAATTTGAACGAGATGTGTTGGTTGGTGCGGGAGCCGATGTAACTACCTCCATGAGCGTCGAGGATACGCAGCAGCGGCTCCGAAACGGCTCTTTCGACGTGATCGTGATGAATGGCCGTATGCCAGGCGGATGCAGCGCGCGGGAAATGTATGAGTGGATCGCAAAAAATTGTCCCGGTATGGAGAAAGGGCTGCTGCTGACATTCTCAACCGTGACCGACGCAGAGACTCGAAGTTTCCTCCACGAGCATGGCGTGCCTTCGCTGGCGAAGCCGTTTGAAGTGGCCGACCTGATTTCACAGGTCCGTGCGCTGGCTCAGAGGGAAGGGAAGCCTGCAGCGAAGGATAAAGACAAAAGCGAAGAAAAAGCCTCCATGGCGAGCGCGGGAAGCTAGCTGCAACGAACGGCCTAAGTTTGTCCCTTCTAAAGTTGTCCCTTCTAGAGTTGTCCCTTCAAACCCCGCATCATTTCTGTAATCAATTTTTCATTACGCCGATACCAGCGCCAATGTCCTTCTCTCTTGGCTTCCACCAGGCTGGCCTTTTCCAGGATTCGCATGTGATGCGAAACGGTAGGCTGCGCCAGCTTCACACGCTGTTCGATATCGAAGGCGCAAAGCCCGGTTTCTTTGTCCAGCGAGCATCCGCCTTTTTCTTTGAGCGCGAGCAAAATCCGGCGGCGAGTGGGATCGGCAATGGCGTGCAGAAAGCGATCAAGATTGGGAGCGGCGTCAGACATAAATTTGTAATTGGTAATTTGCAATTTAAACCGATCCCAATGCCCGGCGATCTCAGGGTTTCAAATTGCAAATTACCTACTACCAATGTTCCTACTTTTTCACAATCGGATTGTATCCATCGCCGATCAGCCGGGCGCGCATGGCCTCGGCGTCTTTCAGTTCGGGATAGGGTCCAACCTGAACGTGATAGAACTTGTCGGCGGTAGGATTGTTCGCGCTGAACGCGGGATACTGCTTCTTCTTCAGAGCCTCAACCAGCGATTCCGCGTCTTCCTGCCGGCTGACTGCCGCGACCTGCACATAATAACCGGCGCTTGAGGGCGCGGCGGTTGCGGCGTCAGTAGCGGCTTTAGACGGCGCTTCTGCGCTCGGGGTTGGCGTCGCGGTCGTTGAGGTCGGCGTGGTTGCGGCGGACGTGGTTGGGGCGGTCGCAGGCGTCTTCGAATCCTGAGTCGCGAGCGCGGCGTCGGCATTCTTCTCGCCGACGGCTTTGTAAAAACTAAAATCGTTGGCCTGCGGCGTGGACTGGGGAGCGTCGTTTTTTGCGGCCGAGGGCCGAACGATTGTCGCCGGAGTTCCAGCGTGAGCGATCCCCAAGCTGCCCGAGCCCGCGATGGTGGTTCTTCTGCCGAGCGAAAAGCCGATCGAAAAGAAGAAAGCGCAGATCAGAACAAAAGTGAAAAAAATGGCCAGCATGCGGCCGGTGCCGAGTGTGATCTCCGTATCCTGCTGCGCCGTGGACATGGGAAGAACTGTTGACCTCTAACAGCTGAAACCTCTCAACGTTCAAACACTCCGAGCCGCTGAAAGTTCTGATCTTTCCGACCCTCCTAGCTTCCTGCCGGCTTGGCGGGTGTCGGCGAACCGCCGAGCAACTTCTGCATGCCGGAGAAGAAATCAATCGGCACGGGGAACACAACCGTCGTGTTTTTCTCGACCCCGATCTCAGTGAGCGTCTGCAAATAACGTAACTGGATACTGGCCGGCTCGGTAGATAACAAGTGTGCAGCGTCCACCAGGCGCTGGGCGGCGGAAAATTCGCCTTCGGCGTGGATGATCTTCGAGCGCTTTTCGCGTTCCGCCTCGGCCTGCTTCGCCATCGCCCGCAACATGGACTCGGGCATATCCACCTGCTTGACTTCCACGTTCGCGACCTTCACTCCCCAAGGAGCGGTGTGCGTATCGAGGATGCTTTGCAACCGCAGATTAATTTTGTCGCGATGAGCCAGCAATTCGTCAAGTTCCTGTTCGCCAAGCACCGAGCGCAAAGTGGTCTGCGCAAACTGCGAAGTCTGGTAAACGTAGTTCGAAACCTCGACGACAGCCTTATTGGGGTCGATGACGCGCAGGAAAATGACCGCGTTCACTTTCAACGTAACGTTGTCGCGGGTGATGATGTCCTGCGGCGGAACCTCGAGCGCTTCCTGCCGGAGCGAAATGCGCACCATGCGATCGATCGGGCTAAAAACCAGAATTACGCCCGGACCCTTG
>Ga0193751_1001399_pt1 | contig 15475 bp, 13 predicted proteins | sample L1c2metaG_FD_143050 | JGI IMG/M metagenome (GOLD analysis project Ga0193751, IMG submission 143050) | Soil microbial communities from a riparian zone of the East river system, Colorado, United States - L1c2 | ecosystem: Environmental > Terrestrial > Soil > Riparian zone | place: USA: East River... | reverse complement strand
TCGATACATGGTCTCGTCAGCCGGCTGTTCGCTCTCCGCCTGGGGATGAACCCGCCCCGGCCAGACCAGCGCCGCCGCATATTCGATGCCCACGCCACCGTGAACCACCTCGACGCTCCCGAGTCCACCGAGCGCGCGGTCGTTCAACGCTCTCAAATGAGCATCGACCTGCAACTCGTGAAACTGCTGCGCGATGACCTCGAGCTGGGGCTGAAGACTGTTGAACTGCTGACGAAGCTCGTCAATTCTCCGCCGTTGCTCATCATTCGCCTGTTGGAGCTCTTCGATGAGCGCATCTAACTCTGGCCAGTCGTCCATGGCTATCCTGAGAGCCACCGTGCTGCCACCGTGCCGGTAGACCCTACTCATTGTACGGCGCTATGACGCGCCAGGAGCCGGGTACGGGTCAGCGTGCGGGAGGTCGGGCAGGGAACACCGGCGGAGGCGGTGGAGGCGGGATCGTCGCCTCCGCCGCTCCTGTCCTCGTGAAACGCTCAGTGAGTCTCGGATCCTGGGTAGGTGCAGGAACAGTTGTGGCGAGGGATGTGGCGGACGGCGATTCGCCCGTCGCAGAGGTCGCGGCGGCCGTGCTGGAGGCCGCGGGCGAGGAACTCGGTCTGGCCGTGCTGCTGGCAATTGGGTGGATGCTCACGCGGCTGCCGGAGCTCGCAAACAGCCAGAAGAACTGTGCATCGTGTAGCTCCAGACCCACGCATCCATGGCTGCTCCGCTGGCGCCCGAATACGCCGTCCGGTTGCCAGTAGTTCAGATGAAGCGCGTCGCCGGCGCCATCAAAATATTGCGTATAGAGCACATTCTTGACGTCGTACTGCTCGTTCGGGTCCTGGATAGCCGCCTGCGCTGAAGTCATCGTCTCGTTGAACTTTCGGTACTGCACCGAATGCTCGCCGCCTGGCGTCTCAAAGCCCGGCTTGCCAGTCGTCGCCGCGGCAACGTGGACCGATCGGTCACTAATCATCGCCGTTGCCGTCTGAGCATTGAGATCGACATCCACCCAATGAGCGCCGCTGCGGTCGAGCACAGCATTAAGCTCGCCGGGGCGTGGAATAAAGACAAATCCCGCGTACACATAGCCGCCGTCGATCTGATACCAGATATTGCTCCAATCCTGGATAGCCATTGCCCAGCCCTGGTCGCCCACGACCCATCGCTGTCCTCGAACCTCGCGTTGGATCTCAACGGGTTGCCGGTCGGGCAGCGTACGCACCGTCGTTCCCTCGATCATCGAGGGAAGACTGCGCACCGGCGTAGCGCCACCAAGCGCGAGTGCGCCCGCCCGGTCGACAGGCGAGGCTGAGACCGGTGCCTGCGGCGCGGACACTGTCGGCGTACTCAAGGCGGCGCCTTCCAGCACCGGGGTCGCCGTCGCGGTGGGGACCCTAACCGTCGCTGCGATTCTCGGCGCGGCGGTAGTCGCCTGCTTGAGCGCGGATCCGGCTCTGCATCCGCTGGCCACCAGCGTCGCAGCGATAATAAGCCGGCCCAGCGTACGATGGCGTCCCTGCACAGCGGCCATGTGATAGCGGGAGTCACCCATTAAGACCCATGGTAGGCCACGAGATCTGTTCAGCCACGGACCCTAATGGCAAGGCCCCGACACCGAGAGCCTTTCGACACCACGCTACTGTGTTTGGGGCCAGGCGATGCCGCGCTTCGCAAGCTCCCCCGGAAGATCCAGTTCCCTCGTCGTGTTCGCCGGCGGACCGTCAGGAACGGTCCAAAAGACCTCGAACTCGAGCCCATCGGGATCCTGGGAGTAGAGTGAGAGGCTACCACCATGATTCGAGGAGCCCACCAGCGCACCGGCGTGCGACAGCCGCATGGCCGCCCGCGCGAGGTCACTGAGGTCACCAACTTCCCAAGCCGAGTGGTACATGCGGGCTGCGGTCGGGTTGGGCGGGGTCACACCCGGCTGGGCGAACAAGCCGAGGTCGTGATCGTTTCCACCACCAGGGATTCGGAGGAAGACGGCGCTTCCCGGCCGTTCGTGCGCAAGCTCAAAGCCAAGCAGGTCCTGATAGAAGCGCTTGCTCCGCTCGAGGTCTGAGACGTAGAGAACCAGATGCTGCAGCCGGCGTATCCCAACGCCTTTATCGGTGGTCGGTGCTGTTGAAGTCATGGTGCGGGCAGCCCTTTCATTTGGCGCAAATCACCGTGGAGTCGATGCATCCCTTCTATCATAGGCTCATATGCCGCGGGTTCCTCTGCTAAACTGAGGCGCAAAGCACGCCCACACCACGGCCCCGGCGGCCTATGGGCCTGTGGAGGCTTCGCTTGGCTCCTGGTATCTCTTTCGGACATTTCAATATCGTCGGTGGTTCGGTGCAGGAGGATGGCCCCTATGTCGGGGTCATTGAGGACCGCACCCCTGCGGAATCGATCGCCGATCTCTATTTGGTGCTCGAGCCCGCACAGGACGGGAGCGATGCCTTTTGTGCTGAACTACTCACGCTTATCGAGACGCAATTCGGACGCCCACAATACTCACTGACCGGCAATCTGCTTCAGGCCCTAAGGGCTGCGCAGGAGCATCTGCGGTCATGGAATAAGACAGCGCCGCCCGATCGGCAGGCCGCGGTTGGTGCCGCCTGCCTCGCCGTCAGCGGGAATCAAGCTTATCTGGCACAGATCGGGCCCGGGCTGGTCTACTTACGCCACGACGGACTTCTCCGCAGGATTCAGGCCATCGAACCAGAGGCCCGCGCTCCGCTGGGAACGTCTATCGCCTGTTCACCCGAGTTCAGCCGCGTTGAGCTCAGCCAGGGTGACTCAGCGCTGCTCGTCAGCAGTCGATTCGCAGCGCTCGTGGATGACTCGACAGCAGACCAGATTCTGTCGCTCCCGCCTGCTGATGCGCTTCCGGCGATCTACAAGTTCGCCCGACAACAGCCCGACTTCAGTGCGCTGTTTCTTGCCGTTACCGGTGAGCTTCAGCCCCCTCCGATCGCCACCAGCGAGGGCCTCGGCCTTTCGAATCAGCAGCCTGCATCCCGTGTAAGACGCAACTCTGGAGAAGCCTCGCTGCTCGCCGAAGCCCTGCCCGAAGAGTCGATCGCCGGACCGCCCGCACCACTTGCGCATCAGTTCGATGTGGCCGGTGCGGCACTTAAGAAACCGAGACATTGGTTCATGCAACGGTCAGAGTTCGAGCGCCTCACCGAGCGCCATCAGATTGCTCTCCCGCGGCCTGCCCTCTACACGTTTGCGGCGCTCGTCGTTCTCGCTCTCGCGGGGTGGCTTGGCGTGCCGCATCTGCTGCAAACCGGCCGGCAGGACCGTTTCACCTCGCTTATTCGCGACGCCAGAGGTCAGCAGGCCGCTGGAAACGCCGCCCGCGATGCCGGCCAGAAGCGAACCCTGTTCCAGCGTGCCCAGGCCGACCTGGTTGAGGCACGAGCCGTGCGGCCGCAGGACCCGGACCTGGCGAGCCTCGACGCCGACCTGACGAGAACGCTGCAAGCCCTAAATCAGGTCCGCCCATTGGCATCGATTGCGACCGTCGTAGATTTGGCTACGACCCCAATCGCTGCCCGGTCGGTGACTGACCTCGTAGCGCTGTCACGCGTGTATGTACTGGACGGCAGCACGGGCAAGGTGTACGCGTTTGATCCCAACCGCCGGCCCGGTCAAGTGACGCCGGTCTTTGAGTCGAGCATGGCTGTTGAAAGCATCCAGACCGGCCAAGCGGTGCATCTCGCGGCCCAGCAGCCGGCCAACGGGCAGCCCGCGCTTCTCTACATCCTCGACAGCAACCGCCGCTTATTCACGCTTGACGACGCCGGAACCCTGCGCGCAGTCAATCTGGCAGGCGCGGGCTCCTGGAAGACCGCAACTGCATTAACCATGAGAGACGGTGATCTTTACGTGCTGGACGGAAGCGGGAACCAGATATGGCGATTTGCCGGCTCCGAGCTTGGCTTCATTACGCCGCCCGTTGCTCTCCTCTCCAAGGCGGATCTGCACGGCGCCGCACAGTTGTCCGTACTCAAGGACGTGTACATCAGCACGAGCAATGGGCAGCTCTCGCGCCTGCATGACGGTCATCTGGAAATAGTGGCGCTCGACGGCATCGATCACCCCCTGACCTCGCCCCAACCACCCCAGGTCGATTCCAGCTCGGGGCTTGAGCTCATCGCCGATCCGGGCAACCAGCGCATCGTCGCCGCGGACAGCAACGATGTCTTCCGCTACCAGTATGCGGGGATTGAGCTACAGGGACTGCGAGCAATCGCCGTCGATCCAGTGGTGGGTGTTCTGTACGCTCTAAGCGGTCAGAAGATCGTCTCTTCGCCACTCCCCTAACTCCGCCCTTTCGCGTAACGCAAGGATCCTCGATGCTGGTGCTCGGAATCGAAACATCCTGTGACGAATCCGCGGCCGCGGTTATAGAGGATGGCCACCGCATCCACTCAAACGTCGTTGCATCTCAAGCGGAGGTCCATGCGCGTTACGGTGGCGTGGTACCGGAGGTCGCGTCGCGCCAGCATCTGCGGACGATCGTGCCGGTCGTCGAGACGGCTTTGGCTCAGGCCGGCGCGGAGTGGAGCGACCTCGGCGGAATCGCTGTCACCCATGGCCCAGGTCTCGCCGGTTCCCTGCTTGTCGGGGTGAACGCCGCCAAGGGGATGGCCTACGCGAAGGAACGGCCGCTGATCGGGGTGAATCACCTCGAGGGCCACGTCTACGCCAACTGGCTCGACGATCCGAGTGCACGACCGCCGCCCTCGTTGCCGGCACTCTGTCTCGTTGTGTCAGGCGGCCACAGTGACCTCATCGTAATGGAAGACCACGGAGTCTACCGTCGCCTGGGTAGGACGAAGGACGACGCCGCCGGCGAGGCGTTCGACAAGGTCAGCCGGCTGATCGGACTGGGCTATCCGGGTGGACCGGCTATCGAGCAGGCGGCACGAGGCGTCTCAGCGAACGGCGTGCACCTCCCACGCGCATGGCTGCGCGGCACGTATGACTTCAGTTTCTCCGGTGTGAAGACGGCCGTCCTCCACCTGTTGCGCTCACCGGGTGCACCGTCACCAGGGGTGGTGGCGGCGGCGTTCCAGGAGGCAGTTGTCGAAGTCTTGGCCGAAAAAACAGCCCAGGCGGCGCGCGACTTCGGCGTCATCGAGGTGATGGTGTCCGGCGGTGTCGCCGCCAACTTGGCTCTGCGTGAGGCGCTTGTCGAGCGCTCGCCGGTGCCAGTACGGGCGCCACTCCCGCGCTATTGCACCGACAACGCGGCCATGATCGGCGCCTGCGGATACTTCCATCTGGCGCGCGGAGACCGCAGCGGCTGGGACCTTGACGTAACGCCCAACCTCAAGTTCGCCGACTGAGCTGACAATCGCACGGAGGCCCAGTTCGGACTGTCCGCGTCTGGGTAGCCAGGTAGGCTTGGTGTCGCCTCCCAATACCACCACGTTCCCTTGCCGCTCCTAAGAGCCGGGGCTACACTTTCGGCGAACTCGCGCATGCAAGAAAGGGATCCCGTGGGTAGTATCAACGTCGCGATCATCGGCGCCGGAAACTGCGCCTCATCGCTTGTTCAGGGCGTCCACTTCTATCGCGACGCTCAGCCGGGCCAGGAAATCCCCGGCCTGATGCATGTCGATCTCGGCGGGTATCACATCCGCGATATCAACTTCGTCGCCGCCTTCGACATCGACGTCAACAAGGTCGGGAAGGACCTCTCCGAGGCGATCTTCACGCGACCCAACAACACCGAGAAATTCACGGATGTGCCGCCGCTCGGGGTGAAAGTCGAGCGCGGCATGACCCACGACGGCCTTGGTAAGTATCTCTCGCAGGTCATCGAAAAGGCTCCGGGCTCGACAGCCGACGTCGTCCGCATCCTCAAGGAAACCAAGACGGACGTCGTTATCAACTACCTCCCAGTCGGCAGTGAGGAAGCGACGAAGTGGTACGTGGAACAGGTGTTGGCAGCCGGCTGCGGGATGGTGAACTGCATCCCGGTCTTCATCGCCCGCGAGCCCTACTGGCGCAAGCGCTTTGAGGATGTGGGTATCCCGATCATCGGCGACGATATCAAGTCGCAGGTTGGCGCTACCATTGTCCATCGCGTCCTTACGCGTCTGTTCGAAGATCGCGGTGTGCGCATTGACCGGACATACCAGCTCAATTTCGGCGGCAACACCGATTTTCTCAATATGCTCGAGCGTGAGCGGCTTGAGTCGAAGAAGATCTCCAAGACCAACGCGGTCACCTCGCAACTCGACCATGAGATGCTGGCCAATGACATTCATGTCGGCCCCAGCGACTACGTGCCGTGGCTGGAGGATCGCAAGTGGTGCTACATCCACATCGAGGGCACCACGTTTGGCAACGTGCCGCTGAAGTTGGAATGCAAGCTGGAGGTCTGGGACAGTCCCAACTCCGCCGGTGTCGTGATCGACGCAGTGCGCTGCGTAAAGCTGGCCCTCGATCGCGGGATGAGTGGCGCACTTTACGCCCCTTCCTCGTACTTCATGAAGTCGCCGCCGCAGCAGTTCACCGACAATGAAGCGCGCAGGATGCTCGAGGAGTTCATCTCCAACGGCTAGTCCACAGTCGAGACCCTCCGCATTCTCCCCTCCGTCCATAGTCTGGGCCGCATGATAATCTACCTCCTCTGGAGACTTGCAACGCTGCTGCTCAACCGTCTGCCGTTGCGCGTCTCCTATGCCTGCGCTGCGCTGCTGGCAAACGGAGCGTTTCTCTTTTGGGGAGAGAAGCGCCGAAATACCATCGAGAATATGCTGCACGTTCTGCCAGAAGCGGACGATTCCACTGCCCGTCGTGTGGCGCGCGATTCGTGGCGAAATTACGGGAAGTACCTCGTAGACTTCCTCCGCGCCGCAGGTGGTAGAACGGAAGGCCTCACAAGCTCGATTGAGTTCGAAGGGAGATCGCTCGTCGATCAGGCGTTTGGCGAGGGCAAGGGCGTTCTGCTCGTCCTAATGCACCATGGCAGTTGGGACATAGGCGGCGCCTTTTTTAGCCAGCTCGGGTATCCGCTCAACGTAGTGACCGAGACATTCGAGCACGGCAAACTCAACTCGTTGGTCCTGGCAGCTCGCAGGACGAGCGGGATGCGGGTCATACCCATGGAGAGGTCCGGACTGCGTTTACTTCGGGCGCTCAGGCGGAACGAGGCACTTGCGATACTTATCGACCGTCCATACCCCGATAACGGCGTCGCGGTGCAATTCTTTGGTGGCGAGACAGTGCTCCCTTCCGGGCCGGCTCGCTTGGCGCTGCGAACCGGCGCCAGGGTGATCGCAGCTGCCGTTGTTCGTACCGAAGGGCCGGGCAATTGCCTGAAGGCACTTGTCGACGTGGACATCACGGCCCCGAGGACCGGCAACGATGCCGCGGATGTGCGTGCGCTCACGGAGGCGTTCCTGCGCGCCCACGAACGCCTCATCCGTTGTTATCCGGATCAATGGTACATGTTTCGGCGCATGTGGCGGACCGAGCCCGAGGCCCAGGCCACCATGGCGCCGGTGTAGGCGAGCTTGGGCCTCCCGCGAGCTCGCGATGCTGAGCTAGACCGGTCATTGTCCTGGCTGCGGCTCGCGAATCGTCTGAAGTACGTGGTTTTTCGCCTGTCTGCCGGAGCCACCCAGCACCTTCCAGCCCGGCTCATGTACATGCTGGCGGCGCTCGTGGGTACCGCGTCCTTTTACCTATCGCCCACCAAACGGCGCGCTGTCGTATCGAATCTGCGTCACGTCCTCGGACGAGACGCCGCCGCTCATGCGATCGATCGCAACTCCCGCGCGATCTACCGTAGCGTCGCCAGCTACTATGTCGATCTCCTCAGTGTCCCCCGTCTGAACGTTGCCCAGTTGCGAAGCTCCCGGGTACGCGAAAAAGGCTATGAGCACCTCGCGTCAGCGCTTGCGGAAGGTCATGGCGTCATACTGGCGACGGTCCACTACGGATGCCCTGAACTCGCCCTTCAAGCCGCTCGCGCTTGGGGAATCGAGATTCTTGTGCTCACTGAGCCGATCGCACCACCCGAGCTTTCAGAGCTGTTCGATCGGCTGCGCGCAAGTCACGGGCATCGGTTCATGCCAGCGGGCCTCGCGGGCGGCAGGGAGGCGATACGCACCTTGCGCCGAGGAGGCGCCGTGCTCTTGGCAGTGGATAGAGACATCCAGGGACACGGTATTCGTGTGCCGTTCTTCGACGCCCCGGCGGCGGTTCCAGTTGGTGCCGTCGAGCTCGCACGGCGCACCGGAGCACCTATCATCCCCGCCGTCAGCCACCGGCTCGCGGACGGCACGGCGCTGGTTACCCTCGAAGCCGCGGTCGAGCTTGTCTGGAGCGACGACCGACGCGCCGACACGGTCGCAAGTATCCGTCGGGTTCTGGAGCGCTTTGAGGGTCACATTCGTTCCGACCCCGGCCAGTGGCTGGTCCTCGAGCCTCTCTGGTAGAGGCCAGAACCTATACTGCTAACGCGGGCGGCCGGCTGCCGGGCCCGCGCCGGAGGAGCAGCGTGCCAGAGCATGCCGTCGGCATCGACGTCATCGAGATAGCGCGGGTACGTCGCGTGCTCGAGCGGCACGCTGGGCGCTTCCTCGAGCGGATCTATACCCCTCTCGAAATCGCCTACTGTCGCGGCCGGGTCAGCGAACTCGCAGCCCGATTCGCCGCGAAAGAAGCCGTAATGAAGGCTCTTGGGACAGGTGTGCGCGGAATCGCCTGGCGCGACATTGAGGTGCTGCCCAATCCTCGCGGCAAGCCGCTTGTGCGCCTGCAAGGCATGGCCGCCGCGCGGGCTGAGGCGATCGGACTGCACCAGCTCGATATCAGCCTCACTCATTCACGGGCCTACGCAGTCGCATCTGTGGTCGGCGAGACGACTCGCATGGAAAAAGGAGAACGCACCGCTCGGGAGAGCTTCGCCGATACTTGGCCTCGGGCGATTCCATTGAGAAGCCCATGAAGCTCGTCACCGCGGAGCAGATGCGCGGACTCGAGCAGCGCGCCGAAGCCGCGGGTGTCTCGACAGTGCAGCTGATGGAAAACGCCGGTCTCGCCACGGCCCAAGAAGGCTGGATGCTTCTCGGCACCCTCGAGGACAAATCAATCCTCATCCTTGTGGGCCCCGGAAACAATGGCGGCGATGGCCTGGTTGCGGCCCGACATCTGTTCGACTGGGGCGCCGACGTTCGCGTCTACCTCAGCCAGGCCCGTAAGCCGGACGCCAACTTACGTCAAATTGAGGATCGCGGTCTCCCACTGGTAACCGCGGACTCCGATCCAGACCTCCTGCAACTCGACCAGCAGCTGAACCAGGCGAACCTGATCGTCGACGCCATTCTCGGCACCGGGCAGGCGCGCCCAATCGAAGGAGCGATTGCCGCGATCCTCGATCGCGTCGCAAGCGTCAGGGAGAAGCCGCTACCGCCCAAGCTTCTGGCTGTTGACCTGCCCACCGGCCTCAACGCCGGCACAGGCGCCGTCGACCCCCACACTCCCGCTCCCGATGAGACGGTCACCTTCGGTGTGCCGAAGGTCGGGCTTTACAGCCTGCCAGGGAGCGCCAGCTGCGGCCGTGTCCAGACGGTTGACATCGGCATCCCACCCGACGCCGTGGAGGAGCTTCCGCTGGATCTGCTGACATCTGCCTGGACCCGCGATCGTCTGCCGAAGCGGCCGCTCGACTCCAATAAAGGAACGTTTGGAAGGCTGCTGGCGGTCGTCGGCTCGATCAACTTTGGCGGAGCAGCGTATCTTGCGGCCGATAGCGCCTATCGCGCCGGCGCCGGATTGGTGACAGTCGCACTTCCCAAGTCAATACAGGGTATGGTGCTTCCCCTCGTCCCCGAAGCAACGTTCCTCCCTCTCGCCGAAGACGACGGAGGATTCGTATCAGACGGCCTGGCGTCGCTCCGACAGGCTCTCGAGCAGTACCAGGCCCTCCTGGTTGGGTGTGGGGTCGGACAGCGCCGGTATACCCAGCAATTCATCCGCTCACTGCTCTACGGCCTCGCAGACGATGACCAACTTGGGGTGGTCGTAGACGCCGACGGACTCAACTCGCTCGCCGCCCACGAGGACTGGCCAAATCGCTTTCGTGCCCACGCCATACTTACGCCGCACCCAGGCGAGTTCGCTCGACTCGCGCGACTCTCCGTCCACGAGGTCCAAGCAGACCGAGTCGGCAACGCGCTTCGTTACGCCCAAGCGTGGCAGAAGATTGTGGTCCTAAAGGGCGCACATACCGTGATCGCGGCGCCCGACGGTCGCGCAATGCTTTCGCCGTTTGCCAACGCTGCACTGGCGACCGCCGGCACCGGCGACGTGCTCGCCGGGACCATCGGTGGACTTCTGGCGCAGGGCATGCCTGCGGTCGAGGCCGCCGCGGCCGCAGTTTACCTGCATGCCGCCGCGGGCGAGCTGCTCAGTCGCGATTTCGGCGACGCGGGCGGGCTTGCGGGCGACCTCCTCCGTCTTCTTCCCGAGGCGCGCCGCGAGATTCTCCGCGTACGATGATGGTTCGTTATCTCCATGAATGCGATTGACATACCATGCTAGAGTAGCTGCAATATCGAACCTTTAGTATTGGTTGCTTTCTCGAACTAGTGGCACCCCCGGAGCAGCCCAAACGAGTCGTGGCGTAAGGAGCAGCGCTTGTCATCCCGAATAAAGAATGTGGTACTCCTGCAGCCCCGTTCGTCCGGAGGGAACTTCGAATACGTAGCCATCCCCCGACAGGGCATGCTATTTCTTTCCAGCGCGCTTCGCGACCACCAAGGCCCGTTTCTTTACGACCGCACGATCTGGTTCGAGGATCGATCCGGCAGGATTGACCCGGACAAGGACCTCGATGGAGTCGACCTCCTGCTCCTGACCGCGCTCGTCAACGAGACTCCGCGGGCGTACGAGATCGCCACGCTCGCGCGCAAATTCCACCCCAACATCAAGATTCTGGGCGGCGGGCCGCAGATGGGGCCGTTGCCGGCCGAGGCGTTCGAGCGTGCAGGTCTGGACGTCGTTGTGCAGCGTGAGGCCGAGGATATCATCGGAGACCTCTGCGACCTGTTGCTCACCCTTGACGGTGATGACCTCACTCGAGAGCTGCATAAGCTCGACGGCATCGCCTTCGTGGACGAGGGACACCTGATTCAGAAGCCCTTCCGGCGCGTGATCGACCCCGACCTGGTCGAATTACCGGATTTCGCGTCGATTCGCGGGCTCACGCCGGCCAATCCAATGGCGGCCGGCGTTCTCGAGACCTCGCGTGGTTGCACCGAGAGCTGCACCTATTGCGAGGTGATTCAGCAGTTCGTCGGATACCGTCGCATCAAGCCGGAGACGGAGCTAAAGCGTCTGCATCAGCTCATGCAGATGACGGAGGACGGTCTCATCCACCGGTCGCCGTTTGACGGTCGATTCCCAGTTTTTATCTCCGATGACCTGCACTCGCCACCGCGACGCGCCATCAAGTTCCGCGATGAACGATTGGATCGGGCACGCAATTGGCGGTCATCGCTGCTCGCCGAGGGGATCGATCCCGAAAAGCAGTTCTTCTTCATCAGCCAGAACCGCGCGGAGCTGGGCTCCGATCCAGAAATGATGGAGGCGTTCTGGAACGCGGGCATGCGCATGCTCTATCTGGGCGTGGAGTCCTCCAGCGCCGAGAACCTAAAGCTGGTTAATAAGCGCCAGGATCCGGATCAGATGGAGAAAGACCTGACGAAGCTGAACGACTACGGCTACCAGGTCGTCGCCATGACCATCATCGGGCTGCCCTACGACAACGAGGACAGCATCATGGACCTCGCCAAGTGGGTGACGCAGAAGCATATCAGCCGGTTCCAGACGGCCAACCTATTGACCCCGCTACCGGCCACGATCAATTGGCCGACGGTGGCTAACGGCGACGAGAACCTGCAAGGCCTCAAGCTCCTCAATCACCAGGGTGAGCTGCTCAACGGCACTGGAATTCCTGTCAAGGGCGGCGAGTTGCCGCCGTATGAGTGGTACACCGGCCGCCAGTTCGTCCACTACGACCGTCGCTGGAACCTCGAGGAATCGCGGGCCATATTCCAGCGCTACACCGCCAGGCTGCACCCCATTGACAAGGTCTATGAGCGCATCTTCCGCAGCATGCGTCACCGCTCCGAGAATACCGGCGAGGCGGTGCCCGTCAGGGTCTGAGCCCCAACGTTGGGCCTCGCAGTTCGTTATGTCTGCATCCCGTATGCTTGCCCTGACATGGGCGCGATACGTTCGTGCATTCTCGATCCCAACGCTGAGGTGTGCGTATGCCGAACAGGGTTGTCGTGACGGGGATCGGCGCAGTCAGTCCTGTGGGACTCGACGCCGCGTCGACCTGGGAGGCGCTGATCGCGGGCAGGTCCGGCGTAGCGCGCATCACACTATTTGATCCCAGCGAGCAGGATGTGACGATCGCCGGCGAGGTGAAGGACTTCGACCCCACCGTTGCGATGGACCGCAAAGAGGCCCGCCGCAACGACCGCTTTGTGCAGTTCGCTGTGGCCGCGGCGCGGGAGGCAGTCGAGCACGCTGGTCTCGGAATCAACGCCGGTAACAGCGATCAGATTGGCGTCATCATCGGCAGCGGTATCGGCGGAATCGGGACGCTGTCCGAGCAGTTGGAGGTCCTGCGGGAGAAGGGTCCGCGCAGGGTCAGTCCTTTCTTGGTGCCGATGATGATCAGTGATATGGCATCGGGTCAGGTAAGCATCGTCCTCGGCGCCCGCGGCCCGAACGTCTGCACCGTTTCCGCCTGCTCCAGCGGCGCCGACGCCGTAGGTTATTCGTTTGAGGTCATACGCCGCGGCGATGCGATCGCGATGATCGCGGGCGGAGCCGAGGCGGCAGTTACGCCCATCGGCGTCGCAGGATTCGCATCCGCTCGCGCTCTGTCAACTCGAAATGACGACCCCGGTGGCGCGTCGCGCCCGTTCGACGCGGGCCGCGACGGCTTCGTTCTCGGGGAGGGCTCGGCGATCCTCGTTCTCGAGAGCCTCGATCATGCGCTCGCACGCGGCGCCCCCATACTGGCCGAGCTGGCGGGCTACGGGATGACCGCCGACGCCCACCACATCACCCAACCGGCCGAGGGCGGCGAAGGGGGCGTTCGCGCCATGCGGCACGCGTTATCCCAGGCGGGTGTGTGCGCCGAAGAGGTCGACTACGTGAACGCCCATGGAACGTCCACGCCCATGAACGACAAGTTTGAGACCCAGGCGATCAAGACGGTCTTCGGTGAGCACGCGTATGAAATGCCGATATCGTCGATCAAGTCCATGGTCGGTCATCTCCTCGGCGCCGCGGGTGCCCTGGAGGCCTGCGTCTGCGTGCAAACGATTCAGAGCGGCATCATTCCGCCAACTATCAATTTCACAACAGCCGATCCCGAATGCGATCTTGACTACACGCCAAATACCGCCCGACAGATTCCCGTCAAGACCGTGCTCAGCAATTCGTTCGGCTTCGGCGGCCACAACTCGTCGCTCCTTTTCGTCGAGTACCTCCCCTAGGGACCTGGCACCCCGCCGTCTCTCGATTGCATTCCCGTCGACGATCTCTGCCGGTGGCCGTTGTTTCGTTCGCATGATGGGCGACGGTAGCAGCGAACGAGGTGCTTCCGATCTGCCATGTTTCAGACGACTGCGAGAAGCGTGGCGACAGTGCCATCAGGCCGTCTGCAGCGTCTTCGACTCCTGCCGAACCTCAAAGCGCACGACAAGATCGACGCCCAGCGCGTCGCCGATTCGATCGAGGGTTTCAAGCCGCGGCTCAACGCCGCCGGCCTCGAGCCGCGCGATCGCCGATTGGGTCATCCTCGCCCTCTCGGCGAGTTGCTCCTGGCTCATACCGCTTTCCTCGCGAAGCGCGCGAACCCGGACTCCGAGCTCATATGCCCTCCGAGCCCGTTCATAGCCCGACCGGAAGCCCACCGGGTCTCTCTCCTCGATCTCCCGTCGCAAGTCTGCCCATCGACGAGGCATGGTTCTACTCCCTCTTGGGCGAAATCTCAGTCCGCCGTATGTCCTTCTGCAATACAACGGATCATCGCCCGCCGCGCCCGCTCAACCTCTCCGCGCTCACGCCTCCGGTCCTTCGCGAACACAGTCAGCAGGATGATCCGGCGCCCGGAGGCTACATAGTAACTGATCCGATGGCGGTCCCGCCCCAGAAAGAAGCGGAGTTCGCGCAACTTCCCATCCAGTTGCCGCGTGTACGGTTCGCCAAGATGAACTCCCTGCTCCGCAAGCATGTCAATGTAGTAGGCCACGTGGTAGATGGCGGCCGTGCTCAGGGAAAGCAACCATTGTTCGACTTCCGGCTCCTGCTCAATCTCACCCCACGGCTCCGCCATCGGGTACCTCTTCTGCTCTTGGGAGGATCATAGCATATTTGCTATAATGCAGACGAGAAATTGCGGTGGCCGGAGCCCTTGTGCCAGGACGCGAGTCCTGCCGCGACGTCCGATTCAATCCTGTCACCGGCCGGTGCCACACGGCGCTCACAAAGCATCCGCGTGATGCAGGGGTGTTTCAATCCTCACCCACCGTCACCGGCGGATGCCATGTCCCGCCAGCATTTCGCCCGCCGCACAGCCTGGTGTTTCAATCTTCACCCACCGTCACCGGCGGGTGCCATGACCGGAGCGTCCGCGATCGCGTTCTCCTCCTCGTCGTTTCAATCCTCACCCACCGTCACCGGCGGGTGCCACTCGCCCGGCTCCGCCCGCACAATATCGAGCGCTGCTTGTTTCAATCCTCACCCACCGTCACCGGCGGGTGCCACGCGACGGTTCAGCCTCGGGCGGTCGCGGTGACGGCGTTTCAATCCTCACCCACCGTCACCGGCGGGTGCCACACGCGGCGCTCGCGGAGTGGCTGGACTGGCAGCGAGGGGGTTTCAATCCTCACCCACCGTCACCGGCGGGTGCCACGCGAGTCGGCGCGGTACCAGCGGGCGCGAGAGAAGGTTTCAATCCTCACCCACCGTCACCGGCGGGTGCCACCTCGCGGCTACGCTGACGAGCTCCGGCTCACTGACGGTTTCAATCCTCACCCACCGTCACCGGCGGGTGCCACGCGACTGCGGCGCCCTACGAGGTGTCGGCGACATCGTTTCAATCCTCACCCACCGTCACCGGCGGGTGCCACGTGTGCGGGCCCTGCCTGTCCCTGGGTCGAGACTCGGTTTCAATCCTCACCCACCGTCACCGGCGGGTGCCACGGCGCCTCCGGCAGTGCGCCGGTGCGCCGGACGGCGTTTCAATCCTCACCCACCGTCACCGGCGGGTGCCACAATACGCGATCTGGGCAAGATAACCCCTACCGAAATGTTTCAATCCTCACCCACCGTCACCGGCGGGTGCCACAAGGATGTCTATGGTATGTGGCCGCCACAATGGCAGTTTCAATCCTCACCCACCGTCACCGGCGGGTGCCACGAATGGCAC
>Ga0193751_1001398_pt1 | contig 15499 bp, 12 predicted proteins | sample L1c2metaG_FD_143050 | JGI IMG/M metagenome (GOLD analysis project Ga0193751, IMG submission 143050) | Soil microbial communities from a riparian zone of the East river system, Colorado, United States - L1c2 | ecosystem: Environmental > Terrestrial > Soil > Riparian zone | place: USA: East River... | reverse complement strand
CCCTTTTCAACACGCTCATCGTAGGGAACCAGGTCGCTGCGCACCTGAGATGCATTCAGAAAGTCGATGACCAAAGTTCCACCGGGTCGCAGAGTATCGCAAACGCACACCAGCACGCGCTCATTCTCCCGATCGTCCTCGAAGTAGCCGAAGCTCGTAAAAAGATTGACAACGAGATCGAAGCTCCCCGACGCGAAAGGCAGCTCGCGCATGTCGGCTCTGACGTACGGAGCGTCGGGGATCTCGCGACGCGCAATCTTGAGCAGAGCCGCCGACAGATCGAGGCCCACCGTCCACCACCTCTCGCACAACGCTTTCGAGTGGCGGCCCGCTCCGCAGCCAAGGTCGAGAACCGAGCGGATATCCCGCCCTTCCAGAAACCGGGCAATCAGATCGACGACGTGCTCGGCCTCCGTCTCGTCGCGGCGCTGATAAATCCGGAGATAGTCCTCTCCGAACCACGCCTCGAACCAGTCCGCCTCCTCCGATCCAGAGCGTTGCATCATCCCCTGACGGGAACCCGTCGTAGTCACTTGTGATATGGCTCGCCACGCACGATGGTACCGGCTCGATAGATCTGCTCGATCAGCACCAGGCGCGCTATCTCGTGCGGCAGCGTCCACGGAGCGAGCGCGAGCTTGAATGCCGCCCGGGAAGTGACGCCGGATGTAAGACCGAAAGCGCCGCCAATGAGGAAGGCGAGGTCGCGATCGTCCTCGCGCGCGCGCTTCAACAATTCCGCGAACTGAGCTGAGTCGAGGGTGCGGCCACCCTGCTCGCAGGCAATGGTTTGAGCGCCTTCGGGAATTCGCTCAGAGAGCCGTCCGCCTTCCTTCTCCTTGACCTTCTCGACGGCATTGCCGGACGCTCGCTCTTCGCGCACCTCATGAACGTTGAGCGGCCAGTACCGCGCCGCTCGTGTCTCGTAATCCCTTATCGCTTCGCCGAGCGCTGGATTGCGCGTCTTGCCTACGACCGCGACGACCAGTCGCATCTATGCGTAGATGCCGCGGAGCCTGTGAACGCTGGCCACTCTGCTGATCGAGACCATGTACGAGGCAGTGCGCATGTTCACGCGCCGCTGGCGAGAAAGATCGAGCACATCCTGGAAGCTGCGCTTCATGATGGTCTCCAGACGCTCGTTGACGAGATCCTCCGCCCAGAAATACCCACCTCGATCCTGCACCCATTCAAAGTACGAGACGGTCACGCCGCCGGCGTTGGCGAGAATGTCCGGGATGACGAAAATGCCGTTCTCATCCAGTATGGAGTCCGCTGCCGCGGTCGTGGGCCCATTCGCGCCCTCGCAGATTATGCGCGCCTTGATGTCCCCCGCGTTCTTGGTCGTAATCACGTTTTCCAGAGCGGCGGGAAGCAGCACGTCGACGTCCAGCGTCAGCAACTCCGCACCCGAGATCGCGTCAGCTTTGTCATAGCCCTCGAGCGACCGGTGCTTCTTCGCGTAAGCAATGGCGTCGTCGACATCGATGCCGTTCGCATTGTACAACGCCACAGAGCGATCACCGATCGCGACGATCTTGCAGCCTTCGCGGGCAAGCAGCTGCGCCGCGACTGAGCCGACGTTGCCAAATCCCTGGATCGCGACGCTGGTTCCCTTCACGGGCATGCCGAGATGCTTCAGGGCTTCCTTGGTGACGATCATGCATCCTCTGCCCGTTGCCTCACGCCTCCCGAGCGATCCGCCAAGCTCCACTGGCTTGCCGGTCACGACGGCAGTAACCGTGTGCCCTACGTGCATCGAATACGTATCCATCACCCACGCCATCACGCGCTCGTTGGTGTTGACGTCCGGCGCCGGCACGTCCGAGTCGGGGCCGAGCATGTTGATGATTCCAGAGGTGTAGCGGCGGGTGAGTTTTTCCAGCTCGCTCGCGCTCATGGCGAGCGGATCGCATCTGACTCCACCCTTGGCACCACCGAATGGAATGTTCACCACAGCGCACTTCCACGTCATCCACGCGGCGAGCGCTTTCACTTCCTCGAGCGTTACCTGAAGGTCGAACCTTATGCCGCCCTTGGCTGGGCCACGAGAGGTGTTGTACTGGACGCGATAACCCTCGTACACCTCGACCTCGCCGTTGTCCTTCATCACCGGAATCGAGACGATTACCTGCTTTTCCGCCTGTCGCAGAACTTTGTAGAGGCCGGGCTCCAGATCGAGAAGCTCCGCGGCCTTGTCGAATCGCGACATCATTGCCTCGAACGGATTTTCTTCGTCGAGAAAGCGATCCTTGTCGGGTCGAACTAGCTTGTGAGCGGGAATTCGATAGTCAGTAGCCATGAATTGTGATTTTCAACGTAGTGACGGCAGGGTCAGTTTGAGTGAGCGCTCGAGAGATTGTCGAGCATCCGGTCGATGTGAGGCTGCCCGTCCTCGATCTTCAAACGCTGTGAAACATACCATAATGACCCCGCTTCGGCAGGCCACATGGACTCCAGTTTCACCGCATCTTTGAGAGTGCAAACGACAAAATCAGAGCTGTTCGCCTGAGCCGCGAGATACCGCGCTTCTCTCCTCGTAAATGCGTGATGATCGGCGAAGGCGTGCGGTCGCACGACGGCGCCAAGCTCGGTGAGCTGCCTGAAGAACGATTCGGGTCGGGCGATGGCGGCAATCGCGGTCAGGTCTGCGCCGCGCACCGCGTGCAATGGAAGTGTTTGACCGGTGGCTGTGCTCCGTAGATCTCCCGGAGTGAGATGCACCATTGCAATCGGCACTTGGGGCGCCGCAGCGGCAACCGCGCGGCGCGCAGCTTCAACCGTCGCCTTGTCCGCGGTTTTTCGGGTGATGATGACGAGGCTCGCGCGTTTCGCGGACCGGAGCGGCTCGCGCCACGGGCCGGCTGGGAGAAGCCGCGTGGAACCGGACCACGAATCTGCATCCACGAGGAGGACGTCGGCGTCTCGAGCGGCCCGCCGATGCTGAAATGCGTCGTCAAGGATCACGACATCCGCTCCTTGCGCGATCGCCTCCCTGATGCCACGCGGGCGATCCGACGCCACAATGACAGGGACGTGTGCGTTGAGGCGCTGATGCACGAGCGTTTCGTCTCCGCCATAACCTCTTAGAACGATTCCTGGCTTGATCCCCCTTTCCGCCAACGCGCGCGCGATCCACGCGGCAACGGGAGTCTTGCCCGTGCCACCAACAGAGAGGTTTCCAACGCTCACCACCGCGACGGAAAAGTTTTCCGCGGGGAATAAACCCGAGTCGTACATCCATCCCCTCATCGCGATTGCTCCGCGATAGGCCATCTCGATTGGGGAAAGGAGCGCGCGCAACGCCCTGGCCTGCGTTCCTCGGCCGGTCCAAACCGTTTCCACGATTCGCCGGAGATCAGGCACCGGCGAGTCCGACTGTGTCACTCAGCAAACGCTCAAACCGCGGAGCTTCCTCGACGGCCGCGCGCGGATTCGTCGCGAGCACTTTGGTCGGCGCTCCATAGGCAACCGTCACGCGCGCAAACGGCTTCGGGATCATGAACTGATCCCAGCTCTTCAGACGCCAGGAACTGCTGGCGGAGGCGGCAACCGGGAGGATGAACGAACCAGCCCTCTGCGCCGCGACCAACGCGCCCGGAGCGAATTTTTCGGCCGGTCCCTTGGGTCCGTCAGGCGTGATCGCGACCTCGCGGCCAGACTGGAGCTCCCGCACCAGCGAGATCAAAGCCCTGTCGCCACCACGCGTCGTGGATCCGCGAATGAGGCCATAGCCAAGCGACTCCGCTGTGCGCGCCACCATCTCGCCGTCGCGGTGCTCGCTGATCAAGACCATTACCCCCTCGTCCCGATGATGCCAGAGCAGAGGCAAAAGCTGGCCGTGCCATAGAGCGAAGATGAACGGCAGCTCGCTCGCGCGCAGGTTTCGCACAGCCTCTCCGTTCACCACTCGGACGCGCCAGGTTCTGGCGAGCACATTGAGAAACCCCCTTCCCACGAAGAGGGCAGCACGCTCGCGCCAAGGGAGAAACGCGCGCTCGCCCGTCATCCGCGCGCACCAACAAGGTCGCTCGCGATTCGCGCCACGCGATCGGCTGCCCCGGGCGACCCGAGCTTGCTCCGGACCTCCGCCAATCCTAGCAGCACTTCCTGCCGCTGCCGACTTCCCGGTTCGAGCAGCCCTATCATTGCCTGGGCAATCGCTTCAGGAACGATGTCATCCTGAATGAATTCGCGCGCGACTTCACGGCCTGCGACGACGTTCACCAACCCGATATGCGGTATCTTCACCGCGCGCTTGGCAAGCGCAAAGGACACCCGCCCGGTGCGATAGGCTACGACAAGAGGACAGTCAGCAATAGCGGCTTCGAGTGTCGTCGTCCCGCTCTTGCAGAGCGCGGCATCCGCGGCACGCAGAACGCTGAGTGACGCCGAGTGCACGAGTCGGAAAGGGCATCGCGCCGAATCGAGAGCCACCGTCGGCGCAACGCTCACGATCACCTGAAGTCCGGGTCTTCTGCGTTGCAGCTCTTTCGCTGTCGCCACGAAATCGTCGATGAGCCGGTCAATCTCCTGTTGACGGCTGCCGGGGAATAGCGCCAGCACCGGCTGGTTTTGCGCGAGCGCGAGCGCCTCGCGCGCTTCCAGCTTGGTCGGCATGTTCAACGCCCGGTCCAGCATTGGATGACCGACGAAGGTCGCATCGATTCCGTAGCCGCGCAGTAGTGGCTCTTCGAATGGAAGAATCACGGCGGCCTTCGACACGATGCGCGCCAGCTTTGGAATTCGTCCGGCACCCCACGCCCAGACTTGGGGAGTGACGTAGTAGAGTACGGGCACACCCGCCTCCGTCGCCGCCGCGGCCACTTTCATGTTGAAGCCGGGGTAGTCGATGAGGACGACCAGCGCGAAGTCGCCACGTCTCATCATCATTCGCAGGCGGCGCAGCAGTACGAAATGACGCGGGACGTGCTTGACGATTTCGAGAAAACCCATGACTCCGAGCTGACTATCTCTGTGAATGAGCTCGACGCCCTGCTCCGCCAGCCTCGAGCCGCCCACGCCGGCGAGAGCGAGCTCCGGTCTCAGGCGTTGGAGCGCTGCAGCGACGCCGGCGGCGTGGAGATCGCCAGATGCCTCGCCGGCTACGAACAGAACCTTACGCATGATGGTGCGCGCGCCCGACCAGTGAAGGGAGAGTCAGCTCGATCTCCTTCACGATACGGAGCGCCACACCCAGCGCCAGTCTCCCCTCCTCTCCGGTAACCACAACCGGCCCCTCACCCTTGAGAGCGGCCACAAAGCTTTCCAGCTCGAGCTTCAATGGCTCGCCAGCGGGCGCCTCGAGCTTGATGCGATCCACGAAATCCGTAATGTCGGCTGGGGCGGAACGAGCCGAGAGTGGATCGATGTCTGATCGCAGCCGAAAGAATTCGCCGCTGCCCGACGCGAGGTCGAGCGAGAGATATCCGCTCTGCTGGAAGATGCGAATCTTTCTTTTTTTCTCTCGTGAGATGCGGCTCGAGGTGATGTTTGCTACAGCGCCCGAGGTGAACGTGACCCGCGCGTTGGCGATGTCGAGCATCGGCGTCAGAACCGGAACGCCAACGGCGGAGATTTCCTTCGCGTCCGTTCCGACCAGCGTGAGCAGCAGGTCGATGTCGTGAATCATGAGATCGAGCACCACTGCCACGTCCGAGCCCCTCGGGCTGAACGGCGCCAATCGCTCGCTGTCGATGAATCGTGGCTTGTTCACGTGCGGCAGCGCGGCGCGCACAGCCTGATTGAAGCGCTCGATGTGGCCGATCTGGACGATGACGCCTTTCTTTCGCGCCAGCTCCAGCAGCACGTCGGCTTCCTCGAGTGTGGTCGTGATCGGTTTCTCGATGAAGACGTGCTTGCCGCGCTCGATCGCGGCGCTGGCGACGGCGAAATGGACGGACGTCGGCACGACGACTACTACCGCATCGGACGCGTCGAGCAGGCTATCGAGCGACGGATGCGCCTTGACGCCGAGCTCGGCCCCCACCTCGCGCGCACGCTCCTGCCGCGTCTCGACGAATCCGCTCAGCTCGGCGCCGGAAAGTTCGCGCAAAATTCTTATGTGGTGAAACCCGAGGCTGCCCGCGCCGACGACGCCAACGCGTGGGGTCTTTCTCAAATCACAACTCCGCGCTCGCTCGCCTCGACGAACCGTATCAGCTCCTTCACTTCCGGCAGCTGCTCGAGCTCCGTCTGCGCCTGCTCGATTGCCTGGGTTACGTTTAGGTCGGAGCGGAATAACAGCCGATAAGCACGCTTGAGCTCGCGTATTGTTGCCTCGTCCATGCCGCTGCGCTGGAGGCCGATGGTGTTCAAGCCGTAGAGCTTGACCGGATTTCCGACCGCCTTGAGGAACGGGGGAATATCTTTCGACACCCGGGACATGCCGCCGATAAAGCTGTGATGGCCGATGCGCGCGAATTGGTGCACCGCGCTGAGTCCCGAGATGATCGCCTTGTCTTCGATCGTGACGTGCCCCGCCAGCTGTACGACGTTGGAGAGGATCACGTTGTTCCCGATCTGGCAGTCGTGCGCAATGTGCACGTACGACATCAACAGGCAGTTCCGGCCGACATTCGTGGTGAACGAATGGGCAGTGCCACGGTTGATCGTAGCGTACTCGCGGATCACGGTCCCCTCTCCAATCACAACCGTCGTCTCCTCGCCGGCGTACTTGAGGTCCTGCGGCGGACCACCGAGAACGCTTCCGATGCCGACTCGGCAGTGCGGGCCGAGAGCGACGTTCCGCTCGAGCGTAGCGCGCGGAGAGATGACGCAGTCGTCGTCAATCGAGCATCCCTCTCCCACGATCGCGAACGCACCGATTTCGACGTTCGATCCGATCTCCGCGTCCGGTGAAATGATCGCGGTCGGGTGAATCCGCTTCGCCGTCATCGGTCGCGTACCATCGCAGCCATGTCAGCCTCGGCGACGACTTCGCCTTCTACCTTCCCCACTCCCCGCATCTTGCAGACGGTCCCGCGGATCTGCGTGATCTCCAGCTCGAATCGGATCTGGTCTCCAGGCTTGACGGGCCGGCGGAACTTCACGTTGTCGAGCGACATAAAGTAGACGACCTTGCTTTCCGGGTCCTCGACAGAGCCCATCAGAAGCATCCCTCCGACCTGCGCCATCGCTTCGATGATGAGGACTCCGGGCATTATCGGATGCCCGGGAAAATGCCCCTGGAAAAATGGCTCATTGATGGTGACGTTCTTGAGCCCAACTATCCGCTTCTTTTCCTCGATCTCGAGAATCCGGTCCACCAGCAGGAACGGGTAGCGGTGCGGCAGAACCTTCATGATGTCTTCAATCGTGTACATCGCCTTCTCCTTTCTTGCAGCTTTGACAAGCTCCCGCACCAATGTCACCGTTCCGCGATGGCTCGGCTTGACCGCTACGATCCGTGCTCGCACTCGCGCCCCCGCCAGCGCCAGATCGCCAACACAGTCCAGCGCCTTGTGACGCACGAACTCGTCGTCCCAGCGGAGATCGCCACTCAGAATATCGCTGTCGTTGAGCACAACCGCATTATGAAGCGAGGCGCCTTTTATGAGGCCCTTGCCTCTCAACGCGTCCACTTCATGAATGAACCCAAACGTCCTCGCTCTCGACAGCTCCGTGGCGAATGATTCTCGCGAGACCACAAACCGGCGCGACTGCTTCCCTATCAGCGGATGCGGAAAGTCGATGGTTACATCCAGCTCCAGCTCCGCGGCAGGGTACGCCTCGTAGACAGACGCACCATCGATGATCCTTACGGGCTCGGTGAGATCAAGGAAATCCGGCTCGCCGGCCAGGTCCACCAGCCCCGCTTCGGAGAGCGCCTCCACGAACGGCGCCGCGCTTCCATCGAGAATCGGCGGCTCCGGGGCATTCATGTCGATCGTCACATCGTCGATACCCATTCCCGTCACTGCGGCAAGAACGTGCTCCACGGTGTGTACGGCGTATTCACCCCTGCCCAGCTGAGTACGCCGCTCGCTCGCGCTCACTTCGCTCACGTGCGCTCGAATGCGGGGCAAGCCGGCGCAATCCGTGCGACGAAAAACAATCCCCTGCCTCGAGGGCGCCGGCTGAAATGTAATTTTGCACGGCACGCCGAGGTGCAATCCGATCCCCTCGAGCACCGCGGAGCGCGCGAGCGTCTTCCGACTCACTTGGTTTCCGAGTCTTCCAGCAGCTTCTCCAGCCTGCTGCTCATTCCAGCCAATTTAAACACCGCAGCCGAGGCGCGAAGAGAGTCGCGATGAGGCCGTGCTGGATAGCCGGACCACGTCTCGCCGGCTGGGATGTCGCCGAACACGCCCGCCTGCGCTGCGAGCCGCGCACCACCGCCGATGCTGAGATGCCCGCTGATGCCGGCCTGCCCGGCGAGGATGACACCATCGCCAATCGTTACGGAGCCCGCGATGCCAACCTGCGCCATCACCAGGCATTTCTCGCCGATCCTCACGTTGTGGGCGATGTGCACGAGATTGTCGATCTTGGTCCCGCTACCGATTACTGTGTCGTCGATACTGCCACGGTCGATCGTCGTATTGGCGCCTATCTCGACGTCATCGCCGATGATGCACCGACCTACGTGCGGGATCTTGTTGTGCGCACCGTCGTGGAAAACGTAGCCGAACCCGTCGCATCCGATGCGCGCTCCGGAGTGAATCACGACACGATTACCGAGGCTGGCGCCCGGGTAGATCGTCGTCCCCGACCAGAGTCGCGTCCCATCACCCACCGTCGCCTTCTCACCGACGACGGAGTGCGCGCCGATTACTACATCGGTACCGATCCTGGATCCTGCGCCGATGACGACGTACTCGCCAATTGAGACGCGCTCTCCCAACGTGGCGCCCTTTCCAATGCGCGCAGTTGCCGCGACCCCCGGCGAGGGCGGTGTTTCCGGGTACAGTCTCGGCAGTAGCGAAAGCAGCTTTTCCAGGGGCTGCTTCACGATGATCTTCGCGGCTCGTCCGCCTGGAATATCGCGAAACTCGGGATCGACCAGGACAATCCCCGCGTTGCTGCTCGCGAGCATCGGCGCGTACTTCGCGCTCGACAGAATACTTAGATGACTGGCTTCGGCGCGGTCAAGCGGAGCGACACCGCTCACGGAGACCGCTCCGTCGCCGATCAGCTCGCCCGAGACGAGTGCCGCAATAGCCGCAGCGGTGATGGTGCTAGCACCATCACCGCTGATTGAATTTCCGGAATCGGTCGCTCGGCTCACTGCTTCGGCCGAGTCACTCCCGCAGGCTGTGGAACGGCTCCGCTGGCCGGAGGTGCGGGCGGGGGGCCCTGCGATTTGAGCCGCGCGAGGACACGATCGGTGAGATCGAGTCTCTTGTCCGCAGCCACGACGACGCTGGCTTGCGCGCCGACATCGAGGATCATCGAGTATCCATCCTCGGAGCGGATGGCTTCGATGACGCCTTGAACCCGCTCCATTATCGGCTTGACGAGCTGCGCCTGTCTCGCCTGCATGGTCGAGTCCAGACCGCGGGCGCGGTCCTGGTATTGGGCCTCGCGATCGCGAATCGCCTTCCCTCGCTCGGCGCGCGCCGTGGTATCGAGCTTGGCGGCATCACGGTCGAACGCGGCCATGAGCGCGGTGAGTGAATCGTTCATCCGGGAAAGCTGCTGGCGGTAAGCACCAACCTCCCTGTCGAACTGCGCTTCCGCTTCCGCTCGGCCAGGGGCCTGCTGAAGAAGAAGGGCGGAATTGATATAGCCAATCTTGACCGGCACCTGTGCGGCAGCTGTCTGCGCAGCCTGCGCGACCGCGCTTCCAGTGACGATCAGCGACGTGGCCAGTGCGAACACACTCGCACGAAAAAGCACTCGCATTATGACTCCAGTGTTAGAAGAATTGTCCGAGTTTGAAGTGGAGCTTCCAGCCAGGTGCCGGCCGCCCCGCAGTGTCAACTTTGTCGAAACCATACCCGATGTCCACTCCCAAGGGTCCGAGAGGACTCAAAGTGCTGACGCCGAAGCCCGCGCTTCTGAACAGGCGCGTCGGGTCGAACTCGCGGGGCGTATTCCAGACATTGCCGCCTTCGAAGAAAGTGTTCACGTAAAGAGACTGGTTAACCCTGAGTCCGATCTCTCCGGTGCCCGTGAAGTACGCGTTTCCGAACGAGGAGCGGCTTGCCTGATTCTGGTTCGCGTTGGGGTCAAACCCGTTCGGCGTGATGGAGAATTCGTCGTACCCGCGAAGCTGCTCACCGTACTGGGTTCCGCCAAGGGTGAACGCCTGCGAATAGAAGAAAGGTCCCGTGTCGCCGAATACTGCGCCCGCCTTGGCCGACAACCCGACTATGAACATCATCGGCTCCCCACCCAGAAGGCTGCCGCCGATGTGGCCGATAGGCGCGTAGGAACGCAGCTCCGTCGTGTAGCGTTGAAACGCCGCTGTCCCGCCGAGCGGTCCACCGTTGAACTGCGCGTTGAACGACTGAAGGCCACCATCGGCCGCGAACGGCAGACCCGTGCGCGTATCGTGCGTTGCCGTGAAGCCGAGCGTCGAGCGGAAACAGCTCTTGCACGCATTGGCTACTGTTCCGAGAAGTCCCGTGTTCTCGTACTTCACCTTCTCGGCTCCGTAAGAGACGAACAGCCGGGTGTAGAGCGAGCTCGGCACTGGGAAGCCGAGCTGAACTTGGCCACCGATGCGGGTCGCCCCTCCCAACTCGGCAATCTGGAAGCGCGAGCGGCTGTTGTAGGCAGTGAGGCTTCCGGAGATGCGTGACTGGCGAATGTTCGGATCACTGTACGTCGCGTTGAAATCGTTGATGTAGCGGCCGAACTGCCACTGCACCTGCGCCCTCTTGCAGCGCCCCAGGAGATTCGGCTGGTCGAGGCCGATGAATCCGCCGAGACCAGTGCCCTGGCCCATCGAAGCGCCGAAATTCACGTTTCCCGTCCGCTTCTCTTTCACCGTGAACACGATGTCGACGTCGCCCTGATCACCACTTGGCTTCGTATCCGGCGCGGGCATCGGCGTGTCGAAAAAGTTGAGATTGCCGATGTTCTGGTAGCTGCGGATCAAGTAGTTGCGGTTGAAGACCTGCCCCGGGGCCAGCACGATCTGCTCGCGAATGCAGGACTCGTGCGTGTAGTCGTTGCCGACGATCTCGATGCGGTTGACGATGGCCGGTGAGCGCTCGTCGATCTCCCAGCGAAGATTCACCTTTCGCACGGAATCAGTGCTCGGCACCCGCTCCATCACGGGTCGAACCTGAGCGTAGATGTACCCTTCGTCGTTGTAGGCTTCGGAGAGCTTCTGCTGCGCGTCTTCCCATTTCGCGGCATCGAAGGTGTTGGGCGGATTGACGTAGCTGCGGCGCAACGCTCCCACCGTACGCTGGCTGATCGTTGCCTGCTGGTTCTTTCCGAACGGATAGAACGCATCGATCTGCTCAGAGGAGAAGCGGCGGTTTCCCAGCACTTCGAAGTTGCCGACAGTGTAGCGCGGACCTTCGCTCACGGTGATGTCGATCAACCCTTTTCCGTTAGCGCGGTCGACGATCAGGGTGTCCTTCAGGATCCTGAAATCGATGAAGCCGCGACTCGCGTACAGCTGCGGGATGTGCTCACTGAGGTCGCTCGCATACGTGGCGTCATCGAATTCGCCGTTGCGGGTCCAGAGAAATCCCTCCGGCTTGGTCTCCATCGACGCGACGATGTCAGCGGCCGAGATGTTCCTGCTTCCGTTGATCCGGATGCCCGAGATGGCGAGGCGGCGTCCCTCATCAATGTGGAAGTCGATCGAAAGCTTGCCATTCACAATCGTCGACTCCGGCTTGATGCGCGCCAGGTAGTAGCCGTTACTCTCGTACAGAGAGTCAGCGCTCGCGATAGCCTTGGCAATCTTCCCGGGGTCAACCGGGCCTCCCGTGGGAAACGCGAGTTTTTCCTTGACATCCTTCGGAGACACTCTGTCCGCGCCGATCACCCTGTAGCTGGTAAGGACCGGACGTTCGCGAACCTGGATTACGAGAGTGGCCTTGTTGGTCGTTGGAGCGACGCGGCACTGGATTTGGACATCGTCGAATTGGCCGGTGGCATACACCGCTTTGATGGCGGTCTGAATGTCGTGGACGTTGAGCTGGGAGCCGGCGGACAGGGCGGCGGTGGAGCGAATCGCAGCGCTGTCCACCCGCGAATTGCCGTTGACGACTATGGATTCAGGCGTCGAGCAAGCTCCGGGCGCGGTCTCCTGGGCGTACAAAGGAGCCGCGCTCGCTGCGACGAGCGCCAGCACATATGAAGCAAGTTTTCGCATCACACAAATATACACTATTGGGTTTTCGAGAGGTCCCGCTGGGAGGCGAGTATCCTCATTAGACAACGGGGCCGGAAGAGAGTTGCTTCTCTCCTCCGGCCCCGTGTCCTGCGGCAGCTTTTGTTCTACGCCTTCGGAGTACCGCTGAGAACGCGGAAGTCAAGCTTTTCTCCGTCCGGAGCGAGATCGACTTCGATCTCGTCGCCCTTCGAGAATTCGGCCAGAAGGATCTTCTCAGAGAGCGGATCCTCGATGAACTTCTGGATCGCGCGCTTCAGCGGGCGCGCGCCGAACTTCTCGTCGTATCCGTGCTTCACGAGCAGCGCCGATGCCGCATCGGTCAGCTTGAGGGTCAGCTCCTCGTCGCCCAACCGCTTCTGCACATCCTTCAGAAGGATCCCGACGATCTCGGCGATGTTCTCCTGCGAGAGCGGGTGGAAGACGATCACATCGTCGAGCCGGTTCAGGAACTCCGGGTTGAAGACGTGCTGCATCTCTTCCTTCACCTTCTCCGCCATCCGCTCGAAGCTCGACTTCTGGTCCGGTGCATGGAACCCGAGCCCGCGACCCTTGGTGATCTCGCGCGCGCCGATGTTCGACGTCATGATGACCACTGTGTTCTTGAAGTCGATAACGCGGCCATAGTTATCCGTAAGGTGCCCTTCATCCAGGACCTGCAGCAGGATGTTGAACACATCCGGGTGCGCCTTCTCGATCTCGTCCAGGAGAACCACGCTGTAAGGCTTGCGGCGCACCGCTTTGGTGAGCGTGCCCGAGTCTTCGTAGCCGACGTAGCCTGGAGGTGCGCCGATCAGGCGCGAGACCGAGAACTTCTCCATGTACTCGCTCATGTCGACACGAATCAAAGCCGAGGGATCGGCGAACAGGAACTTCGCCAGCTGGCGGGCGACTTCTGTCTTGCCGACGCCGGTCGGGCCGGAGAAGATGAACGAGCCGATGGGACGATTCGGATCCTTGAGTCCCGCACGGCTGCGGCGAATCGAGCGCGCCAGTGCCTTGATCGCCTCTTCCTGAGCTACCACCGATACGTGGAGCTCCTCCTCCATGCGCAGCAGTCTCGCGGTCTCCGCTTCCTGGAGGCGCATCACCGGTATGCCGGTCCACCGGCTCACGATAAAGGACACTTCGTCCTCACCGAGCACGGGACGGTGCGACTGGCGATGCTTCTCCCACTCTTCCTGCTTGCGGCGGATCTCGCCCTGCAGCTCGCGCTCACGATCGCGCAGCGATGCCGCGCGCTCGAAGTTCTGGTCGCGGACAGCGGACTCTTTGTCCACGTTCACGGCATCGAGCTGACCCTTGAGCTCGGCGACGGCGGGCGGAGGCGATTGAGTGGCCAGACGCGCGCGCGCGCCCGCCTCATCAATCACATCGATCGCCTTGTCGGGAAGGAATCTGTCGGTGATGTAGCGCTCCGACAGCTTCGCCGCGGACTCGAGCGTCGCATCGGGGATCGTCACCTTGTGGTGCTCCTCGTATTTCTTGCGGAGCCCCTTGAGGATCTCGACAGTCTCTTCTACCGAAGGCGGCTCGACGATGACGGTCTGGAAGCGACGCTCGAGTGCTCCATCCTTTTCGATGTACTTACGGTACTCGTTGAGCGTGGACGCTCCAACGCATTGCAGCTCGCCACGGGCTAGTGCCGGCTTGAGCATGTTGCTCGCGTCGATCGCGCCTTCGGCTGCGCCCGCTCCCACGAGCGTGTGTAGCTCGTCGATGAACAGGATGATGTTCTTGTTCTGGGCGATCTCGTTCATGACCGCCTTGAGGCGCTCTTCGAACTGGCCGCGGTACTTGGTGCCCGCGATGACGGCCGCCATGTCGAGCGAAAGCACGCGATTCTCGCGCAGAGAATCCGGGCATTCACCGTTCGCGATGAGCTGCGCGAGTCCTTCGACGATGGCCGTCTTGCCCACGCCAGGCTCACCGATAAGAACCGGGTTGTTTTTCTTGCGGCGCGTCAGGATCTCCATCACGCGCTCGATCTCCTTGCCCCGCCCGATCGTTGGATCGAGCTGGTTGTCGGCAGCGAGCTGCGTCAGATCTCTGCAGAAGTGATCCAGCGCTGGCGTCTTGGACTTTTTCTCGCCCTTGCCGGTCTGGGTTTGCGTCGTGCCAGGCGTTCCCTGTGCCGCGGCGGGCGTACCGCCCTGTGGCATCTCGGTGCCCAGAAGTCTGAGCGTTTCCGCCTTTGCCGCGTCGAGATTCACGCCAGCATCGGTCAGAACCTGCGCGGCGATACCCTTCTCTTCACGGAGGAGGCCGAGCAACAGGTGCTCTGTGCCTACATATCCGTGGCTGAGATCACGGGCTTCGCCCATCGCGAGCTCGAGAACTTTCTTGGCGCGTGACGTATAGGGGAGATCAGGACCGGTCGCGGCTGCGGCCTTACCCTTCTTCACTGTCTCCTCGATCTTCTGCTGAATCTCGTCGAGATCGACGCTGAGATTTTGAAGGACGGCGGCAGCGACTCCCTCACCTTCACGGATGAGGCCGAGCAGAATGTGCTCGGTACCGACGTATTCGTGATGGAGACGTGCAGCCTCCTCACGAGCCATGGCGAGAACCTTTCGGACTCGCTCTGTGAAGTTGTAACCGTTCATCTCTGCAATCCTCAGTGCGGGAGCTAGTTCCTTCGCGTGCGTGACAGTGTGGATCACTGCGGCGCGCGTGATTACCCGCTACCCATTACTCCGCCTCTGCAGCCAGCGTCTCCCGCACGTATCGAGCGCGCGCGACATTCGCTTCGCTTTCCGTCAGCGCTCTTCCCTCTGAATTGCCGAGGTGAGCCAACTGACTAAATATCAGGAGCTTGTTGAGAGTATATACACTGAGACCGCTTATCAGTTTCAAGCCGACAGCCAGTCGCACGCCGCTCAGATAATTCATCGCTTCGTCGAAGCTCAAGCTGCGTGCATATCGCAGCGTGCCAAAGGCACGCCAGAGCTTGTCTTCAATAATATAACCCGCATCGCGCAACAGCACCCGCCGCGCTTCTTCTTCTCTCTCTATTACATGAGTAACGACGCGCACGAGGTAATCAAGTAACTCGCCTTCTGATCGGCCCAGCGTCGTCTGATTCGAAATCTGAAAGAAATTCCCGACAACTTCGCTCCCCTCGCCGTACATGCCGCGATAAGTGAGCCCAACCTGCTGCAGCCCGGCGAGCACTTTCCCGATCTCCTTGGTCAAAAC